>JAABUU010002138.1_pt1 | contig 29217 bp, 37 predicted proteins | sample 5559301 | NCBI WGS metagenome assembly JAABUU01 (sample SAMN10711884, study PRJNA513360) | rock metagenome | isolation source: Antarctica rocks | place: Antarctica: Victoria Land, Richard Nunatak white
TGAGGGCAGGACTGATTGTGGTGCTCACCACCACAGGGCAGAGCGCTTATCTGCTGGCTCGCTATCGCCTGGGTTTGCCCATCCTGGTTGTGAGTCAGTCTGAAGAGGTGAGCTCAAACTACTGCCGGATGCGGCTGACACTGCATTGCATACACCTTCAATCAGAGCTACTTTCCTGCAGCAGGACCTTTCATCAGAACTAGTGCTTTATGTGGGGTAGTCCTGAACAAGCATTGATAGGGAACGGGTTTGAGCAAGGGATGCAGCTGCCGTGCAGCCATCAAGAAGCTGCTAGCATACCTGAATCTCTCAACAGCTCACAAGCTATGACCGCTTCCAACTACATCTTGTTGAACGTATCTGAGTTTGGGCGCTTCGAGGTGCGACTCGGAATAGTCACCTGCAGCACCTTCATCTGTACAGTGACACAGTAGGCAATGGCAGAGCGTGATGTACTGATGCAGAAACATGCACAGTGCCTCTGACAAAAGCCTGACCCTAGTGATGATGCAGGTGATGAGGCGCTGCAACACAGTGCGAGCTTTGTTCCCCTTTCCCATCACTCAGGCCCCTGGAGACCTTCTGGAGGCCCCCCTCCAAGAAGGGCTGCAGCATGCCAGGGACCAGGGCTTGTGCCCTTCAGGCTGCAGAGTCGTGGTCATGGCAGAGAACTTGGCAGATGGTCCAGACACCCTCCCTGTGCTGTTTACTAGGGTGAGTTTGCAAAGACGACAGCACCCCTGGCTTGCATGCAAGCTTTACGTAAGTTCATGTCTGTGTTCAGCAGCTGCATACTGTTGATGATCTGTGATAGACCTGGTTGAGGCAGCAGCTGGACATACATGCTGTTGCATGCATGCATAACTGCATCATGCTGAGATTGACAGGCAGGTCTTGTGGAGCATGCATGCAAATCAGCTTGCAGCTTGTTTAAGCACGTTTTCTGTATCATGCTCAGTAATGCCTTTTGCGTGTCATGGCAGCTGCACTGCTGTTTGCTGCAAGCCCTTGTGCACATATGTGTAAATCTCACTATGTATGTGAGCATGGTCAGCTCATATGCTGGATGTGCTAATCTCTTCATGTTGCTTCGTGGACAGTACTGCTGAATGGCTGGCCACGTTGTGCAACAGGTAGCTCCTGGAGACGCACAGCAGGTGTGGGATGGGCAAGCAGACAATCGCATCCACAGGACCCTGTGTCCCCAGACAGCCTCTCTTTCCATTGCTGATGTGGTCTCAACAGCACCAGGGCCAAGGCACACCAAGATCATGTGTGTCTTGGACCCTGCGGCTTTCACCCTGAGCACTGGTGTCAGGCACAAGCCTAAGCGGCCTGAAGGACTGCTTGCGCGCCTCAGCATGGGTAGTGCGGCAAACACGCCCAGTAAAGGCAGTGGGACTCCCCTCAAGTCATCACCCATCAAGGTCAGTCACGGTAGCATGCATGACATGATTGAAATGTGCAATGTATAATATTATGCTAGGAGACATCTGTACCAATGAGCAAAGAGGTTCACTCTGCACTCCGCACATCTGAGGTGGGTTGCCTAGGTTGGGCTTAGATGCAGTACTCGCATGCAAGTGCCCAGATACGGCCGCATTGTTGTGGCTGAGTAGTTGAGTTTGTATAAATCTGCTGATGCTACTTCACACAGCATGAAGCTACTTGAGTGTGGCGTGGCAGATGAAGTTGCTGCTCTGAGGCAGATCATGATGGCTGCCTGGATGGCATGGCATTTCCTGCATCAAATGGCTCAAGCCTGCTTTGATTGCTGCCACCCAGTCTGTATGTTCTCAAATGAGCATCTCTGAAGTGCCTGTTGGTGAAGCATCTGGGCCCTGCGTTGCTTCAAAATGCTGGTGAAGCCTTTTCTTATGTCTCTTCACACTGAGATGCCCATTAAGCAGAACCTGCTTGCCTGCTTGCTCGTGTGCAAAGCTTGGCTGACACCATTGACCTCCTGGAAAAAGACCTTCTGAAGTGGCAGTGCACAATGAGCAGTACGTCTGCCAAATTTCACGCTTGCTTGGTTCAGATGACTGCAGCAGCCAGTCCTGTGAGTGGTGCCATTGGGGCAGTACAGGCAGGGCAGCTTGGGGCAGGGCAGGGCGGTGAGCTTGTGCATGAGCTGACAGCCCTGATGGAGGCTGGCATGGACGTGGCCTGTTTTGACCTGTCTCAAGGCACCCTGGAGCAGCATCTGGACTTGGCTGACCACCTCGTTGAGGTATGTGGCATTTACATGTGCGATCCTGAGACAACACACTTCCTTTTGTGCATTGACTTGAGACCATTGTGATTTGTTGCTGAGATTGCTGGCGCAGCTGCTGGTCCTCACATTGTTGATGTAGGATGTGCTGATTATGGTGGGCACATTTGCTGCACATGCTGTGCTGTCGAATCTGCCGACTCAGCTGAGTCTGTCATGCTGCTGCTGTCAACAACACATCCTTTCTGCACCAAAGGAAAGGTTGTTTCATATTTTTGCTGTGATACTGTCTATTTTGAAGCCTTGTGACTGGCACCCTTACAATGAAGCCTGTGATATGTCAACATCTGGCTTGACCCTCCATGATCCAGGCATTTTACCAGGCTCTGCAGATCAGTGCATCCTTGAAAACATGTTTCTGAACCTGCCTTTCAAGTAAGATAATGGTCCCTTTCAGGTGCAGCAGCACGCAAAGCAGTCTGGCAAGCAGATTGCGCGCGTGCTTAACTTAGCCGGCTCAGATGCTCACATTGTCAGTATCAGCACAGCATCTCAGTCAATAGAGCTGCAAGAAGGCCAGCTGCTCAAGCTGATAGACAGCAGCAGCAAGGATGGTGCAGGAGTCAGTAAGAGGCTCAGTGAGGACACCCCGCCCAGCAGCAGTCCTGCTGCTGTACACTGCACCAACATGGCTGCCATCATGCTTGAGTCTGGTCACAAGCTGGTGACAGGTGATGGATCTGTAGAGTTTGAAGTAGTCATCAGGGACGCAGCCAAACAGCAAGTACAGGTGAAAGCTCTCACAGCAGGGACGCTTGCAGCTGGTCAGCAGCTGCGTGATGCTGCAGCCACAGAGCAAGCAGGGGTATCAGAGCTGACAGCTGCTGATACCAAGGCAGTCCAGCAGTTTGTCCACAGGCATTTTGTGGAGTATGTTGCTGCTCCCATCAGATCGCTGGCAGATGCTGTGGCACTAAGACAGGCACTGGATCAGGTAGAAGGGACTGCTATCCAGATTCTGGCAAGAGTTGAAGACGTCAGGGCTCTGCCAGAACTGGACAAGCTGCTGCAACGAGTAGCTGGAGTGTACATCAGCAGAAGCAACTTGCCCAGTCAGTTGCTGCGGCAGGACCTACCACAGCTGCAGAAGCTTCTGATCAGCAGAGCCAAGCTTGCAGGACGCATCTCAATCTGCTCAGCAGATCTGCTAGCCTCTTCACATGCTCAGGCCAAAGCTGCACCTGCAGAAGTGGCAGACGTCACTAACGCGGTGTTGGACGGCTGTGACTGTGTTGCCCTCTCGGTGCAACAAATGCAAATTCCACACGCCAGCACAAGACGTCTGCAAGCCAGCGATAGCAACAGCTCCTGGTGCACCACGGACGGCCTGGCAGACGACAGAGCCGACAGTGATGTGAAGGCCAGACAGAGCGGGACCTTCGCACGACGAAGCAGCCTCAACGCTGCCATGGCGGCTTTGAGTTCTGTACTGCAGTGTGCGGAAGGAGCGCTCAATGCATCAGCGATGCTGTCATATCTGAAAGAGCAGGCTGCAAAGCCTCTATCAGCGGTGTACACGGCAGCTATCTCGGCTGTTGGTACGGTACTTGATTGCCATGCGTGCCTGATTGTGACTCTCAGCCGTGGGTCACAACTGCCTCTGGCCATCGCCGTCGGCAGGCCGCCTGTCCCTCAGATACTCATCACCGACAGCAAGGCCACAGCTCGCTTGTGCAGCCCGGCGTTCGGAATATATGACCTGGTAGTCGATGACATGGATGACATAACTGGGTTGGTGGCACAAGCACGCGTCATTGCACAGGAGGCAGGGCTATGGAACGGCCGTGATTCTGTAGTTGTCGTGCGGGAGGATGACGGTGGAGCTCCTCTGATCGCAATTCAGGGCTGAATCTGAGTTCATCCAGCAGGCATTAGCAATTTGATGCTCGGCTCTTCGCTCTTATTAGTTATTTGCTACATTTGCAGCAAATGCAGAACTGCTGCAAGATCTTAGCACGTAGTATGGTTTAGCAGTGTCGCACTCGAGCTTGTTTTTGCCCCAGTCACTGCACAGTCAGTGTGACACAGTTGTATTACTCAAGCTTGCTTTCGTCAATATGCAGGCAGCTGTTGAAAGTTAAGTATGGAAAGGTGACAACACTTATCTCACAGTAATCTTTGCAACCAACGATCAGACAGACTGACGCTTACATGCATTACCACAAGACGTTTTCTGGCATCATTCATTTAACCTGCACAACTCTTTATCTCATCAGTTTGCTGCTATCACTGCTGCCCGTGACAACTAATCTAGGTGATCACTGTTGGCTTGTCCCTGCCAGTGAACTCTTGGAGCTTGCTCACTTGCAGAGCAGTCTTGATGATTGGCCCCAGTGCCTCTTGGGCATCCAGCCCATGCTTGCTAGTGTCATCACTATATTGCTCAATGTACATCCTACATCAAAACCATGCGTGAAGATGAATCAAGTGGATATTGCTGCACACAGATGCACTGATAAGGCTGTACACACATCACAGGTGTCAGACACATATCATTGATTTGTCAGTATCAGCCAGAATGCTAAATGCATGCATTTCTTTCTAAAAGCACAGTGCAAAGTTTCAGTATGCACACCACTTTGCAGCAGACACTCACAATTCAGCTACTTCACATTGCATATAGAATCTACAGTGCAGCCCTAACATTCCATTGAGGAGCACAAACCCCGCCAAGAACATCATCTGCACACGCAACTGCTGGTAGATCTAAGCAGAAGAGGTACTACCCAAAAACACCCTGTTGTTTTGGCATGGAGATCAGATGTGATGGTTGGATCTCACCTGACAGTAGCGCCAGCTGAGCCAGTGCCTGACAGGCGGAACACAATTCTGCTGCCGTCATCAAAGATAAAACGCACGCCCTGCTTCTTGGCCACACTGCCATCAATGGGATCGGTGTAGTCAAATTGGTCTGCCTTCTCCAGGGTGTACTCTCCCAGCTTGTCACCCTTCTTGCTCTTGGCAATCACCTCTTCCAGGTGCTCAACCATCTTGTTGGCACCCTCTGACTCCACTCCCTCGTAGTCATACCGGCTGCCATACAAGCAAAGCTTGTGAAGGCCAGGACCAGACAGCCAAGTGAGGCAGCAGTTGTATGCAGGAGAGGCGTGGAAGCCACAAGATTGAGACAAGCAGCATGCTGATGCATTGCTAATGCATGCTGCAGCAACGTAGTCCCTGGACCTAGTCATCATGAACGGCACATGCTCCAAGGGTGTCCTGGCCTGGGAGCAAACCCAAGTTGCTGATATAGCATCCTAGATCAGCATTCTGCTGCTACATACCAGCAGTATATGCAACATATTGGCAGTAATGTCAGCAAAATATGATCTCATTGTGAAGTGGGTTCAACCTGAAGAAGTTACGGCCGTAGGTAGCCCAGTGCTCCTTAGCTACATCTTCAACAGTAAAGAGGCCAGCACCGTCCTTCTTGCCCTTGTTCTTCTTTGCCAAGATTGACAACCAGGCCAGGACTGCCCACAGGCCGTCCTTCTCTCGTACATGGTCGGAGCCAGTTCCAAAGGACTCCTCACCACACACAGAGCACTTGCCTGAAGAAGCATAAATTTGATGGCAGATCGGCCAGAAAACCCTCAGCATCACGGCCTCAGGGCGGTATACAATTGCCTGCTTGAGTTTACCTATTGCTGACGTTTACATACTATGCATGCTCGTCTTTGTGAATTTCCAGACTCTGCTGTGCCTCTCTGCAGCGTGCATGCACCCAGAAGGTGATTGTGGCTCCAAAAGTCCACCAGGGACCAAAAGTCAAGCAAACAGCAGCTTGAGCTTCTGTGTCAATGTGATTGCAAGCAGACAGCCTCCATGTGCACAAGATGATGCACGACTTGACTTCAAGAACATGAAATCATCTGCCGACAGCACACATGCCCAGATGTCAAGCTCAGCACAGCAAGCAGTCTACCGCTTGCCACATACATGCTGTCATGAAGTGTGTCATGCAGGCAGTGGCAGGTGCGCACCTGCATCCATGAGGTTGCCAAAGAACTTCCAGCCAGTGGGCACTTCAAAGAATGTCAGGTTCTGCTTCTTGGCTACCCTGTCCAGTGCAGCACTGGTGGGCATGCTGCGTGCCACTCCCTGCACAATGACAACGCGAGACTGATCAAGCATGCTTATGCTCAAGACCTGATCCACACCTTGATGGCAAGGGGTATGTTGGATGGCATCATACAGACATGTAACATGCTGCAAGGTGCGTGACCCTGGCAACCTGCATGGAAAGCCTACAAGTGATCAGCACTGCAACTGGGTTTTGTCTGTGAAGCCAACAGCCATGAACTCAGCTAGCATTAATTATGACTTGACCCTTGATACACCAAGGTCAATGCTGACAGCCTGTCCGCAAGGAAATGAGTGCAATAGTGACAGCAGAACTGCAAAAGGGCAGCACATGCCTTGAGACCGGACTTGAAGTAGGGGATAGCATCCGCATTGGCTGCAATCATTGCCACAGAGTCTGAAGGGGTGATGAAGAACTTCTTGCCCAGAATCATGTTCCTATCACCGTCACCATCTGAAGCCGCACCAAAGTCTGGGCCATTGTCACTCCAGCAGATGTCCACAAGCTCCTTGGCGTAGGTCAGGTTGGGGTCTGGATGTCCACCCCCAAAGTCCTCCATGGGCACCCCATTCCTGCATGTCAGGGACTACTTGTTGGCCTGGATTATTCACAGACTTACCCAGTAGAAGTTCACAGTTGACAGATTCAACTGAAGCATCAATGAAATGCACAGTCAATGTGCAGTCAATCAGAAGGCAACACACAAAGGCACCATCATGCAGACAAGAAGTGCCTGACACATGACAAGGAACACGACACTACTGCCTGTGAGTGGTGCTGTGAGGCAGTGAAGTCAGCTAAAGCCAGCTTAACGCTGCTTGCTGGTCATGTGAAGGTGGTTTTTGGGCTTACTTGACGACGCTTTTGTCAGCTCCAAGCTCGTTGACAAAGATGGGGGCAGCATAGGCGCCAGTGACAGCATTCATGGCGTCAAAGCAGAAGGAGAAGTCTTTGCGGCCCACAAACTCTTTCAGGGTGGGGAAGTCAAAGACCTCCTTCAGAGTGGCTAAGTAATCTGTCACACTGTCAATCACCTCAACCTGCACCAGGTATACCAACCTGTTTATGTAACAAATTTGTGCTGCAGTACAGACCCTAAAAGCCAGAAGTATAACAGCACAACATGCCAAAACATACACCCAGATGGTGATGAGGCAAATGATATTTTGAGTTTGATACCTTGACTTGGCTATGTCAAACAGGTGAGAGCAGCGCTGACGAGATGTCAGTTACAAGAGACAAGCAAAGCAGCAGTGCTCTTCTGAGAAAGACTAGAGCAAGATGAAGGCCAGCTAGTACCTCAAAGCTGCCAAACTTGTTGTTGCCAATCTTGGCAAGGTCAATGTCTGGCAGGTCAGCTGTCTTCAGCTCCTTGATGCTCTGAGTGTATTTGTAGATGGCATCTGTGATACGCTCAGGTGCAGGTTCACCGCTGCTGTAGTTGAACTTGATGCCCCAGTCCTCCTTGGGACCTCCAGGGTTGTGGCTGGCACTCATGATCAGCCCACCTGAAACAACATGACGTCTTGGTGCCAGCAGTACCTTGGCCTAGAATGACAGTATAGGCGACACCTGGGAGCCATGGTGATAGCACCTGGACAGACTTGTGCTTGGACAAGACAGCATGCAGCCTTGATTGCCCGCCAGAGTGTTGACCTCAATGATACTGTTGCAAGGATGTAGGGGGTTCACACACTGCATGGAGTTCACTGCAACTGATTTGGTTCAGCATGCCTCTATTTCATGTGTAAACAGCTGCCGAATGCTTGGGCAAGAGGGTGCATTGCATCTATCATGACAAGTTTAACATGGTCTGCAGCAAGTATTGGCAGACAGAGGCAATCTCACCATACAGTTTGCGGCGCCTGATGAGGGCTGACATTGCTGGGGTGGCCATGATGGCATTCTGCCCCACCAACACCTGAGCATCCAGGTAAATCAGGCATTAGCTACCTTTGGCAAGTGTGCAGTTCATAGACTTGGGCATACTTCTCAACAGAAAGCATGTCGAGACCAGCTCAGTGATCAGCAGAATGCAGTGACACTGAAGAGCATGCCTTCTTGACTCCATTGGCAGCTGCCATCTTGATGATGATCTGAGCAGCCTGCTTGTTAAAGTACCGGCCATCACCGCCAAGACCAATAGTCTTGCCCTTGACCTCATCACCCAATGAGTTGAAAAGGGACTGGATCCTGTGACACAGGCAGAGTCAAGCTTGCAGCATGTCCCGCATATCCAAATCAGCTTATACATGGCAGAGGTGAACATTCCTTGTGATACTGAACAGGATATGCACATCTCGATACCCAGCACTTGTGGGACTCACGCTGTTGTACAGGACCCAGCAAGAGAAGACGAAGATCTTACCAATTAGCAAGATAGTTTTCACCAGTGAAAACGTTTGTTTTCTTTCTCAAACCGCTGGTGCCGGTCTTTTGCCCGTCGATGGGTTTCGTGGAAGTGGTGTTGATTTTCAGATCCTGCGCTGAAAGCGGGTGGCCTTGGTACTGCTGGCATGATCAGACTCCACAAGCAAGAGTGCTGTATCGCACCTCAGCTTGAGCGGCTGCCATGTTGACTCGAAACTGCGCAGGACGGAAAGTCCTTGAGGCGGGCGGTCTCGACAATTGCAAAAACCTGGGTCTAGCGGTGGACCCGAGCTGAGAGGCTGGTGTGTGATGCCTGCATACCACGATATTGCAATTGCTGTAGCGTTTGACCAATCTCCGTGTATCAAAATCCGTTTCGGGTGTGTCTGGATCGAACTTGTGCAGGCAATCAAGAGCCATCAGCTGAATGTGTGGCATACCTGGGCTGAGCGGGCGATCGATGTGCGTAGACGCTGCAATGGGTCAGCAAACTCTGCGACATGAGACTGCCAAACTCTTTGATACTGTATAGCCAAAATAGAACTGTTGTCGAAGAGTGCAAGCGAGATAATTCACGTCACTCAATGGAGATCACGACTTGAGTGCTGAAAGTTTGAGCCCAGGGGAGCTGGTGAAGCTATGCACCCCCCCTCGATGCTTCTAATACATGACCTCAACTGAGTCATAATGCACCTGCGCCGTTAATGTTTAGGCAGATCATCCGACGGTGCTTGTCTGCTAACATACACTATGTTGTCATAGGAAGGGCCAATCAAATGCGCCTGCTACAACTAGACAGAGCCTCAGGCATACAAATTGCAATCTACAGTGCTACTGTTTGATAAACCAACAGCCACTTGCCAAGCAATGAACATGACCACATAGAATTGACATATTTGCAGAAAGGAAGATTGGTCAGTGGATGAGCACAAAATCATGTCTACTGCAGCAAAAAACGTACATTTGTGCAAGCCTGCAGCAGGGTTGCAAAAAGAATGCACCATCATAAAGCGGGCTAGACATGGCCAACAGCACAGGCTTCATGAGTGCTAGTCTAACGATGAGGTGCTGGCAAGGGTCATCTGAAAAAGTCAAGGCAGGCAGTACGGAAATCTTTGGTGTTGCTTCACCAGTTGGGTATGCTTGCCCTGAAGCTTTTCAGTTGGCTGCGACTCATATGTTGGAAGGTCTTCCTGTTTCAGCCAGTATGTGCAACTTCAAGTAGTTTTGTCCAGCCTCATAAGTGCTGGAAAATGAGCTGGCCATGCGTGGACACTATTCCAAGAAACAACATGCTTCTGCTGTCAGTGACATCTGTTATCTCCGTCTGTTGCCTTTTGCAAATGTAGCAGCTGTAGCTGTCTGTTGCTGTTCCTGGAAGCCAGGTATGGGTGGTGTAAGTGTCCACATCTGGCGACTTGCAGGGAAGGGTTCATTGTCGGGCTGCCTTGCAGCAGCTCTTAGTTCTTCAGGAAGTGCAGCAATTGCTGCTTCCCTCAGCTTGATCTTGGTTGTCAAATCTCGTTGCCATTCCCTATGCACAGACAACAAGCCATATTGCCAACAAGGCACCACAGCTCTGTGTGCCAGAGTTGAAATAAAGCCTGGCTCGCCTGTGTTGTGCCATTTTTCTTCGGCTGTACTCCTTAGACCTTGCAGCAGCTTCAGCCTGCTGCTCTTCTGGCAAATTCAAATCGCCAATGTCTTGGGGGGTCAATGCCAGCAAAAACTTCTGTGCTCTGGTATCGTTTGTTCCAGGATCTTTTGCTTTCTTAGCGCTTTTGCTTGGGGTCGACGCTGGCTTCGCTGCTCCTTTTGCAAAAGCAGCCTTCTGCAGCGAGATCAGCTGGGTGGCAGCTGCGATGGGGATGTGACTCAGGCTGAGTACTGTCTGAGGTCCCAGGGTACAATGCGTGAAAGCTGCAAGCATGTTGTCGCAATGCCCGCTGTGAGTGCAAGTCTATTCAGTCACATGCACGCTTGCAATTGTGCTCTAGTTCCTGACGTAGAATGTGCAACGGTTGAGAGACCCAACACTTGAAAGTCAACCAGGCGGCATTCCCGTAACAAGCTTCGACCGGTACGGTGTAACATATCTTAGGTCTGCTTTAGCCTTGACTTGCCCAGCGCGCAGCACACAGCTGGGCTGTAACGCAATAAGACGGACAAGGTTGTGATCTGGGTTGTGATTGCTGGCTACTCGCAGCCACCCTGCAGCCGTTATGACAGATCGTCACAGATCGGACCGAAACAGTCGTTATGCATACTCTGAGGCTCGTGTGGCCACAGTGCCGGACATTCCGGGATCTCTGTGGAGAGCTTTCGTTGATTTTAGGCCGCGTCGATATCCGAAAGTGACCGGGCTACTGCTGCTTTGGCTGTTTGGCCTGTTCGCTGTCTTCCTGTCTCCTGCACCTGTCAAGATTACCCCTGAGAAGCTTGCTCGGTATGATCAGCTAGTCTTACAGGTCAGGCTCGATACCGCGCAGCCAGCCGTGTGGCTCTGCAACAAAGCCAACGCTCAACACCATATGCTTTCAACAGGCGCAAGGTGACCCAAAGGTTCAAGCAGTAGCTGAGCAGAGACTGTGGGAAGCCACAATGTATACGGAAGATGCTAAGGTTGCTCCTTGATCTGCTGCCAACGTCTGCTTGGCTGACATTAGGCAAGGACTACGCTGCATGTATTTGGACTGACCTTGTTGACAGTTTAAATGAGATTGTGCTTCTGCACAGTTTGTGAAGTCTTTTTCATTCACCTTCTGGTCATGTCTACTTCTGTGATTGTGTCCAGTGCAAGTAACGTGACAGAGTAGACTGCAAGCCTCAATGTAGTGAGGATCATGCAATCATGTTGCAGCAAGGAAAGACAGTTGCTGTGTATCGGTGTTGTTTGCGGTCTTGCATTGTTGTGTGCGCTTCAGGTTTGGTTTTGGAGATTCAGGTCGCCACACAATGGCATTGTCAAGGAACGACTGGCAAAGCAATCAGAGGCACAAGCAGCTGTCACAAAGTTGAACAGGCAGAGAGCTGCCACCATGTCTGAAGCTAAGTCACAGCTTGGACTGTGGTCAGATGCTGGCATTGAGGAATCTCGTCAATCATTTTGGTAAGCATTGTAAAGCTGTTTCAGATCAAAACCTAGTGCTGTTTACAGCCAGGATCATTGTAAACAGTCCAAAGACGTCTGCTTTTTGGAAGATGTGTTGAGTGTATATCACCTTTTTTGCTCTGTGTTGCCATATTCAATTACTGCATGATTTTGAATGTCATCCATGCTGCACGTCAAATAGCATGCATAGCTGCCAAGGGTGTATGTCATGCAGGAAATCTTTTGAGGCTGGTAAAGTGTTTGGGCGGCGGCAGACCCTCTGGGATGCTGTGATCACTGTCATAGGGGGCCAGGAACGCAACGCCATGGGCCTGCTGCTGAAAGTGGTCTTCTCAGCGCTTGTCAATTTCACAATCGGCATGATCTCAAGCATTTTTGTGTTCACATTCAAGCTACCGTGGATATTAGCAGACTATAATCCTGGTTGGGTAAGTCCACATTTGCTGTGCCTGCTTCAACCAAGCTTGCTTTGGCTGCTATGCTTTGGCTAAATGTAGTCACGCGGGCCCATGTCTCTGTATGTGGGTTGCAGATTAGTGGCCTCACATTCTTCATGGTTGCGCTACTTGGAGCTGTCAGTGTCATCACCGGGTTTCTGGCCGCTATGTACGGCACAAGTGCAGCTGGCGTTTATGCAGCTGTCACATTAGTCAACTCAAACAGTCGTTTGCAAGGCTCACAGAATCGCCACGGGGGAAACATCCGATATCACCGTGATTGAGTGTCTGGCACATGAATGAATGAACGAAACAAACATGATCAGAGAGCTTGACCAACCTTTGTCCTGCTGGGAGTGCAAGGCTACTCAGAAATCACGTTGCTGTTGCAGTGATGATTGTGCATAGCAGGTGCTTGTTGACTGATGACGTTGAGGCATAGCATGGTTGGTACTTCTTGTGTGTTGCTGGTCATGCTTGTCTGTGGGCACATGCTTTTGAGTCCTGCATCCCTCTTGTGCTTTTGCCATATACTGCCAGCTGAGCAAAACTTTGCCATTGTGATTAGGCATATGTGTGAGGAGTGACATTCAAATCCTGCTTGTCATGGTTGCAGCTAGTGCTTGGCTAACTAGTTATCTGCTGAACCTTTTTCAATCAGCTACATATTTGTCTGACGGAAAAACTGCACAGATTATGGGTGTACATCGTAGCACTGCTTGTAGCACTGTTGCAGATGCCTTACAGGGATGAACAGGCACAGAAGCCACCTTGCTTGGGAGCTTGTGCTTCGTGGCATGATGTTGGAAGAATTATGCAGCACCATTGAACATAATTGGTCAATCAAAGCAGGTATGACACATGAGTTATGCATGGGATCCCCCACCAAGGTTGCGTAATTAAAGTTTGTGATGCACAGATGTTGCTGTCTAACTTGCCTTGCAAGGAGCAGTACATAGACAGTGCACAGCTGCACTTGATTTTGGATTAAACGGCAACAACATCATCAGGAGCAAAATCATCAATGAGCAGTACATACACTGTGCACAGCTGCGCTTGATAAAACGGCAACAACATCGTCAGGAGAGAAATCATTGGCCTGTAGAACATGTCTGAAAGGGCCCTAAATTCCTTTGCAGACATTCATGCATTTCAGACCTCAAGCATGATCACGAGGCATGACTTGCTTCAGTGCTGTCCCCGCAGCATTGTCTGGGGTTGAGGTGGTGCCAGTTGCACGTGCAAAAGGCATCTTTGCCCCAGCGGCAAGTGCCCTTGCGTTGTCTTCTAGCATCTGCATGAACGGCTGAACTTGAGTTCTGCATGTTTTGATAAGTGTTGCAGGCAACACCTTACTGACAGCATTGGGTTACCTGTTGAGGCACTCTGCCAACAGCAGCAGCTTGCTGCTTGCCATGCCTGTCTAAGAAGACAAAGTGCGGAACACCACGCACTCTATACTGAGAAACTTCATCAGTCCATTTAGTATTATCAATGTTCAAAGCAACAAAATTTATGCTGTTTTTGAAGCTTGACTGGACCTGTTTGCAGAACGGAAGTTATGTGGCCTGCGACTGCTGTCCTGTGTGAACTATTCAGGAAAAGACAAGCGAGACCTACTTGAGCAGAGACAGGGAGCAATTCTCGGCAGATTCCACACCTGTAATGCAGTCTACATGGTTTCCAAGCCCTATGATTTGTGCTTGAACGATGGTCTTAGCTTTCAAGCGAAAAACATGTTTCTCACCATGCAGCATAGAACTCAATGATGGTAGGTTTGCCGTTGGCAAGTGCAGTGTCCAGGTCAATAGAACCTTTTTCCAGTAAAGCAAATGAAGGAGCTCCTTTCCCGGACCGGGTTGCCAAAAAGCCTCCAGCACCTATCAATACGGCCGAGCCAGCTAGGAGGCCCCGCCGATCAGGTTGCCCTGCTTTGCTGTTGTCCTGCACTGACTGTTCTCGTGACTGCTCAGTTGAATTTGCTCTGATATTGGGCTGCAGGTATAGCAGTCGAGCCGGGAGTTTGGAAACGTGTGGAAGTGCGGATGATCGTGAAAACGATCTGCGTGCACAACGGGGTGTTTGAAGCCAAGACGTAGTAACGGTGCCAGCTGCTGTATGCCCAGCATGCTGACACTGGATGCTCCGCATGCTCAGCGCAACAACAGTAGCGGTTCAATACATTTGCAGCACCATTGGCGCAGGCCAGTCTTGTGCTTTTCAGTGCAGCTAGATGACACTCCAAGTCTTCGTCACATATCACAGCCTTTCCGACAAGCGTTTTGGGATCAGTCTGACTGCCATAAGGGAGATAGATGACACCGAAGCCATAAATGGCGAACCACATGGCGCCACATGATCCACATGGACGTATGCTTGTGGAGGTGGAGTGGCAGCAGAGAGTTGCGCCTAGGAGTTGGCAAGTGCGACGCACAAGAAAGGCACAGGTGGTTCTAACATAGGTCCAAAAGTTGCTGTTGCTGCTGTGATCGAAGCAACTGTATTTGTGATTGCACTTGCATGGCGAGTCTGAGCCAGGTCTGTCGGTTGACCAACGCTTGCCTGCACAGCCCCGCTTGCCGGTTGCAGACCTTTCGCATATACAAGCTTTCTTCAAGACAGTTGGCGTCGGCAGCGTACCTGCGAGCGGCAAGGCGTGCCTCGCCCACTATCAGGCACTGCAGGTGTACAGTCATCAGTCGCGCGTCCTGTCAACGTAAGATCACCGTTTTGGAACAAATTTGTTCTGAAGCAATGTGTGCTGCAGCAGATCTCGGAACAGGACGCTGGCCAGCTCTTCTGCATCAGTAGCTCCCAGTTCGACTTACATGGTGAGGCCTCACAAGTGCAGATGCACGTGCCAACTTGACCTGCCTGGTCAATCTGAGCTTACCACCTGGTTTGCAGGAGTCTTTGCCAGAGCTGGTACCATTGAAGATACTTTTGGCAATCCTGAAAAGACCTCACCAGACGTAAGGGCTCATTTGCTGAAACAAGGCTGATCAGCAAACAACCGTCAGGTCTGGCGGTGCAACCACGATTTGCACGTGTGACACAGGTGTCACCTGATGGCAAGAGTCTTGCTTTTCTGGCCCCGTCAGAGGATAAAGATGTGCTGAATGTGTGGGTGAGGCCCATCAACAGTGAAAAGGCAAAAATTGTCACAAAGGATGAGTTGCGTGGCATCAGGTGACACTCCATCATGTTTATCAATGCTGCAAAGATAAGAGAAATGCGTAGCAGACATGTACACACACACACACCACACGGGCCAAATGTTGCAAGTTTGCTCCCGCACTGCCTGCAAGCATGTCTTGCTGCATTTAGGATGCTATTACTCGATTACATCTTGATTGCGTTTTCCAAAGTACAGCAGGCGAGACAAGTCACCGTCAGTCAGATAGAAGTTACAGTCCACCGTGCTTCTGCCAGCAATAGCTCCACCCTCTTTCCCTGTTGCCTAGTCTGGCCCTGCCAACAAAACACGTTGTAAATCATGGCGCATAAGCACAACTTACCCTTCGTCGACCTTCCTCATACTGCTTCAGACAGTTCAGCTGGTCTGAGGACTCCCAGTACATCATGTACCTGCAAGATGTAGGGGGCGATGAGAATTTCCACCTCTATCTTCAACCTCTAGATGGCAAGCCTGCAAAGGATTTGACAGATTTTGAAGGCGTCAGGGCACAGAACCTGGTCACTGACAAGCATTACCCAGAAGAGGTACACTGGTGTGCACGATTTATATATTGCTTGCACTGCTTCTACTCATGCAATGCCATGCTGCATACGCTCATTTGAGTGCTGCACCCAGTGCCGCATAGCTTGTTTTTGAATTTTTAACTACTGCTCCAAGGAGGTTCTGATCAAAGCCAACCTGCAATTGAGTTCCACAGCTCTCATTTCTGTTTTTCGGCAGTGGTGAAGAATGCGCATGCCTGCGGGACACATGGCCATGCACAAGCTTCGCATGCAAGCTTGTCACATTGAATGAAATCATCATCCCGAGCAGAAGATTGTGTCAGTACATGTGCTTGTGGTCACAAGTCACCCTTGAACCTACCGAATCTGCAGTGAGGCCGCTTAGGGCAAGCTTGCACAGCCTGCGTCCAAGCGAGCAGAAACTGTAGTGATTAACAGAAATCTGATTACAACAAAAGTATGCAGGCTATGCCTGACTACAGACATGCATTTCGTTCACATGCTGTGAAGGCTTCCTGGCCTTTGGCCCTCTCAACGACCTCAACACCAGTTAAGATAGCACTGCTTTCTGCATTCCACACCATGAGACAGACGCTGACTTGTGAACAGCAGCATGTGCATGCAGGTTTTGGTGGGTCTGAACAAAAGGAACCCTCAAATTTTTGACATGTACAGAGTAAAGCTTGAGACTGGGGAATTGACTCTGGACACTGAGAATCCTGGGGATGTGCTAGGATGGTTGACCGATGCCAAGTTTCAAATAAGGGGAGCCATTGCCATGAACCCAACAGATGGCTCAACCACCTTCAGAACCAGAGAAAGCTTGGACAGGTGATGCAGTCGCCCTCTTGCATGGCAGCTCATCCCTCTCCTTACACCCAGTTGTGGGCCATCACTGTGCCAACCCTATCATGTCAGGCTGCCAGCTGAAATCTTTTGCAGGTGAGGTTTGATGCGCAGCATGGCTCTGTTGCACACCGTGAACGCAAACAATGAGATCTGTACGCTGAGTGGACAGCAGCAGTTTCATGTTAGCTGTACTGCTTGTTGCAAACAGGCTTATGGTACATACCGCCCAATCTAGCAGTTGTTGCCTCAACCAGCTGCTGTCACTGCTTCAAGCCAGCCCACTGCATATCCTGCTGATAGACACCTTCCTCAGACCTCCTGCATACATTGTACTCGTCCAATGCACGCAGTCATGAAGCTGTTACAATGCAGTGAGTGGAAAGAGCTGATGACGTGGCCTCAGGAAGAGAATGGAGGGCCAGTCGCATTCACCAAGCATGGCAAATCTGTTTATGTGCAATCATCTCTTGGCTATGACACCACTCGCTTGCTCCAGGTGTGCGGTAGTCAACTTGCCCCTGCTGAATGCTTTAGCTCCTTCACCTTCTTCTGCATTAGAATTCTTCACATGCATCAGGCTGCTGAATAAAGTAATCAAATGCAACACAGCATCAAAGCCATCACTGCATGAACCAGAAAGCAAATACATCCAGTGGCGCGAAGTACAGCAGCCATGATGCGTGTACAACTGTATTCAGAACAGGATTGCTTCTGTAGGAGACACAATGGTCTGTCTCTCTACCCAAGAACAGCATCTGTGAATTATTCCCAGAATAGATCCATGTTTTATGGATCTTACTTGTAATTTTGTTGGGAAGGTCTTGCAGATATCGTCTTTTGCAGCAAGATTCTGCCCAGCTTACAAGGATAGCTGTGCGGAGGAGCTAGCTGCACATGCTTTGGCCAGCGACCCATGCATAACTGTTGATCCAGAACTTGAGCGCAGTCGTGGTTGATGTAGGTGGATGCCGTCACAGCAGAAGAGCAGAAGGTGATTGCTTTCAGTGACAAGACAGACATTGGCCGGGTGATGATGAATGATGACACCAGGTCTGTATTGTGACTTGGTGGTGCATTCTCGTCTGGAAGCACAATCGACTAGCATGGAAGCGAGTGTATGAGCTAGAAGATTGCATGGTCTTATGCTGACAATAGCGTAGGCATGGTTCAGAACATATCTGGTGCACCAGGTTCCAGAGTCCACCTGCATTATGCCAATGCTTCCTGCAGAGATCTGTGTCTTTTTCTTTTGTGGCAAAGACACTTGATGGCAAACATGTACTGTTTGATGCTGTTCACCTGCTGAGATTGAGGTTGAGTTATGACTGTATGCAGAGAAGTAGAGGCTGTCAGCTTCAACTATCTGCGGCGGGAATGGAACATCTTGGATCCTGCTCTGGCTGAAGACTTCAAGCAGCTGGAGAAGGTTGAAGATGCAGAGTTCAGCGTTGTCAGCGAGACTGCTGACCAACGCACCTGGATTGTGACCTTCTCCAAGGATGACGGCCCATCTGCCAGCTACATTTACAGCAGGTCTTGCAATGTGCTGTGCTGTGCTGTGCTGTGCTGTGCTGTGCTGTGCTGTGCTGTGCTGTGCTGTGCTGTGCTGTGCTATGCTGTGCCCTTGCATGCGATGCTGTGCGCTGCGATCGCGCAAATCATCTATACCAGAATGAATTGCAAATTGGCTGTGCACGTGGCTTCTCAGCTAATCAAGATTTGCAAGAGCACTGCGTCATGCTCTTGTCAGGGGCACGTATAAGCTATAAGACTAAAAAATACCAATAATAGTATAACCACAATGTGGGCTCAGCCAACAGGCAGCAGGTGCTTGCAACGCCATCAGACTGGCAAGTTCCAACACAACACCCAATCTGCGGTGCACAGGGACACAAAGAAGGCAGACTTCCTGTTTGTGACACAGCCGGCACTGTCCAAGTACAAGCTGTCCAGCATGAGGTGTGAAGTCATCAAAGCCAGGGACGGACTGGAGCTGCCTGCCTATCTGTCTCTGCCTGTGTCAGCAGATGTGAAGCTATCAGGGGGTTTGCCCATGGTCCTGAATGTGCATGGGGGGCCCTGGGCCAGGGATGCCTGGGGCTTCAGACCTGATACCCAATGGTTTGCCAACAGAGGCTATGCCGTGCTGCAGGTCAGTGGGAAGCTGCATGTGTTCACGTGTTGCCTTGTGGATCGTGTCTGGGTGTTCAGATGCATCAAAGCAGAGGATATGCAAACTCTCATGTGCAAGCTTGCTGCTTGTTTGTGCAGCAGATGCGAACAGAAAACCCATCTGCATGGTCATCAGCTTTGTGCTCTGTGTTTTGCCATGCTTTAGGGCCAGCGGCACATACACAATGTTTTGCGTTTACACGCTGGTTTGAGCTATGCTGCAGCGCCACTGCTGGTCTAGGTAGCCTCCTGAGCAGACATATGCTTCCTATGTTTGATGGTGTTGGTGGTTCCCTCCTCAGGGCACTTGTGACATGGCATGGTGACAACCCCTCCAGAGCAGACGTATGCTTCCTCCGCATGACCTGTTCTGCATGGCCCTGCCCTAGCCCTGCCTAAGCCCTGCACTTTGTGTATTGGCCCTGATGGCAAAGCGCTGCTGATGACAGGTCAACTTCCGAGGCTCCACAGGCTTTGGTAAGAGCTTCTTGCATGCTGGGGACAAGGGGTGGGGTGTGGGGCCCATGCAGGACGACCTCACTGATGCAGTCCAGTGGGCGGTAGACCAGGGCATTGCTGACCCCAAGAGGGTTGCTATCTACGGTGGTTCTTACGGTATGTCAGCAGCTTGCTGGTTTGTCTACACACATCGCCCAGAACAATTTTGCACAGGCAGATCAGGGCTAGCAATGGGATACTGCTGCAGCACACACACGCACAGCCTCTCTGACAAAGCCATGGAAGGCATTGACATCACATTGGTCACTTGCAGATCAGCTTGTGCTGATGTATATTGTGAATGCAACAAAATGCAGCGTTCTACATTGTGAAGCAATATGCTGCTTTGCAAGGCATTCAGATTGCTCTCCATTGGGGGATAGGTTGTTCCTGTCAGCAGGAATGAATTGAGCATGTTTCTTGTGCCTGCAGGCGGCTATGCTTGCCTGGCAGGCATGTGCTTCACACCAGACCTATACGCATGGTCAGTAGCTTACCCTGTGCATTTGTGCTGAGTCAGCACTCCTTGTCAACCTCAAAGCATCACAAGCAGCATGTCTCAAAACTTGAGTATATAGTCACTCTCAACAGCATGCTTTGTCAAGATGCTGTTCCTTGTCCAGTGAGCAGATACAAAGCACTGAGTCATGCAATGAATGCACTGGGCGCCATTGGCGGCAGCATCTCTGACTGCATGCCAGTCAGCATAGTAGTCATGCTCCTCTCTGTGTAGCACCACCATTGCTACCACTTTATGATAACCCAGTGAGCAGATACAAAGCACTGATTCATGCAATAGACGCACTAACTCCATTCTTGCCAGCATCACTAACTGCATCACTAACTCCATTGGTGGCACCATCACCAATGGCATCCCTGGGATGCTGTTGTGGTACATCCTGCCTGTGTGGCCATCTGCATTCTCTGTCTTTCCCTTTCTGCTGCTTTTATGTGGTGGTGGTGCCATGGCTATTGCATTTGCAGTGCAACTTGGACTTTGTTCAGGGTGCACGTCTTGAAGTGTCTGCTTGCATGCCTCACACAAAGCATTGTTGAGCACCTACAAAGTTGTAGTGTATTACAATCAGTGGAAAGGATGTTGCCGAAACTTCCCTTTTCGCTTCATTCCTGTCGATTCACTGCAATCAGCACCCTGACTGTGTTGTTTCATTCACCTAAACTTCCCTTTTCCTGTCCAAAAAGCAATCTGACTTCTTTGGGCGCTTGCATCTGGTATTGAGTGTTCATGCAGTTTATACATTGTAACCTGCCCATGTTTCCACCTGGTTGCAATGGGCATGATGCCCTCATTTTTTGCTTCTTTGAGAGCCATCTGATATCCTGTTAAGTATACAGCAAGTGTTCTTGCAGTGGCGTGGATGTTGTGGGACCGTCCCATATTTCCACCTTGTTCCAGTCTATCCCTTCCTACTGGGCTCCCATGAAGAAGCAGCTTGTCCACAGAGTGGGGGATGTGGAGCATGACCAGGAGCTGAATGAGCGCATCAGCCCGTTCTATCATGCAGACAAGATCAAGGCGCCTCTGCTGATTGGGCAGGGTGCAAACGACCCCAGGGTCAAGCAGGCAGAAGCAGACCAGATCTTCAATGCCATGAAGGTATGCACAGCAGCAAGTTTCATGCATCAGCATTGTGGCAGTTCAGTTGGTGAGGCAGAGTGGCTTAAACGATTTCAGCAGGTTTTGGCCATGATGCAGGTGAATGCTGTCATATGCAGTGCAGTGATGATAGGCCTGTGAATGCACCTGCTGGCACCATGTCTCTTGTGCAGACACTGGTCTGCACATGGCAATGTTTGCCTCCCATGATGAGCATTTGTTCAGCTTGTCTAGTCCCAGATGCAGAGTCAGGCTGACCTGCATGCCGAGACGCAGTGGTCCTGTGTAACTTCTGCAAGATGGCATGCTGCATGCTTGTGCTCAAAAGCATCTGCTGCAGGTCATATAAAGAAAGATGCCCACAGGCATTCTGCGCCAGCAGTAGCTGATGTTTGGCGCCCTTTCTTATGCTTCAGGCTTAGTCATTGCACATGTGTACATTGTCCTGACCGAGCAACTGTTTGTCACTGACATGTGGACAGTCTCAATGACTCTGTATCATTGTCTGTAGTGTGGACAAGTAAGGGGTTGGGTGGTTGTCAATGACGTTTGCCTCAAGTGTATTTCACATGCGTACAGGAGAAGGGCGTCTCAGCAGAGTACTACTTGTACAAGGATGAAGGTCATGGCTTTGCTCGCCCACCAAACAAGTTCGACTTCTACTCTCGGGTAGAGCAGTTTCTGGCAAAGCACCTTGGCGGCAGATCAGAACCGCTGCTAAAAGTGGAGGACTCATCTGTGGTGGTCATGCATGAGCAGTAGCTGTGTCAGCACTTGAGAATCAACTTAACGTACTAAACTGTTATTAAAAGTAGGTAGCAGAGTGTGGCAAAACACGCGTAGACGGGCATGTTGATAGAACATTGTGGCAAAGCTCTTGCAAAGCTTGTGTACCATGCAGTGTTGCATTTGGTGCTGCACTGCAGCTGAGCATGACTGCACAGAACGACCCAGCTCGTTGACATGACTCATGCAGACTGTACATGCCGCATGTGGCAATGCTTTCTTCACATGCTTGGCGCACACCAGACATCTACATGCTACTTGCAATGTTACTTGATGCCAGACTTGGCGATGTGTGCAGACTTTTGGACTGCAACTCACAGCACGTATTCTTTCCTTTTCTTTGTTTTGGAAGAGATACAAGGAAGGAATCCAGAGCAAGATGCATATCTGCACCAGGACGCAGCAGTCATGTGTGGCTGTCCTGACAATATCTGTCACATGCTATTATCCATGTCCTGTCCCGTGCAAGCTGGAAGTCACAAAGCGCTCTGCTAATAAATGCAGAAATGATGGACATATGCTGCAACAGCCATTACTAAAGGTAGGCCATCTGCTATCCCTGCAACATTTGTTATTGCACCAAGGGCTTGAGTACCAGCCCTGAATAGCAGTCAGCATTGCATGCTGGTATATTAGGAATCTACACGATCGGTAAACACATTCCAGACCCTGAGTTGACATGTCAATATACCCAAAAGGGCGCATGCAAGATTGCCCTTCCCCTGACACCCGACAAAACAACATTGGGTGCCTTTTTGGTTGTGCGTGATCTGGCTGCAACGCAACAGCTATGCATAGTTAATCAAAGCAGGTTGTTTGTCAAGGCGTCAACAGAGAACTTGCCACGGCATGAGTGTGTCTGCAAAACTAGACTGTACAGTGTTTCCGGTGTTCAGATATATTTAGTCTCATTTTTTTGCTATTCGCTACTCTAGAATGCACTGAAAACTAACAAATGCCCGCACAGAACACTCAGTTTGCTCAGTACAGAAACGCGTCCTCAGCAGTCTTAAAAAATCAAATGCACACTCTGAACCGCGCTGATGCCAGCTGCCTAGGCGAAAGAAGCCACATGAGCAAGGCGCTGCAAAACCCGGACAGTACCCACTGCCATCCCACATTTCTCATAGAGGAGGCCATGCTTTTCACACAACTGCTGCACACGACTCTGAATTTTCCCAAGGTTATGCCTGGGAAGTGTAGGGAACAGATGATGCTCGATCTGGTAGTTCAGTCCTCCTGCACACAGAGAGCTTGTTGGCAAAAGCTCAATGCCACGAGTCAGTTGGCAACTGTTGTTTCAAACCAGTGAGGTACTATGATGTGCGAGGGCCTGCAGCACTGGGGTTCATGCTGCATGGAATTCCACTTCAGCAAAGACTGAACGCAGTACAACTGACATAGTTCAGATGCAGCGCAACCAACCAAGAGATTGCATTGAGGAAGAATGTGCTCACCTGTAAACCAATCGTTCCAGACGCCAGAGACAATATCCCTTGTAGAGACAACTTGTGCTGTGACAAAGTCCTTCTCCGTGCTGTAGACTTCCATGCCATTGTGGCTTTGCACAAAGACTATGCTGAGGAAGAAGCCGCAGATCATTTGAGTCATCAGAACAAACAGCAGCCCTCTGCCTAGGGACAAATGGCTGAAGACAAGACCAAGGTACCAAATGTAATGAACTGTCAAACACAACATCTCGTCCCATCCATGCTTTTGACTCTGCGAAGGCAACACACAATTTACTCAGCTTTGCTGACAGAAGTAGTTCTGGAAATTGACCACCAGACTCAAGTCGTGACTTGAGAGTGCTATGCGATGAACACCTCACCATCAGGAAACTTGTGTGTGTACATAGATCCAGGCAAGAACTACAGGTGAGAATGCATGAGCTGCTTATGGTCACTAATATGGGTGCTGCAGGTGACAGAGCTTTATGCGCAGACAAGTATGAGATGCAGAGTCTCTAGACTACACAGATGAGGGCATGGCCTAAACTTGAAGCTGATGGTGGGGCTCAGACCTGGCATGCATACAGCAGATGAAGGTGATAGTCAATATCAGCAGCGTTATTAATGAAGTGACATACCTTGGACATAGTGTAGGCATGGGCTACAGATTGCTGGCACCACGAGAGACGAGCAAAGAGCAAAATGGGGAAGAAGAAGTAGTGCTGCGCTCGCACAAGCATTCTATGCGATGCATTTGGCAGAGTCTCCAGCATCTCAACGCTCCAGGCTATGAGTGGAAGTGTGTCAATGTCTGGATCAAGGGCAGCTTTGCAGTCATGATCGAGCTCATTGGGGGCAGCATGATGGGTGTTGTGCTTTGTCTTCCACCAGTCAGCACTGAAGCCCTGCAAAGACATGGCAAGATTACAATTAATGCACACCCGCAATGCTTGAAGCAAAACCAATTTGGCTGGAGTCCAACTCATGTACTCACCAGGCAGACACTCCCTATCAATAGCCCCATGAGGTCATTTGTGCGCCTGCTGCGGAAGACCTGATGGTGTAGAAAATCATGCGCTAGCCATCCAGATTGCTGCCAGAACAGACTGATCAGGCAAGCTGACAGTATGTAGGCCCAAAGGCTGTCGTTCCATAACGCAAAGAACGCAATTGCAGACCCCAGCAAGAGGAAGTTGCTTGCAAGCTTAAATATGTAGTAGCCCTTGCTGCATCTGAACAGGCCCTGCTGCTGCATTTGACTTCGCAGCTTACGGAAGTCTGCCAGAAGTGGAGGCACAGGCTGAGGGTCCTGCACAATCAGAAGTGTTCCAAGTTAAGTGTTTGAACTCAAGGCACTGTTACTTCTTTCACAGCGCTACTATGGAGTGGCAGCTTACCACCAGCTCGCCTACATAGAATTGCTTCAGCTGTGCCCAGGATGTTGCTGCATGAAAGCATGCGAACACGTCTGTAGCATCTTTGCCAGCATACGTAGCTATGACGCGTCCCCCAGGGTGCTGTGCAGACCAGCCTGTTACATCGTATACCTGCACACAGCCCGTGATTGTCAGAGATTTGCCGACACAAGCGTCTCTGTCCTACATGAACACCATTGAGGGCTGACCTTGCCCTTCACAACCAGCCAGCAATCGTCTTCTGTGCTGTGCTGAGCAAGTTGAGCGGAGGTGACCTGCTGATCGCCGTTAGGGGTGGCAGCAAGAGCGCCGTCTGATCGTGACCTATTTCTTAGCGGAAGTGAGTCTTGTTGGGCATAAGAGGAAGTCGCAACGGCATCTGTGGTGACCAGGTTGCCTCTAAAGGTCTGATCGATGTTGCCGACAGGCGCAAGAGACGACCGATCAGTGGACGGTGGGCAGACGATGCACATATTGTGCTTCGCACGAGAGCAGGTTGTGCTGTCTCAGAAGAGGTAAGCACCCATATGGACCTCAGAGCAACCAGCACCTATATCTTCTGTAATGGCGCTCTTCAGATCGCTGAAGCAGAACTGTCCATCCAGTGTATTTGGTGGCGCTGTCCTTTGATACGCCGTCAGTTGGTAGTGTACAAAGCAGAATTTGAAAGGTGATCACTCATGAGTTCAGGGTGCTGCGCCAGCCTACACGATTGAATGTTGACACTAACAGCTTTGCCTCATGCCAGCAGGCTTACAGAGTGTTGACTCCTCATTCAAACAACTGCAGAAAGAGTACATAAGCTACGCACAGCGGAAGCAAGCACTGATCCTTGAGGTGGGTCGGTTGTGTTTTGTTTGAGTCTCGTGCCGACAACCAACTTTGCATCAAAGGAAACGGACTGCAGGTTGCAGGTCAGGAAGCCTGTTTAGCAAGGCTTAAGCAAGCGATTCGGCAGGAACGACAGGCGATTGGTAGGGCTACTGCGCAGCCGGAAGTCCTCTTCACATAGTGCTTTACGTTTTCACTCACGCAGAAAGCGAGCGGCAGCAGCTAGAAGAAGAAAGGGAAGCCTTTGAAGTGTTTCGCGGTCAGAGTGTAGAAGATCTGAATAGTCAAACTGACCAGCTGCAGGTATCGCATCATCATCACACAGTTGACTAGCTCAGTGTCAGATGACTGCTTGTAAGTCCTTGACGTGATGTTTGCTGCACATCTGGGATGCAGCTTGAGCGCGAGAAGTTGGAACTCCATAAACAAGCTATGTGCGTCCTACAGGAGAATGAACTGGCTCACACTTGCTGTGCTGAGGCGAGTATGCAGCTGTGTCTGTTAACAACTCGACAGCATTTGCAACTGCATAAGAAGTTGCCCACAAACGTACCAGTCACTGACATCATAGTAATGCGCACCATCATTAAACAGCATAGTTTGACTGTCAACGACGCCTATGAAGTCCTGACAGTCATTCATGTGCACAGCCTCAGCCCACCAGAACCACATACATCAATGATTCTTGTACCAACGACCTTGTGCTTGCTCGTCTGGCTGGCCTTCTGGGCACTGCATGTACCATCATGCTTTGCAAAGCAGATTGTCATTTGAACTCAGCTCAGATTGAGGCTATCTGCGCAGGTAGACTGCCAGGATGTTACAAACTCTGCTAAGCTGACTGCCCAGCGCCAGGCCGTCCAATCTGAGCAAGCTGAGCTCATTGTTGATCTGCAACACAGACTTCAGCACCTTGCTAATGTAAATGCCAGATATGATGATTGAAGGTAAGACATGCAGGAAAGGCACTGCGTAACAGCTGGATCTTGCTGTTACGATGTTGCTTTGTGCCTGCATCAGGGTGCACCACGGTACTGATCCTGATTTGTATGCCAGGGGGCACCAGCTGTGCTCACTGCAAAAGTAATTGGAGGAAGCTGCTGAACAGGCGCGACAGCAACACTGGCAAAATAAATAGAGATAACATTTCTTTGCCAAATGGAGCAGTGAAACAAAGTTGCAGATGCCACAGGAGCCTAGATGCAAAGGAGCCTTCAAGAATTGCTGACAGCCCTTGATCACAACATGGGTCGATGAATCAATAGGTTGGCACTATGCTTTAGCAATGTTTTCGTGGTGCAAAAACAAGACCCCCTTTGCATCTAAGGCAGGCTGTCAGCAACATGTCAGCACCTGCTGTGCAAAAGAGGTCCCTTTGGTCATGCTTTGAGCTAGTGGTGCTCACTAACTGCGTTGCGACAGTGCCGTACAGAACATAATAAGGGATTTTTTGATGTAAATGCCTGGAAGCCTGAAGGTCTGCACGTGCTAGCAAAGTTGTGGCATTGCAATTGACAAGCCACAGGGATTGCTGTCTTGCTTGTCCACATGTTGAGGACGATTCTATCCCCACCGGCTGTCTCGAAAGTTCAGCTTCCGGAAGCCTGTAAACACTAGTAATAGCGAAAGCAAACACACCGGGCTACAGCCAGCGACATGTGCATGCGCTGATTTCTCAAAGCCTCAAGGCTTGTGATTGCACTTCAGTCCACGTCTACTACTTTTACAGCGGTGCCAAGACGCGTGCATGCAGCGTGCAACACAGTGCGTGACCTCCTTTTTCGCTAGACAAGGACCTTCTTTTTTCGTATACAGCAGGAGCATGCAAGCTAACGCAGGTACGCCGTGGACGATATGCAGTCATAGCGTTTTGACTGCGTGCAAAGTTCCCTACTGATCACAACACATCAGGGTGTACTGGAAGTGCGGACTATGGCCGTACAGGGCGTACAACGACACCGCAAGCCTTTTCGAGGTTCGTGGGCACAAACAGAAGAGCGGCGTTCAGCTCATGTCCCGGACAGGCGAGCCTAGTCAGGCTCAACTCTAGACGCTGCACAATTGCTGCACTGCAGACCTTCAGCTCGTCTTTGCTCGGGGATGTGTCAGCTCTGGTGGGCAGCAAAACTGCAGCACGAACAACCCTATTACAGCAAAACAATGTCCAAAGGTACAGGATCATGTCAGTGCACCTGTCCTAATCTCCAATGTGGTTAGGTCAAGTTCGCTTACTTCGTGTACTCAGACCCACAGTCTGCATGCACTGCTGCCCTCTGGCCTGTATCTGTTTCACTTGTACATTCTGTGCACATGGCTGGAGTCATATACTTATGTATCAGAAAGTGAAACAATGCATAGGAAGTCTCATGCTGGTTGCACTGCGTGTGTCAGGGGCAGAAGAGGCATGGCCACACAAGCATCAGCATCAGGAGGCAAGCGCATCAGCCAGAATGAGTTCACAGAGAAAGCATGGCAAAGCATCATTGCAGCGCCTGACATTGCCCAGAATGCCAGTCAGCAAATTGTAGATACAGAGCACCTGTTCAAGGCTCTGCTTGAGCAGCCAAATGGTCTAGCAAGGCGCATCCTAGCTAAAGCTGGTAGCAATCCTACACAGCTCCTGGAAAAGACTGATCAGTACATACGGCAGCAGCCACGTGTCACTGGGGACTCCTCACAGGTAGGCCAGCTGACTTACCAGCCTGCTTTGCTTTGCATGCGCCAACAAGCATTGTCAGATGTTGCAGCAGCTGGAGTGCTGACCTGACCAGTAGCTCTAGCATTACACATACTCTGCTTGATGACTAAAACTGCTTGGTGCTCGCAGATTCAGCCCACCTTTCCAATCTCTATGTCATCACAGCTGTGCTGGCAACTGTTGTCCCTTCACTGACTATAAGGTTTTACACCCCGCTGTCATGATGATGTCCTACAGTCTGCTCAAAAAAGCTGACATGCATGCATGCCTGCATTTGCACAGGTGCTGGGACGCAATTTAGAAGCTTTGGTGACGAGGGCTCAGGAGGTCAAGGCAGACTGGCGGGATGAGTTTGTCTCAGTGGAGCACATGCTGCTTGCCTTTGTTGACGATACCAAGTTTGGCACACAGCTGCTGAAAGATGCAAACCTGGACAAGGCCAAGATAGAGGCAGCTGTGAAGGAAATTAGGGGTAGCAACAGAGTGACTGACCAGGTAGCCTTCCCACTTCTCTGCTGTCATTTTTTGTGCCAAGTGTACACAATGTATGTTGCATCTTTGTTGTCCAGCTATAAGCCTTCAGCTACAGCCAGTGGCCATACAGTAAGCTCAGGCTGACGAGGGGATATTGTGCCTGCATGCATGTCAATCTGTAGTTCTACTTGTGACATAATGCTTTTCTAAGCCCCATAATATTGCTGTTGCACAGTATCAAGAGGAACACAGAGAACAATCAATTCATTGTTGGGAGCGTGACTCTGTTGCTTCTTACATAGTACTCACCCTGCTGCAGTTGAGGGCGATAGACGCCCTGGTCATTGTCACAAAGGTTGGCCTGAAGCTGTCCAGTCTGTTTGAGAGCCCATCGACACACATTGTTTTTGGCATGTTGGCTGTCAAAACAGGATGTCATATAGGCAGC
>JAABUU010002140.1_pt1 | contig 29190 bp, 24 predicted proteins | sample 5559301 | NCBI WGS metagenome assembly JAABUU01 (sample SAMN10711884, study PRJNA513360) | rock metagenome | isolation source: Antarctica rocks | place: Antarctica: Victoria Land, Richard Nunatak white
CTGGCGCGGCACGACTTCCACGGCGAGTGGAACTACACCATCCGACCCCGACCGTCGCCGGTCACGATGTAAACCTTATTTAGCTACAAGCCCTAAGGTGTGCGGGATCGAGACGCTCCATAGGTTCCCCGACGATCGGCCTGATCTTTCTGCGCCTCGTGCAGGGGCTACGCACTTGTGAGTCGGCGATGGCGACCGATCGGCACCTACCCACCGATCTGCACTGCACCGCTACTCTTCGTAAGAAGGGTATAGCGAGAGCATCACCGCTTCCTGGCCGATAGTTCGCATCGTACTCGCCTTGCGCGTCTGTAGCAAACTCCCATGCGCGAGGCCTACAGCACCAGGCAGAATGCTTGACCCTGTCCCGTAGGTCCAGTCCCCGGAGGGGACTTCGTGGCCGCAGCCCTTAGCCGGGGCAGTGTGCCCTTCATGGGTATTTCAACCCCGGTCACCGACAGGCCAACCATATCGAGCGCCGCTCTATTCGCGATAACCCCCTGCCGCTCGATGCCGCTCTCCCCCTTGCCAACCCGACACGCCTCCGCTATTATGGGAGTGTACGTACATTCCATGCCACCGTGCCTTGTATGGCTTGGTGGCGAGCGCAGGAGAGAGGGCGATGGCAGAGCGAGCGATGGCGCTGACGCGGCGACGATTCATCGGGCGATTGGGACTGCTCGCCGGGGTGGGGGCGATCTTGCCGTTGCTCGCGGCTTGCACGCGCGGCACGCCGCACACGCCGACGGTCGAGGGCACCCCGACCGCCGAGATCGATCCGACGAAGCCGCTCCCCTCACCAGCGCTGCTCGTGCCGCCCGATACGACGTTGCGCTTCCTCACGGTCAGCGGCTCCTCGCCCTCGGCGGACGAGTCGTTGCGCGCGCTGGCCCGCGAGTGGGCGAGCGCCAACGGCCTCCAGGTCGCCTTCGAGACGGCCAGCGCCGCCGCGATCGAGGCACGCCTCGCCACGCCGGATGGCCTCGCCGGGCTCGACATCGTCCAGTGCCGCGACAATCTCGCCCACCTCTACGCCGAGCGCTTCGCCGATCTCTCCGCCGAGGCCGGGGCATTGGCCGCGTCCCTCGGCGGCTTCTACGACGCCCCGACCATGCAGGCCCAGATCGACGGGGCCTGGCGGGCGCTCCCCTTCAACCTGATCCCCAGCGCCATCGCCTACCGCACCGATCTGCTGAAAGAGGTCGGGGCCACCGCCTTCCCCGCCACGACCGCCGAACTCCAGACGGTCGGCGCGGCGCTGAAAGCGAAAGGGCACCCCTTCGGCGCACCAGCCGGACGCTCGACCGACGATCCGCGCGCCTTCTGGTACGCGGTCCTCTGGGCCTTCGGCGGGCGCGCGGTCGAGGCGGACGGCACGACGATCGCCATCAACAGCCCCGAGACGCTCACGGCGCTGAACTGGGCGCGCGACTTCTGGGCGGCGGCGTGCCTGCCCGACGGCCTCGCCTGGGACGATAACGGCAACAACCTCGCCTATGCCAACGGGCAGATCGCGGCGACGCAGAACGGCCCGGCCCTCTACCTCAATCTGCGCGAGGGTCAGGGCGACCTCGCCGCGCTGACCGCCCTGGCCCCCTTCCCGGTCGGGCCGGGCGGGCGCGGGGTGCCGGTCACGACGCACGCCCACGCGATCCCGGCGGGCGCGACGAACGCGACGATCGCGCGGGCGTTCCTGAGCTGGTTCGGGGCGCGCGAGCAGACCGAGCGTTATCTGGCGGCGGCGTCCGGCGCGGTCGTCGCGGCATTGCGCGGCTTCGCCGATAGCCCGGTCTGGGCGGCGGACCCGAAGCTGCGTGCCTTCCTCGACGCGGCGGAGACCGGGCGCTGGATCGGCTGGCCCGCCGCCCCCTCGCGCGCCGCCACCGCCGCCGATGCGAACTTCGTCGTGGTGGACATGTTCGCCGGGGTGGTCGCCGGTGGCGCACCACAGGCGGCGATCACCGCAGCGGAGAATGCGCTACGGAACCTCGCCGCGCCCGGAGCGGGCGCGTGAGCGAGGCCGGTGCGGGGCAAGTCGCGGCGGGCGACAACGAGCGCAGCCGGGGTTGACGCCCGTTTTCGCGATAGTTCGCCCATGACCGTTGCGTGCGCCACAACAAGAATGATAGGAACGAGGGGAAGGTATGACCGACGCGACGCCGCCGAGCGACACCGGAGCAGCTGATGACACCAAGGGGCTGGGTCCGCTGCGCTTCCGCGCCATCCTCCAACTCCACGGCAAGACCGCGACCGGGATCGAGGTTCCGGCTGAAATTGTGGCGACCCTCGAGGTGGGCAAGCGCCCGGCGGTCAACGTCACGATCAACGACTACACCTATCGCAGCACCGTGGCCCCGATGGGCGGCGTCTTCATGCTGCCGGTCAGCGCGGAGATTCGCGCGGGTGCCGGGGTCGCCGCCGGCGATGAGGTGGTGGTCGAACTCGCCCTCGATAGCGCCCCGCGAGAGGTCGCCGTGCCGCCCGACTTCGCGGAGGCGCTCGATCGCGAGCCCGACGCCCGACGCGCGTTCGATGCTCTTTCCTACAGCAACAAGCGCCGACACGTATTGTCGATCGGGGATGCCAAGACCCCGGAGACGCGGCAACGACGGATCGCCAAAGCGGTCGACAGTCTGGGCAGCGGACAGGGTTGAGTTGTGCCGCGCGTATGGGCCTGTAGCGCTGTCCCGACTGCTGCTGCTTATTGCCCCACGGCACCCCTCCATCGCGTCACATCTTGTCGTCACGCCTTGTGTCGTCACATCGTGTATGGAGAGGCGCGACGATCGTCCATACACTTCCTGTCCATGCGTACAGTATTTTCATTGTCGCATCGGCTGTATGTTGACATTACTTGCAGGGACGCATACAATCACGGCGTCGTGATATGCGGCGAGGAGCAAGGATGATGACGGAACACGGGCCGACAGCCGCGCCGGGAGAACGCGGTGAGGGAACGCCCCTGGCAGAACAACCACTCGACGCGATCCTGGTGCAATGGCAGCGGGCGATTTGGTGGTCGGGGGTGCGCCCGCTGCTGCGGCGGATGATCGAGGCGAATCTGACGATGGCGGAATCGCTTGTGCTGCGGAGTCTGCGACTGAAGCCGATGACCGTCGCGGCGGCGGCGGCGCACCTGCGGCTCAGCCACTCGGCGGCGAGCCGCGCGATCGATCGGCTGGTACGCGATGGTTACATCGCTCGCGAGGAGAACCCCGACGACCGCCGCCAGAAGCGCCTCACGCTGGCCCCGCAGGGCACCGCGCTCGTCCTGGCGCTGGAAGGGGACATCTCCAAAGGTTTCCACCAACTCCTGGACGACATGAGTGTGGACGACCGCGAGACGATGCGGGTGTTAATGGCCCAGACCTTAGCGGCCCGCGCCAGGCGCCTTGCCGCCACCGGATGCCCGCACGAGCAAGAGGCGACGCCGCTCATCGCCGACGACTTCTGACCGGGACGTAATCCCCGCTCCCCGACATTCGACAACCCCTTTTCGACCGAGGAGGCAACAACAACATGGCCCGCGAAACAGCGGCCCAACAGGGCGGCCAGTCCTTTCATGCGCTCGGTCGGCGGCAGCTGATCGGGACGATCATCGGCTTGCAACTCACCCTGCTGCTCGCCGCCCTCGACAACACCATCGTCGGCACCGCGATGCCGCGCATCATCGCGCAGCTCAACGGCTTCGAGCGCTATGCCTGGGTCACCACGGCCTACCTGCTCACCTCGACGATCGCCGTGCCGATCTTCGGCAAGCTCTCCGATCTCTATGGGCGCAAATGGATCTACCTCGGCGGCGCGGTCTTCTTCGTCATCACCTCGGCCCTCTGCGGCGCGGCGGGGGATATCCCGCTCCCGCTCGACGGCATGAACCAGCTGATCCTCTTCCGGGGCTTACAGGGGCTCGCGGCGGGTGTCGTCACCGGCCTCACCTTCACGATCGTCGGCGACATCTTCCCGCCCGCCGAGCGCGGCAAGTATCAGGGCCTCTTCTCCGGCGTCTGGGGGCTCGCCTCGGTCTTCGGCCCCACCCTCGGCGGCTGGATCACCGATAGCCTCTCCTGGCGCTGGGTCTTCTATGTCAACCTGCCGGTCGGCGCGGCGGCGTTCATCGTGCTGCTGATCGCCTTCCCGGATATCCGTCCGCAAGGGGTGCGCCGCGCGATCGACTGGGCCGGGGCCGGTACGCTCGTCGCCTGCCTGGTGCCGCTGCTGCTGGCGCTGACCTGGGTGACCGATTACGGCTGGGGGGCACCGCGCGTCGTCGTGCTGCTCGCCGTCTCCATCGTGATGCTCGGGGCGTTCCTCTTCGTGGAGACGCGCGCGGCGGAGCCGATCATGCCGCTCGGTCTCTTCAAGATCCGCGCGGTGACGATCTCCTCCTTCGCCCTGGTCCTGATGGGCATGGGGATGTTCGGCGCGATCCTCTACATCCCGCTCTTCATGCAATCGGTGATCGGCGTCTCCGCGACCCGCTCCGGCACGCTGCTGACCCCGATGATGCTGATGATGACGGCGGGGAGCATCTTCAGCGGGCAGCTCGTCTCGCGCCTCGGACGCTACAAGGTGCTGGCGATCGTCGGCACGGCGGTCATGACCTTCGGGATGCTGCTGATGTCCGGGATGAAGGGCGACACCACCCAGGCGATCGCGATCCGCAACATGGTCGTCATGGGGGCCGGGCTCGGCCTGCTGATGCCGCTCTACACCCTGATCGTGCAGAACGCGGTGCCGCAGCAGCTGATCGGCGTCGCCACCGCCTCGACCCAGTTCTTCCGCTCGATCGGTAGCACCCTCGGCACGGCGGTCTTCGGCTCGATCATGCTGGGCCGCTACCGCAGCAACTTCGACGCCAATGTGCCGCAGGGGACGCCGGATCCGGTCCTCCAACTCTTCCACAACCCCCTGCAACTGAGCAGCATCCTCCCGCAGTTGCAAGGGCAGTTCGCCGCGCTCCCGAACGGCGCGGCCCTGCTGAACAGCCTGCTGTTGGATGTCAAGGACTCGCTCGTCTCGGCGGTCGGCCTCGTCTTCCTGATCGCGACCGGTATCGTCGCGCTCGGCCTGATCGCCAACCTCTTCCTGCCGGAGATCCCGCTCCGCAAGGCGTTCAACTTCGAGCAGAAGGGCGCAGCGGCGAGCCCGGAAGGAGCCTACGCCACCGGGAAATCCGCCGGTCAGGGCGAGAAACCCGCGCTGGCAATCAACGCCGACGGCGACTAACCACACGCACCAGTGTCACAACACAGCACGGAGCGGACCTGAATTGATCCGCTCCGTGCTCATATCTTTCCCGACCCAATGAGCGTCAACGCGCGCCGTGCCCCCCATCGATCGGGAAGGCGATGCCGCTGATGAACGCGGCCTCGTCGGACGCCAGGAAGGTCGCCGCGCTCGCCACGTCGCTCGGCACGCCGAGGCGACCGAGCGGGATATCGGCGAGCAGGCGCTCGCGCATGATGGCGGGGTCGTGGCGGGCGGAGCCGCCGATGAGGGCCTCGACCATCGGCGTCTCGGTCCAGATCGGGCAGAGGGCGTTGGCGCGGATGTTGAAGCGCGCCCCTTCGAGCGCCAGCGTCTGCGCCAGCTCGATCGCGCCCGCCTTGGCCGGGCCATACGCGCCCAGGCCCGGTGCCCCGGCCAACCCCGCGACCGAGGCCATGATCAGGATCGCGCCGCCCCCCGCGCGCATCGCCCGGAAGGCGTGCTTGGCGCAGAGGAAGGGGCCGGTCAGGTTCACGGCCAGGACCCGCTCCCATTCCTCGCGGCGCAGGGTGGCGAGCGCGCCGGGCGAGCCGATCCCGGCATTCGCCACCAGCACGTCGAGCCGCCCCCAGCGCTCGACCGCCTCTGCCACCGCCCCCTCGCAGTCGGCCTCGACCGTTACGTCAACCCGACGAAACGCACCAGCGCCGCCCGCGCCATCGGCCAGCGCCGCGACCGTCGCCCGCCCGCTCGCCTCGTCCCGATCGGTGACGAGCACGCGCGCGCCCTCGGCGACGAAACGGATCGCCAGCGCCCGCCCCAGCCCGGAGCCGCCCCCGGTGATCACGATCACCTTGTCCTGCAACCGCCCCGCCATCATTCCCCCTCCCGACACGCGCTACCAACTTGTCGCGCCGCCATCGACGACGAGCGTCTGCCCGGTGATGTAGCTCGCGGCGTCGGAGACGAGGAAGAGGACGACCCCCTTGAGGTCGCCCGCCTGCCCCAGGCGTCCGAGCGGCACATCGGCGATCATTCGCTCGCCGCCATTGGCGATCACCGCCTCGGTCAGGCGGCTGGGGAAGAAGCCGGGCGCGATCGCGTTGACGCGGATGCCGTGCCCGGCCCACTCGGTCGCCAGTTGCCGCGTCAGCGCGATCACCGCCCCCTTCGAGGCGCTGTAGCCCGCCGCGCGCAGGACCGAGGGCGGCGAGCCATAGAGTCCTGCGACCGAGGCGGTGTTGACGATCGTGCCACGACCGCGCGGGATCATGCGGCGCGCGGCGGCTTGGGCGACCAGGAAGGAGCCGGTCGCGTTCGTGTCGACCACGCGCCGGAACTGCTCGACCGCCATCTCCTCCGCCGGTGCGCCCCAGGAGATCCCGGCGTTGTTGACGACGATGTCGAGCGCGCCGTGCTCCTCCACGATCCCCGCCACCAGCGCCTCGACCGCCGCCTCGTCGGTCACGTCGCAGGGCCGCGCGGTGACGGCCAGCCCGGCGGCGCGCAGCTCGGCTTCGGCGGGGCCGAGCCACTGCTCGCGGCGGGCGGTGATGATGGTCGTCGCCCCGGCCTCCGCCAGCCCCTCGGCGATCTCGCGCCCCAATCCGCGCGATCCGCCGGTGACGAGCGCCACCCGCCCGGTGAGATCGAAAAGCTCTCGGATATGCGGCATCCCCTACCCCCAGGCCGAGTGTCGAATGTCGAGTGTCAGGTATCGAGTGGATTGTACTCCGCCCGGTGGTTCTCGTCGGCGCGATCCTGGGGATCACGCCGACGGGCAGGGATCAGGCGCGGGCCGAGGCGGGGCGAGAGATGAACAGCACGCGCGAGATGGTCGCGAAACCGGCGCGGGCATACATGCGCTCCTCGGCCTCGCCCGCCGCCATCAGGAACGGCAGGGCGATCCCGGCGACGAGCGCCTCGCGGGCGAGATGCACGCAGAGCGCCCCGCCGATCCCCCGGCGGCGGTAGGCCGGCAAGACGCCGATCGCGGCGATCTCGGTCACGCCAGCGATCGGGGCCGTGTAGAGCCCCGCCCCTGCCACGGCCCCGGTGGCCCGATCCAGCGCGCGGATCACCAGGCCCCCCGCCGCGACGGTGGCCCGCAAGCGCGCGGTATCGTGCTCGGTCGCTCCCCCCCCGCCATACGCGATATTCTGCGCGGTCGCGGTCGCCAGGAGTTCGGCGGGGGAGTCTGGGGGTCCGAAGGCGATCCCCGCTGGCTGCGGGAGTTCACGCAGGTCATTCTCGGCGATCGTCATCAGCGGCAAGCGCTCCTCGACCGCGAACCCCGCAGTCAGGAGCGCACCCTCGACCGCTGGCGCTACGGCGGGGAGATATTCGAGGCGCGGTGTGCGCTCGCGGTCGGTGAAGGCGGCGATGAGCGCACGCACCTCCTCTGGAGTAGGACGCGCGCCCTCGTCGGGGATCGCGTAGTTGCGATAGAGGCTGTCGCTGTGACCGTCGAACGCGGTCAGGAATGGGCCTGCCTGAGTCACCTCCCGCCGGCGACCGGCGAGTACGCGCAAGTACGCTTGAATCTGTGCGTCGAGCATCTTCGATCCCTCCTCAATACCAGCGCACGATCCGCCCCCAAGGGCGAACGATCGTAGCCCTCGGGGCGTAAAGCCCGGAGGGGATAATCACGTCATGCGGGGCGGCGAGGAGGGAAGAGCGCGCGCGGGAGTCGTCAGCGAACGACTTCCCCCCGACCGCCAGCGCACGCGGCAGGTGCCGTACTACGGCAGATGGGAAGCATCATGGCCGGTCCTTTCTGCGGGGGTGTCACATCGCCGATAGATCGGCGACGGGCGCAGTATGACAGCCGTCGCCACATCGGTCAATATACATCTTGACAGATCACCACCCACCCGGTAGGATACGTTGCAGTGCGAACGTCGGGAAGTAGGATCATGTTCTCGTCGGCAATAATCACCATGAGCATTACCACTATGCACCCACCGGCTTTGGCCGACGGGTGCTGCGGTGTGCTGCCGTAGCGCGAACGTCAATAGGCCAGGCCGGTGGGATGCAGAGGTTCGTACCTCTGCATTTTTGTTTGTCCGCGAAACAGCGAATGTGGCCCGGCGCGCGATTCCTGGCACTCGCCCGGTGACACCAGACAAGGGAGAGAATCGATGCTAGTCATGAAGTTCGGGGGGACATCGGTCGGTGGCGGGAGACAGTTGCGCGGCGTGGCCGCCATCGTCGCCCGCCACCGGGAGCAACGACCGGTCGTGGTGGCCTCGGCGATGCGTGGCGTCACCGATCTGCTGCTGAACGTGGCGAACGCGGCGGCGACGGGCGACCGCAAGACGGTGCGGACATGCCTACGCGAACTGCGCGAGCGCCACTTCCGCGCGATCGAGGAGGCGTTGGACGATCCGCTGAATCGCCAGGAAGTCCATCGCGAGGTCGCGGGGCGGCTGGCACAGTTGCGCCGCAGCCTCACCGACGTGATGCTCCTCGGCGAGCTGAGCCCGCGCAGCCGCGACCGCATCGCCGGGTGGGGCGAGGGGTGCCTGGTGCCGATCCTCGCCGGGGTGCTGAACGAGCGCGGCATACCAGCACAGGTGATCGGCGGCGAGCGGGTGATCGTCACCGACCGACGCTTCGGCGAGGCCAGCCCCGACCTCGCCGCGACGAGCGCGCGCGCCGGTGCCGTCCTGCGCGCGCTCGTCGCGGCGGGCACGGTGCCGGTCGTCAGCGGCTTCGTCGGCGCGACGCCGGAGGGGGTGCAGACGATCCTCGGGCGCGGCGCATCGGACTATTCCGCCAGCATCCTCGGCCACGCGCTCGACGCGCGCGAGGTCTGGATCTGGACCGATGTCAACGGCGTCCTCACCGCCGACCCCAATCTCGTCGCCGACGCCCGCCCGATCCCGACCCTCAGCTACGCCGAGGCCGCCGAGCTCTCCTACTTCGGCGCGAAGGTCATCCACCCGCGCACGATGGTCCCCGCCGCCTCGAAGGCGATCCCGATCCGCATCCTCAATACCTTCGAGCCGGACTTCCCCGGCACGCTGATCTCGAACGATCCCGGCGCGCGCGATCGCGCCGTACGCGCCCTCACCTCGATCGGCAAGGCGACGATGCTGACCGTCGAGGGGGCCGGGCTGGTCGGCGGGCCGAAGATCGTGGCGCGCGCGTGCGGCGTCCTCGCCGCCTACGACGCCAACATCCTCCTCCTCTCGCAGTCCTCCTCGGAGCACAACGTCTGCTTCGTCGTCCCGGCCAGTTCCGGCGAGGAGTTGCGCGTCGGCCTGGAAGCCGAGTTCGCCGGCGAGCTGGCGCACGGCGAACTCTCCTCGATCAGCGTCGAGCGACAGGTCTGCATCCTGGCGACGGTCGGGGTGGGGATGCGCGGCGCACCGGGGATCGCGGGGCGGGTCTTCGCGACACTCGGCGAGTCCGGGTGTAACATTCTGGCGATCGCGCAGGGCGGCTCGGAGCTGAATATCTCCTGCGTCCTCCACGCCGCCGACGAAGCCCTGGCGATGCGCGTCCTCCACGATGCGCTGATCGGCGATGGAGCCGCGCGCGGCGCGGTGGCGCTGCGGCTGGCGGTCTGAGGCGGAACCGTGCGCCGCGCCGCGCGTAGAACATGATGGTAACGGCCCCGCTACCACGTCACCTCCAGGCGAGGGCGATGACGCGGGCCGGGGGCGACAAGCCTCACAAGTGTAGTAGGGAAGGGAGCGACCCCAGATGGTAATCTCGCAGAGCGATCGGATCCCCGTCGGCGTCCTGGCCGCGACCGGCGCGGTCGGGCAGCGTTTCGTGCAACTCCTGGCCGATCATCCCTGGTTCGAGCTGCGCGAGGTCAGCGGCTCCCTGCGCGGCGCGGGTCGCCCGTACGGCGAGGTGGTGGCGTGGCGGCTCCCGGGCGGCGTCCCGGAGGGGGCGCAGAATCTGATCGTGCGCGGCCCGGAGGAGACGCTGACCAGCCCGATCCTCTTCTCGGCCCTCCCCGCCGAGTACGCGGGCGCGGTCGAGCAGCGGATGGCCGCCGCCGGTCACGTCGTCTTCAGCAACGCGCGCAATCACCGTATGGACCCCGATGTGCCGCTGATCGTCCCGGAAATCAACGCCGATCACGCCGGGGTCATCGCGCGGCAGCGCGCGGCGCGCGGCTGGTCCGGCGCGATCATCACCAACCCGAACTGCTCGACGATCCACCTCGTCCTGGCCCTCAAGCCGTTGCAGGACGCCTTCGGCCTCGAAGCGGTCCTCACCACGACGCTGCAAGCAACCTCCGGCGGCGGCTATCCCGGCGTCCCCTCCCTCGACATGATCGACAACGTCGTCCCCTACATCGGCGGCGAGGAGGAGAAGGTCGAGACCGAGTCGCGCAAGATTCTCGGCAGCTTCGATCCGGCGAGCGGCTTCACCGACGCGCCGGTCGTCCTCAGCGCCACCTGCACCCGCGTGCCGGTGCGGGACGGCCACACCGAGTCGGTCTCGGTGCGCCTCGGTCGCCGGGCCACGCTGGAGGAGGTCACCGCCGCGTTCAACGACTTCAGCGGCCCGCCGCAGGCGCTCGGATTGCCGAGCGCGCCGGTGCGCCCGGTCGTCTTCCTCGCAGCGCCCGATCGCCCACAGCCGATCCTCGATCGCGACCTGGAGCGTGGCATGGCGACCGTCGTGGGGCGGCTCCGCCCCTGCCCGATCCTCGATTACAAGTTCGTGCTCCTGGGGCATAACACGATCCGGGGTGCGGCGGGAGCCTCGATCCTCAACGCCGAGATGCTGCTGGCGCAAGGGCACCTCCCCGGCCTGAGCGTCGGCGCGAGCCTTGCGAGCGGCGTGCGTTAGCGGAAGCGCCGCCCCCGCCGCCCCTGCGGGCGGCGGGGGCGTTTGTGTAGGACAGGAAAATCTTCGGAAGGAGCCACGGCGTGAAAACACTCACCCTCCTCGGTTTGGGGACAGTCGGGGGCGGCGTGGCCCGCGCCTGTGCCGGGCCGGATGCGCGCTGGGCGATCGATCGCGCGCTGGTGCGCGATGCGAGTCGCCAGCGCGGCCTGCCGCTCACGGCGGAGCAGATCACGACCGAGCGGGAGGTCGCCCTCGCCGGGGGTGGCCCGGTCATCGAAGTCCTCGGCGGCGAGCAGCCCGCCGCCGACCTGATCGCGGCGGCGCTCGAACGCGGGCGTCCGGTCGCCACCGCCAACAAGGTCGCCATCGCCCTGCACGGCCCGCGCCTCTTCGCCCTCGCGCGCGCGCACGGGGTCGGCCTCGGGATCGAGGCGTGCGTCGGCGGCGGGGTGCCGATCATCGCCGCGCTGCGGCAACTGGCCGGGAGCCAGCGCCTCACCGGCGTGGGCGGCGTCGTCAACGGCACGACCAACGCGATCCTCTCCGGGATCGAGGCGGGGCAAAGCTACGCGGAGACGCTCGCCGCCGCGCAGGCCGCCGGTTTCGCCGAGCCCGATCCGTCCGCCGATGTGGACGGGCACGATCCCGCCGCCAAGCTGACGATCCTGATCGCGCTCGCCTTCGGCCTCCGCGTCGCCCCGACCGCGATCCCGCGCCGCCCGCTGGCCGACATCAGCCCTGCGGACCTCGCTTGGGCGGCGGCGCACGGCGCGCGGGTGAAGTACCTGGCGCGCGCGATCCTCGCCGCCGATGGCTCCCTCCAGGCGGCGGTCGAGCCGACCGCCCTCCCCGCCGGTGAGCCGCTCGCCTCGCCGGTCGGTTCCGGCAACGCGATCCGGGTCAAGGGGCCGCTGATCGGGGCCACCACCCTGACCGGGCCGGGTGCCGGACCCGCCCCGACCGCCGGGGCGCTCCTCGGCGACGTGGCGCTCGCGGTCGCCGGGCGCGCGCCGCTCGACTATCCCGCTCCCGACGCCCCGTTCAGCACGCCGACCGCGCCGACCGGTCCCTGGATCGTCCGCCTCCCCGCCGATGCCGACCGCGCCGCCCTACAGGGCGAGGCGCGCTGGGAGGCCGACGGCGCGGCGCAGATCGGCGTCTTCGCCGCCGCGAGCGGCCCCGCGCTGGCCCCCGCCGTGCGCGCCCTCGGCGGCACCTGCTTCCGCTGGGATGCGGGCGCGCTCTAGCCCAGGCAGCCGCCCGCCCGAGCAATGTTTCGGGCGGGCGCTCCACCACCGGCACTGGCGACAAATCGATCCTCGCAGCGCTCTCGCAGCAGCCCCGGATCAGGCTACACTTCGATCGTGCCCCTGCCCCGCCGTGCCCACAGTTGGTCGCGCGTGCTGCAGCACCGTGCCGCCCGACGATCCGCGAGCATCACGCCGCCGAAAAAGCGACCAGCGGGCATAAATATGCGTAGTATACGTTATAGGGTAGTACACACCCTGGGACACCTTAGCCCTCGGCAACCGCGCGAGCAGCCTATCACGCCAACGTATCGGAAGGACGCGCTTCGATGAACGCCAAGCCGCCACAACGAGCACGACAACACCAGCGCGCGGGTTTCCTGGCCGGGCTGATCGCCGGGGGGGTTTTCACCCTCCTGATGGTCATCCTGGCCCGAACCCTCGGCCTCTTCTCGGTCCCCGAACTCGTCGGCTATCGGATCATCGCCGCGATGCCCCTCGCCCTCTTCTCGATCGGGGTGGAGAAGTTCGGCGGCAACGCCAAGCAACTGCTGCTCGTCGGCACCACCATCGGGCAGGTCATCGTCGGCGGGCTCCTCGGCCTGCTCTGGGCCAGCTACGCCGATACGCTGCCGGGCGAGTCGCGCCCGAACCGGCGACTCCCCGCCGCCTGGCAACCCTCGTACTTCGGCGGCATCGTCTACGCCGCGATCCTCTTCGTGATCATCGAGGTCGGTATCTTCACTCTGACCGGCGCGGGACTCTTCGGGGCGCTGCTCCCGGCGGGGGTCGCGGCGACCGTCGTGGCCGGGCTGGTCGAGGTACTCGTCTACGGGCTGACCCTGGCGTTCCTCTACCGCGCGCTGATGGTCCCGGCGACGGGGAGAGCCGCAACCACCGCCACGCCGCTGACCCGCCGCCAGTTGCTCGTCCGCTTCGTCTTCGGCGTCGCGGCGCTCGCGGTCGGCGGCAGCGCGATCCTGGGGCTGGTGCGCTCCCCGGCGGCCATCAAGGCCAAGACGGGCGGGCGCGTCGGCGATGGCGACCTCCCCCCGGAGATCACCCCGACCGAGGACTTCTACCACGTCTCCAAGAACTTCTCCGACCCGAAGGTGTCGGAGAATGGCTGGAAGGTCGAGATCGGCGGGCTGGTCGACAAGCCCTATAGCCTCACCCTGGCCGAGATCCGCACCCTCCCCGCTGTCACCGAGACCCGGACTCTCTGCTGCATCAGCAACGAGATCGGCGGCGACCTGATCTCCAACGCCACCTGGAAAGGCGCACGACTGAAGGACATCCTCGAGCGCGCGGGGGTGCAGTCGAGCGCGATCAAGCTGGTGTTGGGCGCGAGCGACGGTTACACCGACAGCATCGCGATCGACAAGGCGCTCAATGGCGATGTGATCGCCATCTACGAGATGAACGGCGTGCAACTCCCCGACGACCACGGCTTCCCGCTACGGCTGCTCGTGCCGGACATCTACGGCATGAAGAACGTGAAGTGGCTGACGCGGATCAGCGCCGTGGCGGACGACTATCTCGGCTTCTGGCAGCAGCAGGGCTGGAACGATAAGGCGCAGATCAAGACGATGTCGCGGATCGATTTCCCGACCGCCCATGCGCTCCTGCCAACCGGCGAGGCGCGCATGGGCGGCGTCGCCTTCGCCGGGGCGCGCGGCATCGCGAAGATCGAACTCAGCATCGATGGCGGGAAGACGTGGCAAGACGGCACGGTCCGCAAGCCGCTCGGGCCGTATAGTTGGGTGCTCTGGACCGCGACGCCACAACTGACCGATGGGGATCATCAGGTGCTGGTCCGCGCGACCGATGGCACCGGCACGACCCAGCCCCAAATAGCGCGCCCCCCACTCCCCGATGGCGCGAGCGGCTGGCACACGATCAGCGTGCGCGCGGCGGCTGGCGTGACCCCGCCCAACGGACGCCGCAACACCGCCGCCGAGGGCACCAGCGTACCCCAGCTCGGCAACGGCTCGTATGGCCCCTGAGGACGTGAGGTAAGCAACAAATACGGGCCGGGGCGGCGCAAACGATGCGCCGCCCCTCTGTATGTCGTGGTCGCCTCGCCCATTCAGTCAGGGCGATTACTCGTCCTCGTCCTCGTCCTCGTCCTCGTCGGACGGCGTCGCATCCGAGACGAACCAGACCGGCGCATCGAGCGGGATACCGAAGATCCGCGCCAGTTCACCCGGCGTCCAGTCGCCTTCATCGTCGCGCCAGCCGTAGCCGAAGAGCGCGTAGTCCCCTTCGGCGTCGAGGATGCTGATCAGCAGATGATCGATGGTGCGCGTGTCATCGTCATCGAGGGTCGGCGCGAGCGAGAGGTTGATATCGCAGGTGAGATCGCCGAGCGCCTCCACCGTGACGTCGAGCGCCTCCGCGATCTCGTCGAGGGTCCACGGCCCCTCCTCCACCAGCATACTGACCCCCTGATCGGGGAAGGAGATCAGCACCTCGTCCTCTTCGCCCTCCTCGCCCTCCACGATCGAGAACTGGGCGGTCACGTTCAGATCGGTCGCGAGTTCGAGCAGCTCTTTGTCGTAGCGCTCGCGGATCGCCTCGATGCTCGTCAAAGCTTCCTGTTCGCGTTGATCTTCGCTCATGGGACACCCCTTTCTTCCTTCGGGGCTATTGTACCCGCCCGCCTACACTTCCCGCTCCTCACGCCCGATCCCGTCGAGCGCACGCCAGAGGAGTTCGGCGAACCAGGCGCGCGTGGCCGCACCCTCCCAGCCATCCGTCCCGGCCCAGGTCGCGCCCGGCGCGAGGCCGGGCAAAGCTCCCACGTAGTACAGATAGGTCACCAGATCGGTGCGGTGGCCGGAGACGGCGGCGACATCGGGGAAGAGGCGCGGATCGTCCGGCTGCGGCTGCCACATCCCCGCCGCGATCAGCGCGCGCGTGACGAAGCTAACCGCCTGGATGTGCAGCACCGGGTCGCGCGGGCGATAGGTGCCGTCGCCATAGCCGCGCGCGATGCCGCGCGTCGCCAGCTGCCCGATCGCGCGCCACAACTCGGCATCCACCCCATCGCGATCGTCGAACGGGGTCGGCCCGCCCGCCGCGCCGTCCCAACCGAGCGCGCGCACGATCAGGGCGGCCATCTGGGCGCGGAGGATCGGGTCGGCGGGGCCATACGAGCCGTCGCCGTAGCCCTTGATGATCCCGCGCGCCGCGAGTTGGGCGATCGGGTCCGTTGTGCGCGCGTCCGGGGCGAGATCGCCGAACGCGGGGTGCGGGGCGAAGCGCGCCTCAACCCGCCGATCGGCGCGCAACGTCACGATCAGGGTCGGTGACCAGCCCTGCGCCACCCCATCGACGGTCCAGCCGAACGAAGAGCGCATCGGCGGCGGGGGTGGCGCGCAGCGTCAGCCGTGTGCCCGCCGGATAGCGCGGGCCGGGCGCGCTGGCGCTCACGCTGCCACCCGCGTTGGCGGCGAGGGTCAGGGTGTAGTGGGCAGGCGCGGGCGCGGGCGAAGGGGCGGGGGTGCCACCCGGTGCGGGCGTCGGTGTACCGCTCGGCACCGGGGTGCCGGTCGGGGGGATCGGCGTACTCGGCGGCGCGTGGCCGTCGCGATCGGAGTGCTTGTCGGCGGCGTGGCCGTTGGGGGCGTGGCCGTCACGGTGACGGTCGGCGGCGGCGGCGTGGTGATCTGGATGGTGCGGCTCACGCTCAGCGCCGCATCGTGATTGGTGTCGCCATCCTGCGCGGCGGTGATCGCGCAAGCCCCGGCGCGGAGCGGGGTGAGCACCGCGCCCGCGACGGCGCAGGGCGCATCGGACGCGACGGTGAAGGTGACTGTCAGCCCCGAACTGGCGCTGGCGACGAGTTGCACCGCCCCACCGGCGAGCGGCACCCCGGCGGGCGGCGCGAAGGTGATCGTCTGTTCCGCCTTCGCGATCCGCAATTGTGCGCGCCCCTCGCTCGCCGCGACGTTCTGGTCCCCGGCATAGCGGACCATCAGGGTGTAATCGCCCGCCGCCAGCCCGGCCAGCGAGAGGGTGCCATGCACCGCAGTGCCGGTGATACCGGTGGTGGTGGCGCTTTGCAATGTCAGAGCGCCACGCACGATCGCGAACGTCGCGGCGCTCGCGGCGAGCGGGCCGGGCGCGGTGAGCGTGGCGCTGACATCGAGCGTGGCCGCGCCGTAGACCACCTCCGCGTCCGCGAGCGCCAGCGCGCTCCCCGCCTGCGTGATGGTCAATGTGCCGGGACGATAATCGAGCGTATAGTTCGTCGCGGCGAGGCCGGAGCAGGTGATTCGATACCCATTCCCGACTGAACTCAGGCGCGCGGCATCGCTGGCACACGCGAGCGTCCCGGTCAGCCCACTCGTCCCTTCGCCGTTGACGAACCCCTCATAGCCGACCGCGAAGGGCGGATCAGCCGCGCCATAGGTGCGTGAGGCCGCATTCGCGGTCACGGTCAGCGACACGCGCTGCACCGTCAGCGTCGTCGCGCCGCTGGCGGTCGTGTAGTTGTCGCCATCGGTGGGGGTGAAGAGGACGGTCAGATCGTGCGGGCCAGCGTCTAACAGCGTCCCGGATGCGGGGCTGTAGGCGAATTGCCCCGCGACGGTGGTGCTCGCGCCGAGCTGCGCCGTGCCGAGCGGCGTGCCATAGGCGATCGGGGCCGGGGTGGCCCAGGTCACGACCGGCGTGGCGCGCGTCACGGTGAGGGCGACGCTCGTCTGCGCCTCGGTGTAGTTCGTGGCGTCGGCAGGCGTGAACGTGACCGCGAGGGTGTGCGACCCGGCGATTAGCACGCTCCCGAAGCCGGGCGTGTAGCCGAACGAGCCGGGCAGGGCGGAGCCGCCGAAGGTGGCGGTCGCGCGCAGTTGCGCGCTCCCCAATGGCGTCCCGTATGCGATCGCGCTCGGCGCTTCCCAGGCGAGTACAGGGGTCGCGCGGGCGATGGTGACGGTATGGGCGAGCGGCGCGGCGTCGGCGTAGTTGGCGTTGTCGCCGGCCGGTTGGCTTAGCGTGATCGTGCAGTCCCCGGCCCGGAGGATCGTCACCGTCGCGGGCGGCGTGGCCGGACCGGAGCAGATGGTGGACGGCGCGTAGCTGAGTTGCAGCGGCGGTGCGGCGGCATCATCGGCGGCGCTGCTCCCGACCGTCAGCGCGAACGGGGCCGCGCCGTAGGTCGTGGCGGCGGGCGCGGCGAAGGTGAGCGTGGGGACACGGCGCTCGACGGTCAGCGCGGCGGTGCCGCTGGCGGCGGCGCACCCCGACTCACCGGCGAACGCCGCGCTGACGCCCCACCCGGCGCTCGGCGCGTACTCGCCCGCCGGGATCACGGCGGCGACACCGCCGGTCACGATCGTCAGCGGCACCGCCGTGGCGGTCGCGACGCCGCTGGCGTTCGTCGTTGCGGCGACGGTGCGGCTCCCTGCGGCGGTGGTGATCGTCAGCGCGACCGCGCGATCGGCCACCGACCCGGCGCAGCCCGCCAGAGTGGCGGAGAGCGCGACCTCGCCATGATAGAGGCCGCGCGCCGTCGCGACACGCAATGTGCTTGCGGGGGTCGCGGAGACGCCGTTGCCGCGCAGGGAGACGCTCGTGACCAAACCGCTCACGTAATCATCATAGAAGGTCAGCGTTGCGGTCGCCTCGCCGATCACGAGCGGGGCAACCGTGATCTGCATCGTGCAGGTCTCGGTGTAAGAAATATTCTTCTTGCGACAGACAACCGTGTTGCTCACATCGAGGCCGGTCGTATCCCCTGCACTCGGGTACGGCCCTGTGGCGCGCTCGAAATTAACGGTGTGACCGGTGCTGTTCGTGAATACCAGATCGATCTTGCCAATCTGTCCGACAACTACGTCACCAAAGTCGAGCGATTCGGGGCTGAATAACGCCGGGGCCAGCGCACCCGACACCTCGCGCTCGTCGCGTTCCTCGGCCAACGCTTCCCCGGTCGAACCACCGAACAACCCGACCAGCAACACTCCCAACACATAGAGTAAAGACAACCGCCCCCGCATCGCCGTTCCCTCCGCACACTTCCCTCAACCCGCGCGATCGGGCGCGCGGGCGCACCAGCGCTCACACCCCTGGACTCGCCAGACTCGCCATCGTTCACAGCTATGGATCATGTCATCCGTGCCGACATCGTATCAGGAGGATCGGAGGAACACAAGTTATTTATGCAATCTTATGAAGAATCCTCGCCACGATAATGAAGTCTTTCTCGCTTCGCGATGCGTAGAGCGCGCACGACAGGGGTTATCACCAGGGAGTATCGGTATAGTCCCCGCCCGAGTGTGTGGCGCGGTATGCCCCCGGCGAGCGCTATCAGCAAGCAGGGCGCGAAACGACGAGCGCCGCTGCCTTCTTGATGCGGGCAGCGGCGCTCATCCGGCGTGACACGGGAATGCTCAGGCGCTGGTCAGGCGATCGATCTCCGCCAACTCTTCGTCGCTGAACGCGGGCACATCGAGCGCGCGCACGTTCTCCTCGATCTGCTCGACGCGCGACGCCCCGATCAGCGCGCTCGTCACCACCGGGCGGCGCAGCAGCCAGGCGAGCGCCATCTGCGCCAGCGATTGCCCGCGCCCCGCCGCGATCGTGTTGAGGGCGCGCAACGTCTCCAGACGCTCCGGCGTCAGCCGCCGCTGGGCGTTCTCCTCGCCCCAGGCGAGCGCGGCGCGCGAGTCGTCCGGGATCACGCCCCTCAGGTACTTATCGCTGAGGAGGCCGTTGGCGAGCGGGGAGAAGGCGATCAGCCCCACCCCGGAACGCTCTGCCTCCGGCAACAACTCGGCTTCCGGGCCGCGATTGAGCAGGCTGTACGAGGGCTGGTGGATCGTGATCGGTGCCCAACCGCGCTCGCGACAGAGGCGCGTCGCCTCCGCCAGGAGCGGCGCGGGGAAGTTGCTCACCCCGACGTAGAGGGCCTTCCCCTGCGTGACCAGCAGATCGAGCGTCGCCAGGCTCTCTTCGAGCGGGGTGTTCGGGTCGGGGCGATGGAGATAGAAGATATCGAAATAATCGAGCCCCATCCGCTTCAAGCTCTGGTCGCAGCTGGCGACGATGTACTTCTTGCTCAGGCCGTCGCCATACGGCCCCGGCCACATCCCATAGCCCGCTTTGGAGCTGATGATCAGCTCATCGCGCGGCAATTCGCGCCGGATGATCGCACCACAGACGAGCTCCGACTGGCCGGGGGGCGTGCCGTAGTTGTTGGCGAAATCGAAATGGGTGATCCCGAGGTCGAACGCGCGGCGCAGGCAGGCCCGCGCCACTTCCGGCCCGCGATAGCCCCCGAATGTCTGCCAGCCACCGAGCGAGATCGGCGGCAGGGTCAGGCCGCTCCGTCCCGAGCGGCGATAGGGTAAGCGCTCGTAGCGATCGGCGGCGAAATCGCCGTCCGTGCCCGCCGCGATCCCGGTCGCGGCCAAACGTACGTCCGTTGCCATCTCTGCTCCTCTCCAACACCTTCGACACCACCCTCACCAGAGAACGGGGCGGCTTCCCGCATACTGCGCGCCAATCTCTGGCTTTCGCGAAAGCCGTGCCGCGCTTCGTGCGCGATCCCCTGGCCCTCACCATGTAGCGATGTACTCGCGGGGGATATCAAGGGCGGCACCGGTAGCAGCATAGCACCCCTGCCGCGCGAAGCGTTAACGGGGATTTAAGCCCCCGCTTACCAGAAATTAACTCCCCGTTAAGACCCGGCGACCGCCCGGTTGCTAGCATTGCTGTGGTTCGCCCACGCGATACAGATCACGCACGGGCAGCAGAGGGAGCGACATGGCAGCGGCCAGGGAGATCCGCGACATACGATTGCGCCCCGCCTGCACAAGCGACCGGGCAGCGGTCGCGGCGCTCTTGCGGGCGCTTGGCTATCTGGAAGGCGGTGGGGATGATCTCGCGGCATTGCTGCGGGAGACACTGCATCGCCCCGACATGGCCCTCTTCCTGGCGGTAGCGCGCGACGAGCCGCGGGGGACAGCGCTGGGCTTGATCGGACTCTCCCGACGCCCGCAGCTTCAGCTCGGCGGCACATTGGTGTCGATCGACACCCTGGCGGTGCGCGCCGATGCGCGCGGGCGTAGGGTAGGGCGACGGCTGATGCGCCGCGCGGGCCTACGCGCGTCTCCATCGCGCGGTGCGGATCGAGGTCCATACCACCCGCGCGCGCGAAAACTACCGCCGCAGCTTCTACCCCGCCAACGGCTATCGGGAAGCGAACTCGGCACTCTTCCGGTACGAGATCGCGCACACGACCGTCAGATACGACCAGGCGATAGCAGATACAGCGCCGGGCGCTGGTGATAAGGCAAGGAAGGGTCGATGATCGCGGTACAGGAGCTACGGAAAACCTACCCGAACGGCCACGAGGCGCTGAAGGACATCACCTTCACCGTGCCGAAGGGACAGATGGTGGCGATCATCGGGCGGAGCGGCGCGGGCAAATCGACCCTGCTACGCTGCCTCAATGGCCTGTTGCCGGTGTCCAGCGGGCGTATCACGGTCAACGGCATCGGGATCACGGAGGTCGCGGAGCAGGAGCGGCGGGCGCTGCGCCGCCGGATCGGCTTCGTCTACCAGGAATACAACCTTGTCGAACGCTCGACCGTCTTCCGCAACGCGATCTCGGGACGCCTCGGGCAGATGCCCCCCTGGTCCTCGGCCTTCGGCATCTTCCCGCGCCACGACCGCGAGATGGCGCTGCACTGCCTCGACCGGGTGCAACTGCTGCACAAGGCGACACAGCGCGCCGATAGCCTCTCCGGCGGGGAGAAGCAGCGCGTCTCGCTCGCCCGCGCGCTGGCGCAGGAGCCGTGGGTCATCCTGGCCGACGAGCCGGTCGCCAGCCTCGACCCCGAACTGGCGCGCGAGGTGATGGGCTTCCTCCGCAAGGCCGCGACCGACGAGGGACTGCCGGTGCTCGTCAACATCCACGACGTGGAATTGGCGAAGGAATATGTCGATCGGCTGATCGGCATCGCCGATGGCGTCATCGAGTTCGACGGCACACCCGCGCGGTTGACCGCAGGCGTCCAGCGTTCGATCTACCGCCGCGATCGACAGTCGCTCGTCGGCACGCCCGCAGGGCCGCAGAGCGCCTTCCTGCCGCACCTACAGAAGGAGGCCGCGCTTGGCGACGCCATCCACTGATGCGGCCAGGCCACCCGTCAGCTTCGCGGAGCGGATCAGCGAGCACCCGTTCGCCAGCGGCACGCCGCGCGTCGGCTGGCGGGGGACGCTGGTCACGCTGATCGTCCTGGTCGTCATCGGCTGGTCGATCGCCGGGACGAAGGTCAGCCCGGCGGAGTTCATCACCAGCGCGCCGAACATGGTCGATTTCATCCGGCGGATGTTCCCGCCCGACTGGAAGTTCTTCCTTAACCGCGAGCGGGTGATCGAGCCGACGATCGTGACGATGCAGATCGCGATCACCGGGACGGCGCTGGCCGTCATCCTGGCGTTCCCGATCAGCCTGCTGGCCTCGCGCAACCTGTCGCACCCGGCCATCTACCAGACGATCCGCGCCATCCTGAACGTGATCCGCTCGATCCCGGAGCTGATCTGGGCCTTGATCTTCGTCTCGGCGGTCGGCCTCGGCCCCTTCGCCGGGACACTGGCCCTCGTCGCCGGCTCGGTCGGCTCGCTCTCTAAGGTCTTCGCCGAGTCGATCGAGTCGATCAATCCGAAGCCGGTCGAGGCGATGGAAGCGGTCGGGGCGGCGCAGGTGCAGAAGATCGCGTTCGGCGTCCTGCCCCAGGCGCTCGTCAACATGGTCTCCTACACCCTGCTCTACTGGGAACACAACATCCGCGCCTCCTTCATCGTCGGCGCGGTCGGCGGCGGCGGGCTCGGCTTCGAGATCACGACCGAACTCAACCTCTTCCAATACACCTACTTCCTGGTCCACGCCATCATCATCATCGTCCTGGTCACCGTGGCCGATCGGATCAGCGCCTGGATCCGCTCGCGGCTGGCCTGATGTCGGCTCCCTTTGGTATGCGGCCGTGCGTGAGCGCGACAGCAGATAGACGTAGCGAGAGCGACCCCTTCCGGTTGGGAAGCAACGGCATCCGAACCACGATAGTCGGAAAGAAAGAGGAGATCATGGAGCAGCAACACGCCCCGACGCGCCGCATCGTCACCCGCCGCGCGATCCTCGGCGGCGCGGCAGGCGTCGCGATCACCGCGTTCCTGGCCGCTTGCGGCGCGGACGCCACCCCGACGAGCCGCCCCGCCGCCGTCCCGACCGGCACGACAACAACCGGCGGTGTAGGCGTCGCCGGGGGCGCGGCCCCGACCATCGCGGGCACCACCGTCAGCGCCCCGACCGCCGCCGCCACGCGCGCCGCCACCACCGGCCCGGCGATCACCCCCGCCGGGGCTAGCCCGACCGCCGTGATCGCGACCGCTAGCAGCGCGGCGAGTTCGCCGGTGGCGGTGCCGACCGGCGTGACCGGCCTCGCGGAGGCGACCGCCGCCCCGCAGGTCGCCGGGGTCGTCCAGCCACCACCGGACTTCAAGGGGAAGCTGACGCTGAAGAAGATCAATGCCGCTTTCATCCCCGCCGAGGATGCCGGGAAGACGCTCAGCGACAATAAAGATCTCCTCGCCTACATGAAGCAAAGCTTTAGCATCGATGTCAGCGGCGCGGTCGGCACTTCCTATACGGCGGTGATCGAGGCGATGCGTTCCAAGAAGGTCGACATCGCCTTCTACGGCCCCTTCTCCTACATCCTGGCCCATGAGGAAGCGAACGCGCAGGCGCTGATCCAGGGCCAGGACAAGGACGGCAAGCTCGCCGTGTACAACAGCTATATCATCGTCCCCGCCGACAGCCCGATCGCGTCGCTGAGCGATATTCGCAGCAAGAGTTTCTCCTTTGTGGACCCGGCCTCCACTTCCGGCCATCTCGTCCCGTCCTACACCTTACTCCAGAAGGGCGGGCTGAAGGAGAGCGACTACAAGCCGATCTACGCCGGATCGCACCCCGCGTCCTATCAGGCGGTGGCGAACAAGAAGGTCGAGGCGGGGGCGATCGCCAGCGATATCTTCACCTCGGGAACGGCGGCGGGGACGATCGACGCCAGCAAGGTGAAGATCCTCGACACCTCCTTCCCGATCCCCGGCAGCCCGATCGCCATCCGCGGCGATATCCCACAGGCGGATCAGGAGCTCTTCGCACAACTCTTCCTCTCGATCAACAGCCAGCCGCAGGACAGCACCCTCTTCAAGACCGCTGTCGGGGGTCTCGGTAGCGGCACCGTCAAGATGTTACGGGCCGACGACAGCACCTACGACGAACTGCGGAAGATTCCGGCGGCGATCGGGATCGATATTAAGAACCTGAAGTAGGCCGGACGGTGCGGGCCAGGGCTGACCCCGGCCCTCACCGCAACGCTGTCAGCGCGCGGTGGAGGCGGCGGATCGCCTCCGCCGCCTCGTCCTCATTCGCGCGCGAGTAGCCGAGGCGCAGCCAGCCCTCCTCCGCGCCGTAGAGTCGTCCGGGCGCGAAAACCACCCCGGCGGCGATCGCGGCATCGAGGCGGCGGCGATCGTCGCCCGGCCCCGCCCACCGCGCCCAGAGGTGCAACCCGCCGGTGGGGGTGGAAAAGCGCAGTGTCGGGCCGAAGGTCTCGGCGAGGTGCCCGGCGAAGGTGTCGCGGCGGGCGCGCAGGGCGGCGCGCAGCCGATCCAGGTGGGTGGGCCATGCGGGCGCGGCGAGGAGATCGGCGACGAGCCACTGCGCGATCGGGCTCATCCCGAAGTCGATCTGCCGCCGGATATCGGCGAGACGTTCGATCACCGGGGCCGGGGCGATCGCCCAGCCGACGCGGATACCGGGCGCGATCGTCTTCGAGAGGGTGGAGAGGTGGATCACACGGTTCTCCCGGTCGAGCACCAGCAACGCGGGCGGCGGCGTCCCAGCCAGGGTGAGTTGCCGGTAGCCGTCGTCCTCCACGATCGGCAAGTTCAGTTCGCCGCAGATCGTCAGCAGTTCCTGGCGGCGTTCGAGCGACAGCGTCGTCGTCGTCGGGTTCTGGTAGGTCGGTGCGACCAGGATGAAACGGAGCCGATAGCGCTTGTAGGCCGCCAGCACCGCCCCCGGCTGCACCCCCCGCTCGTCGACCGGCAGCGGGATCAGGCGCGCGCCGAGCGCCTGGAAGAGGGGCAGCGAGTAGTAGTAGGACGGCTGCTCGATCCCGATCGCATCGCCGGGACGCAGCAGCGCCCGCGCGATCAGGTAGACCGCCTGCTGCCCCCCGGTCGTGACCAGGATTCGCTCGGGATCGACCGTCAGATCGTATTCCGCCGCGTAGCGCGCGGCGATGGCGGCGCGCAGGCGCGGCTCGCCGCGCGGATCGGGATACGGCAAGTCGGCGGGGAAGGTCAGCGTGCGTGCGGCGCGTTCCAACCCGGCGCGCGGGAAGAGATCGGGGCCGATCATCCCCTCCACGAGATCGATCATGCCGGGGATGCCGCGCGCCTCGCGGTGCCGCTCCGCCAGCGGGGCGGTCGGGCCGAAGGCCCCCTCGGCCAGATAGCGCGCCCAGTCCGGGGCGACGCCCCAGAGATCGCCGCGCACGGTCGTCCCGCTCCCCTGCCGCCGCTCCACCAGCCCATCCGCCGCCAATTCGTCGTAGGCGACGGTGACGGTGCTGCGGTGGACGCCGAGCTGGGTGGCGAGCTGGCGTTCGGGGGGGAGGCGGGTGCCGGGCGGCAGATCGCCGCGATGGATCCGCGCCGCGAAGTCCGCGACGATCTCGCGGTAGCGCACGCTCGACGCACGGATCGCCGCTGCGGGATCGTTGCGGTGTGCCATCGCGCCTCCTCGCGGGGGATTATCCATAATTGGTCAGATAATACACCACCAATTGGATCGGTACAAGCCCGGCCAATACTGATAGATTAATGTCGAGACGAGCGGGTGCCCGAGCGGGCATACCCATGTCCGGCGATAGGCCCGGAGGAGACGATGAGCAGCTTCGATCGCAATCGCCGCTTCAGCATCCTGGCCCAGGCCACCGACCCGGCGACACCACTCCTCGATCTGGCCGAGCGGGTGCTGGCGGAGTCGGGCGCGGAGGTGGCGGTCGTCACCCCACCGCAGGTGGGGATGGTGATGCTGCGCCTGCGCGAGCCGACCGACGGCACCGTCTTCAACGCGGGCGAAATCTTAGTCACCGAGGCGCGGGTGACGATCGGCGCGCACGACGGCTACGCGATGCGCCTGGGGCGCGCGCCGGAGCTGACGCTGGCCGCCGCGCTGCTCGACGCGGCGGTGGAGGGCGCACACCCGCTCACCCCGGCGATCGAGGTGGCGCTCGGCGCGTGCGAGGAGGCCGAGCGTGCGCGCCAGCTGGCCGCCTGGCGGGAGGTCGCCCCCACGCGCGTCGCCTTCGACGAGATGCGCTGAGGCCCGAGGGGCGCGAACACCGGGAGCGAGAACGATGAAAGCGGGCTATCAGACCTTGCGGGCGGCGGACGGCGAGCCGTACACCGTCCACGAGAGCGCCCAGGTCCACGACACGACCGTCGGCGGCTGGGTCGCGCTGGGGCCGAACACGAGCATCCACGAATCGACCTTCGGGGCATACAGCTACACCGCCGGGGACGCGCAGATCATCTACAGCGATGTCGGCACGTTCTGCTCGATCGCCTCGCACGTCCGCCTCAATCCCGGCAACCACCCGATGTGGCGGATCACGCAGCACCACGCGACCTACCGCCTCAAAGATTATGGCTTCGCCGATCACAACGACGAAGCGTTCTTCGACTGGCGGCGGGCGCACCGTGTCACGATCGGCCACGACGTCTGGATCGGCCACAACGCGATCGTGATGCCGGGCGTCGCGGTCGGCACCGGGGCGGTGCTCGGGTCGGGCGCGGTCGTGACCAGGGATGTGCCGCCCTACGCCATCGTCGGCGGCGTCCCCGCCAGGCCGATCCGCGAACGTTTCCCGCGCGAGATCGCCGAGACCCTGCTGCGGATCGCCTGGTGGGATTGGGACCGCGCCACCCTGGAGGCGCGCTGGCCGGAGATGAACGATCTCGCCACCTTCCTCGCCACCTACGGCTAGGGGCCACCGACGGCCAGGGACGCGCCCCGCGCCGCTCGTCACCGTGCACAGGAGGATCGCCATGAGCCCGACCGACACCCCCGCCCGGCCATTCGCGCCGGTCGCCGACAGCCAACGGACTTTCCGCGTCATCCTCGACGCGCTGGCACGCCCCGGCAGCGTCGGCCAACTCCCGGCGAGCGACCCGCGCTGCCCCTTGCCGGAGGCGCGCGCGCTGGCGACCGTGGCGCTGACGCTGCTCGATCACGAGGTCACCTTCGCGCTCGTGCCGGGCGGGTGGGCTGCCGACGGCGCGGAGGAGACGCTGACCCGCTTCCTGCACGCCGCCACCGGCAGCCGCCCCGCCCCGCCCGCCGAGGCCGACTATCTCTTCGCCTGCGGGCCGCTCGCCCCCGCGACGATCACAACGCCGAAGCGCGGCAGCCTCGCCTTCCCGGACGAGGGCGCGACCCTGCTGGTGCTCGTCCCCGCGTTCGCCGGGGGCGCGGGGCTGCCGGTGACGCTGACCGGTGCCGGCATCCCCGGCGCACTGAGGCAGACGCTGCCGACCTTCGACGCCACTCAACTAGCGGCGCGACGAGAGGCGAATGCGGAGGGGCCGCGCGGGATCGACCTGCTGCTGCTCGACCACATGGGCCAGGTTCTCTGCTTGCCGCGCACGACGACGATCGCGGCGGATTAACGGCGCAAAACGGGACCGGAGGAGGTCACGATGGGTTACACGGCGGTCAAAGGCGGACTCGACGCGATCCTGGCGGCGGAGGCGCTGATCGGCGGGCGGGCGGGACGGCTCGATCCGGCGGCGGTTGGGCGAGGCGCGCGGCTCCTGATCGATCAGGTGATGGGCGAGGGCGGCCTCTATGCCCCCGCACTGGCGGCGCTGGCGGTCGCGCAGGCGGAGGGCGACCCGATCGAGTCGGCCTTCCTCCTCCGCGCCTATCGCTCCACCCTGCCGCGCCTCGGCTATACCCTCCCCGCCGAGGGGCGCAGGATGCGTATCCTGCGGCGAATCTCCTCGACCTTCAAGGACATTCCGGGCGGGCAGGTGCTCGGGCGCACGCGCGACTATACCCAGCGTTTGCTCGATGTGGACGGCGCATTCGCGCTGCCCCCGTCGGTAAACGTCGCGGACAACCAGGACGCGGCCTGGCCCGACTTCCCCAGCGTCGTCGCGGCGCTGCGCGAGGAGGGGTTGGTCCGCCCGATCAGCGACGATCCGACCGAACCGGCGGACATCACACGCGACGCCCTCCGCTTCCCCGCGCCGCGCTCGGCCCGCCTCCAGGCGCTGGCGCGCGGCGAGACCGGCTTCATGGTGGCGATCGGCTACAGCGCGCAACGCGGCCTCGGCGGGGCGCACCCGACGATCGCGGAGTTGCGTTCCGGCGAACTGCCGATCCAGATCCAGCACCCGCTAACGCACGACCCGGTGGTCCTCGGCATGGTCGGCCTGACCGAGGTGGAGATGATCAACCACACCGCCGGGGGGATCGGCGGGCCGACGACGAGCGACGAGGCGGGCGAGACGAGCGCCCGCTTCGATCTCGGCTACGGCATCGCCTTCGGGCGGCACGAGCGCAAGGCGATCGCGATGTCGATCATCGACGCCAGCATGAACATCCCAGGGGGCAGCGGCCCCGCCACCGACGAGGAATTCGTCCTCTCGCACTGCGACGCACTCGAATCGAGCGGCTTCGTCGAGCACCTCAAGCTACCGCATTATGTCACCTTTCAGTCGGCGCTCGATCGGGTGCGCTTCCGCCGTCTGGCGCAATTGGTCGGCACCACCGCCGACAATGGAGGAGCGTGATGAGCACGACACCGCCCGCCGCCCAGCCGCGCCTCGCCGCGCTGGCGGGTACGCCACCGGCCTACAACTACGCCTTCCTGGACGAGGTCTCGAAGCGCGAGATCCGCCGCGCCCTCCTCAAGGCGGTCGCGATCCCCGGCTATCAGGTGCCGTTCGGCTCGCGCGAGATGCCGATCGCGCGCGGCTGGGGGAGCGGCGGGCTCCAGGTGACCCTCGCCACGATCGGGGCGGGCGACACGCTGAAGGTGATCGACCAGGGGACCGATGCGGGGGTCAATGCGGTCAACATCCGCCGCCTCGTGGAACGAACCGCGCCCGGCGTCGCCACCACCTACGACACCGCCGAGGCGACGATCATCCAGTCGCGCCACCGCTTCCCGGAGGAGCCGCTGCGCGCCGACCAGATCATGGTCTTGCAGGTACCCTTGCCGGAGCCGTTGCGGATGGTCGAGCCGCGCGAGAGCGTGACGCGCCAGCTCCACGCCGAGGCCGACTACACGCGCGTCTGGGTCCACCTCTACGAGGATGTGATCACCAATGGCGAGATCAGCCGCGCGTCGGGCTACCCGGTGCTGGTCAACCAGCGCTACGTGATGTCGCCGAGCCCGATCCCGCGCTGGGACATCGCCAAGCTGCACCAGTCGGCGTCGCTGACGCTGCTCGGCGCGGGGCGCGAGAAGCGGATCTACGCCGTGCCGCCGCACACCGACGTGGTGCCGCTCGACTTCGAGGATTATCCCTTCCGCGTGGAGAGCTTCGCGGGCAAGCGCTGCGCCCGCTGCGGCGCCACCGATACCTATCTCGACGAGATCATCCTCGATGGCGGCGACCGCCTCTACACCTGCTCCGACACGGCCCACTGCGATAGCCAAATGACGAATGACGAATGACGAATGGTGGGCGAGTGGGCGAGTGGGCGCAGTAGGCCAGTAGATAACATTCGCAATAGATGCGGGGCGTGCGGGCCCCCTACCCCCGCAGGATGGGGATCAGGCGGCGAGCCGTTCGCGGTAGGCAATGACCCGCCGGAGGCGGC
>JAABUU010002141.1_pt1 | contig 29190 bp, 48 predicted proteins | sample 5559301 | NCBI WGS metagenome assembly JAABUU01 (sample SAMN10711884, study PRJNA513360) | rock metagenome | isolation source: Antarctica rocks | place: Antarctica: Victoria Land, Richard Nunatak white
CAACCAGACGGGCCAGTGTTCAGGGGGGGGATGCACTTGCTTGTCTTGCATGTCATGCAATATGAGGCAGCAGAACTGAAATAACTGCTTGAGCATCAGCAGACAGGCTGTTGCGACTTGCAGACCATCAAGTTCCAAGCAACCTGTGCTGCCTCTCAACAACTCTGCCAACATTGGCAAGACATAACACGTCCAGACAGTAAGAGGGAAGCAAGCTCAGGCTTAAAGTTGTAACCCAGCAGTACACATGTCTGTTGAGATGCAACGTTACCTGGAGTGATTTGCAGTCCGAGGTGTGGCAAAATGCATGTGACACACTGCATGTGTAGCACGCGTGGATTGTGCACTGAGTCATAGCAGGGACTTGGCAACTGCAGCGGAACACACCAAGAACACTTCAGTGCTAATTGGAGTGTCCAGCTGCAGTTTCTGCTTGACGCCGCAAGGGCCAGAAGTGCATGTTGGGAGGAGCAGACATCGATAACAAAATGGTAGAAGCAAGCAGGCAAGGCAGCCTAACTAGACCAGTTATTTAGAAGTTGCAGCACCCCTTCTGCTATCATTCCCCAAGGCACACAGCTGCAGATTCTACCTAATATTGTAGAAGACAAGTAGTGAAACAGGAATAAGTGAGAAGACAAGGCTGGGTAGACACAGGTGGCAAGAAAGCTACTGAAACAAGACTCCGTGTTGTAAATGCAGCTGACATTGCAGTGTACTGTGTGGCTGAGATAAATATGCCCAACATCTCAATGCAAGCAGCAAAAGCTGAGGCAGTCAGAGCTTGTCGGTGACTGACCTGTCTATCCAAAGCCCACTGTGCCAGGTGGCTCACAGGCAAAATGCCCTTCCAGCTGCGTCTTCTGTAGATCATGCATTCAGCTAAGTCCTCACCAGAAAAGGCCTCAGCTGACCCCAATGCTTCACCAAACACTGCCAGATTGCTGCAGCATAAATGCGTCAAGATCTCAGTGCAACTGACACCCAGTGCGGTCGAAATCTTTAGCATGGCATGCGCTGAGTGCCAATTGATGAAACGTGTGAAGAGTGCAACATGCATGTTTTGACTGGTTTTTTATCTTCACCTGTCAAGCCAGCGGTGCAAGGCAGTCAGGAAAGGGGCGACCAGAGCGCCAGCTCCCTCTGGGTCACTGTCAAAGACTTGTCTGAGGGGGAACCAAGCAGCTTGAACCGCATCTGTGACGCAATCCTTTTCAGGAGCCAGCTCTTCAACCTCAACGCCTGTTGCAATGTACAGCCTGGCTGTGATGCCTGTCTGCTCCTCGGCCTGAAAGAGTAGACAGTCGACTAGCTATTCTGCCTTTCAGATCTGCAGTATGCTCAGCAATGAGCCACAAAGCATGTACACAACAAGTTCAGCCACCATACCTCGAAGGTGACCGTGCTCAGAAGATCAGATAGGACTATGCCGGTCTCTGTCCGGACTGCCTGCTTGGCGGCTTGTTGCAGCTTGTGACCATTCTGACTACCTCTGGGAAAGCCCCACAGATTCGACGCAGATCGCTTGACCAGCGCTACGCAGGAACAGTCAGAACTGAGAATTATTGCTCCCACGCGTAGCTCTGGTGACATGCCTGTGGAATTCAACAAGGAGGCACGGCAACTTCGCTTCCGTCACCGGACTAAGGGACCCTCAAAACGCAACGTCATTGGTGCCAGCGCCTATGCTGCGCATGCCCTGGTGGTCAAGGCCAAGGGCGGTTGGAAGTAATGCATGAACGCGACCACAGTGCCAGGGCGTTTGCTTGACTTCACCTCATTTAGTCCTGCACAGCTCAGAAACAGTAAGTCAGCGTTTTCGCCCCCTTCTTGCATCAGAGAAGTGCAATGCTAGGCTACAGCGCTGACTATTCACAGCTGATTGTCACGACCTAAAGGGTAGCTCTTCAGAATAATATACTTCTACAGCTGTTGTGGCTTGCAATGCTGCAATCATATTGTTCCCAAAGATGCACTGAGGACCTATGCTGCAACAAGCCAGACTTAAACTGCAACAACTGCTAAGTCACGGCTCAGACTGTAAAACAGCATGTATGAATAAAGAATGAGCTTCTTACTTGTATGTCGTGAATTCGAGTGACAACTCACATGACGGTCACACGACATAAGCGGTGGATGCGACTTGCCATGTTCACATCTGCCCACAGCTGTCTGCCATCCAACACGGCTCTCACACAACGTCATGGAGCTCATTCTCACACCGTGACATCATACGGCCAGAAAATACTGGCTCTTGCATGAAGAACGAGCTAAACAGCTGCATGTTCTTTAGCCATCAGTGAGCCACATTGTCAGCCTATTGCGCTGAGCTGCGCTTCCTGAAGAGGTCTCCTTGCATAACTAGCTTCTCATCAGCAACAAGGCGGCCCAGAAAAGCTGCTAGTTGATCTGCTGACTTGTCATAGGGAGGGTCTACCACAAACATCTTTAGCATGTTGTGGATTCGATCCAACGGCATTCCCGCATCAAAGTTGGTGAGCATGCCCATAATGTATGTCTCATATACTGCCATGTCCTGCAGTCAGTCGACTTTATGTCTTGGAACGTCATCCTAACTTTGGTAATTGGGCAATACAGCTACGGCGTGCATTGAGCAGAACTCCCAGCACGGAAACGCAGCTGATGTAGGCTGGAGCTTTGGGCAAAGCCAGTCATAGAGGCCACAACAGCAGGTGCAGTGTGTGCGTGCTGGCACACCATTGACGGCATTGCAGACTTTGCTCACAATGCCCTTAGCAGGTTTGTGACATGCTGCATGAGGGTTTCTGAATGCATCAGATGACACATGCTTGCAGATGACAGCTTTGCTAAGGCTGGACAGGCTGTGCATCTTGACAACTTACCTGACGAACCATGTCCTGCACAGATGCCAAAGGGGGTTCATTCTCTGGCGCCAAGGAGCTGCCAGCCTCCCTTCCTGCTCGGTTGGCGCCACCCTCAATCAAGCGCTCGACCCGCGTGTACACAGCATCTCCTGCTGTCCCTCTAGATTCTGTCAACACCCCTGCAGGCATGAGTAACCAGGACCTAAGAGAAGTGCACTGCATGCTGCATATGTGATCACGTGTCAAAACAAGTGTCACCGCTTTGCCAGGCACACAACTCTGATTTATGTAGGGCTGGTCTGTGCACTTAGCAAAATAAGTTGGACATGGCTCCCTGCAGCATAGGTATCGAGCAAGCGCATCCTGTCTATTGAACAGGTCAAAGATACAGCCAGATGCAGACATGTGTATCTTTCCCATCATCAGCAGTCACGAGCTTACAAAAAGTGCATATCCTTGCAATATAGCAATGACATACCTTGGTTGATCCAGAAGATGGCTCCCATGCGAAGCTTTGGCACAGCCAGTTCCATCAGCTTGGCCAGCTCACTTGCTTTCCAGCTTGATTGCTCCTGCACACAGTTACTAGTCTCATGCCCTTAAAACATCCCTCCATGGCCCAAAAGCTTCATTGCTGCCCTTGTTGGCTTTCATCTGCTGAGCTAGCTGGTCATGTCTTTCTCCTATTTCAACAGGTGTTGTGCATTGCTGGTCGCCTCCAAACTGCATCTGCTGCCTGTAACGCATGATGAGTTGCAAAGCTATAGCCAAATTCTCTCTTGGAGCCAGGCTTCATGAAAGTGCACAGCAAATCAGTGTGTGTACACACATACTCACAATATACTTGACATCATAGGTATGATGCTGTCAGAGCGTGTGACAGCAAGAGCAAGAAGAGAAGCAGAAGGAGTTCACCTGAAAGTGCATGATGATGGTGGCATGCAATGGGGTGACGTTCAAGTCCAGGTTGTCCCCTCCAACTTTGATGGTCAGGCTGACACTGCCTAGGGCAGGCTTCCATTTTAGCTTCCTAGGAGCCTTCAGGTCATGGTACTTGCTTGCATAGGTGTCTAGCATTGCTTGAATCTGTACACAACAGCAGCCCATCGCAACCCACAGTACAAGCAGCCGCCACAAGGAGTGGACATCATGCTTGAGACTGAAAACCATCACAATTGTTTTTGCTCAAATGTAGCCTTGAGGCCACGTGTTTCTCTGCACAAGTTGCACTGAATGCCATGAGTCTGGCCTTCCTGATGGCCACAATTGGGCAGGCTTGATCACCAATGACTGCCTATATTTTGTGAGGTCAGAACAAGCACGAATCACAACACCGAGGACTGCCTTGTTATGTACAGCCAGATTGCAAGTTTGCACACAGCAGCATGCAAGTTGTGTGTGGGGCATGGTGCATGATAGACCTTGGTGATGGATCATGACGTTCTTTACCTGAGAAGGAAGCTTGAGGGTGTCTTGGTGGTGGGGGGGCCAGAAGAGGGCTGAGGTGACAGTGGAGGTGAGGGGGCTGATGCTGGCTGCATCTTGCCGCCTGCCCCTCACAGGGCTGGTCACCACTGTGGGCAGCGCCTTGATGTTGCTGTTCATGCGCTTGCTGTCTGCAATGTCCTTCAGCATCACCTGAAGAACATATACACATGGGATGTGTGTACCAGTGTTTGTGTAGACCAGTAGCCACTTGCTGGCATTACACCCCAGGAAGCTGCCCTGGTCATGAACAGTGTGTGAGATGTCTGCCAGCAACACTGACAGGCCCTCCCTGTACTGTCTGCTTGCTGCCCTGATTATGGCAGGCATGCAAGACATGTGGTGGATTGAGCAGATATGAGTACAGAGACAGCTGCAAGGAGGTTTGTTGCAGACATGTTGTTGGCATGCCAGGCATGACTAACCTTCAGGAGCCCTTCAAGGCTGTCAGTCGCACGTCATTGTCGTAAGAAGGGTTGAGCAGAGCAACAAAGTACCATCCCCTATCAGCAGAGTGACTGTTCTTGCGCCAGGTGTGGCCTTTACAAGTGGCAAAGCAGCCTTCTACCTGCCAATCTGGGCTGTGCTGTGTGCAGCCCATCGACGTATGTCATGTAAAGATGGCCAGAAAGGCATGACAGAGTAGTCACAGTCTATGGTGGCAGTGCTCTATTTCTCACCTCACAATTGTGCAGGTTGGCATCACCAAAGCGCAGCTTCAGCAGCTCCAGAGTGCGGATCTCCCGGTCACAGTTGTAGTCTGTCTTGCTCAGCAGCTTGTCAGATAACATGGCCCTGCAATGCAATGACACAATCATATTGGTCAACACTGTGCGTACCACTGCATCTGTGATGAAGCATGACTGGGATGTGCACTTTCGTCCCTGCAGCAAGTGCTGTCTGGAAGCAGATGCCATGTTGCAAACTATCATGCTGATGCTTCATCATGTCAGCACTCGTCTACTTGATGGCAATTACACTACACTCTACATGCTGACTCTAAACACCAAGCAGAGTCCTGCAGGCTGACACAGCCTCAACATGAGGAGAGGTACAGCCATGCTCACCCTGTCACCCAGCGTCTTGTGCTGTGCTGACTGTTAAACATACCTGCACGTGCTCACAGACTCAGGCCCTTTTGAGCACAAGCTCATGCAGTGCATGTTTCAAACTGCTGCAGATTGCGTTATGCAAGCAGCGATAGGTGTAGCAGGTGTGGTGGCGCACCTGTACTCTGTGATGAAGAGCTCCTTGCTGCCGTAGATGCCCACAAGCATGCTGATGATGTCGTGCATGCGCCTGCTACGGGCACTACGGCTGGGGTCAGCATCAACAGGGTCCGGCTCCCACTTCTCTGCAGAAGCCAACGCTGCTTCGTCTGTTTCTGCCTCATCATCGCTGTCCTCACCCTGCACACAGACAGACTTTGACGCAACGAGAGGGCAGCGCTGCTGTGCTTGTAGCTTTGATGGTGCTTGGTCACGCATGTAAGCCTCATGTGCTGCATTGCCAAGGCTGTGCTGCTTGGCAGATGCCTCAGACCATTTGCTTCAATCATCAACAACACTCCAAGGTCTCGCTTTCGTGAAAGCAGAGACGCACAATATGATACACATGACGGTGCCATGACAGCACAGGCATGTGACCGCTTGTCCCAAGCCTGTGAGTCATGCAAAGAACATGCGGCATGAGATTGCCTGAGCAGTGTACCTCGTCCGCAACAGTGCGCTTGAGCTCTTCAAAAAGAGATTCTCCCTCCCCCCCAGAGTTTGCGCCTGCTGAGTCATCAGTCAGCATGGTCACAATACACCTGATGGTGTCCCTCCGGCTACGCAGGTATTCACGAATGTCTTCAGCCACAGCCTCTAGTAGCACAGCTGCAGCACCACTGAACCAGTTTTGCAAACGAGCAGCAGGTCATGTATGCCAGCTTCACCAAGCACTGCAAAAATGAGAAGAGCAAGAATGAAGCTGATGCACATCCCTTGAGATGATGATCTCTGTTTTAGTCATGTTAGACGTACTATGTTGCAGACTTGCACAGAATGAAGGTGGCAACCAACCTGTTGGATCCACCTCGCGCAGAGTCTTGATTGTGGAGACATACTGCTCAATGATGTCACTGGTTGCAGCACCTGCAACCGCAGACAATGCTTCCAATGCCCGACTTGGCTGCAGCTGTCTGAATGTATCACAAAAGGGGGCAAGTAAAGGCAGACACCTTTGGCATCCTTTAGTCAGGGCACATGTTCATCATCCTGACCTGAAAAATGAGGCAAATCCTGCACATGCAGGCAGTGAGCAGTGAGCATGCTGTTGATACAGCATTGAAAAGCAGCCTTGAGCAGGAGAAGCTTGCAGTGGCTTAGCTGTACGTGAGAGTGCATGTTCTGTGTGGCCATGTGGTGAAGTCAGTGAGCTGTTACCTGCATGCAGTAAGCGCTCCCCAATGGCTTGCTTGAAGCCAGCTACAAACTTGCGGTGCAGGTTGGTGTGGGCCAAGCAGTCTTTGACATCTTGCACAGCAGGGCGGCTGTCAGGGTACTCCACCACAATGTCAAACATCTCTGTCATGCGCAGCTGCCCCACCGTCTCGTACACATAGTAGTCCAGCCGGCTCTGCCACTGCTGCAGGCTGCACTGTCCCTGTTCCTGCACAAAGCATGCAGCACATCATTATACTGCCTAGGCATTGTTTGAAGCTCTGCCTAACAGCATGTCTCATGAGCTGGTGTCGTTGCTCATAACAATGGGCAGTGAGCTCCACTGCATGACGCAGAAATTGATCATTCATGTCTTGGCGGTGTTAATTTGTGTGGTTTCCCAGGGAGTTGACAACAAGGCATACAATGCAATATGGCACAACCCAGTCAAGATTCAGCTTGCAAGTCATTCTGACTGCTAGCTCACTCACCATCTCAGTCAGCATGATTGGCATCATTCATCCTGGCAGTATGGAAATGACACAAGTTTGCTGCCTTGCCACCAGGTGTGTTCACATAATAACATGCGTTTGAGCTTGGAAACTGTACCTGAGACAAGAGCAGGCGCAGAAACTGCAGGGGCACTGCGGCCACATAGGCCTGGGCTGCTGGCAGGAATGGTGAGTCAAAGACCCTCTTGGTGTGACTAGCCAGGTGGTCTTGCACCTGCTGGCATACCACTGCTGTGTATGCCTCCTCACTCACACCCTGTACTTGCACCATCACAAAAAGGTTGCTGGCTCAATAGAGCATCAGCTTCAGGTCAGGCATTCCAAAACAGTCTGATGCGTGCTAGAACCCAAGGCACAAGATTTACAGGATGCTGCGTAGCGCAATGAACTCATGCCTGCTGACAGATTGTCTACAGCAGAGGGAACAGTATGCATGCAGTCAGCAGTCGCGATGAGTGACAGCAGCAGGCAGACCATCAATGTCTGGTGAGCTTACTTCAAGGCCAAGCTGTTGCACATGCGTCAGAATTTGGCGCAGGCGTTGGACCCAGGCCTCTCCCATCACAGTTACAGCAGGTTGCGGGCTTGTGGTGACGTCCATGGCATCTGACTCATCTTCACCCTCATCGCTGCTGTCACTCTTGCCGGACGTATTGTTAGCTTGACTAAACTCTGTTAGCTTGGCGCCAAAGTACTGACTCAGCAGGTCTGCAGCAAGCCAACCACTGCCCTGCTTACTCAAAGCAGTTGCCATACATCATACCTGCTATGGCTGCTGACAGAGGCTACTGCTGCCTGCCATATGGGGTGTACCCACAAGCAAGAATCTTTTTTGCAGCTGGGTGAAAAGATAATGAGTAGGCCAGATTCAGCTCGGTGACAACTGTACACCATGTGTGACTGATTTGGCGTCATTGCTGGCCACCATTGGCAGACAAACAAGCAGGCCGCATCAATTTGCATGGTATGGATGTTTGGAGGACGGTAGCCTGCCTACCTGTGATACTGCAAGGTGCTGCATTGGATAGCATGGCCCCTGCTGTCCTCATGTACTGCTGCTGCAAGCCCACAAGTACAGCAGTGCTTGAAGCCTGAGCAGCACTGCCCAAGCAAGCCCACATCTGCTGCTGCAGTTGCCTTATCAGCTGCATGTGGTGCTGTACCACTGTACAGAGTGTCTGCAAAGAAATCAATGCCAACATTAACAGGAAAGTAGGAGTGACCTGCAAGCTAATGTGACAACCAACTGCACTCATAACAGCATTGTTGGCAAACAGCAAGGATGTGCTGGAAACAGCACAGAGTGTGTCACAGGCAGCCAGCAGCAAGTGCACTAAGCAAAATAATGCGTAGTCTGCATCACCTGCAGAGATGAGGACAGCAGCTTCTCTGCTTCTGCGACATCCTCACCCAAGCCTGACACATACTGCTTCCAGAACTGCTTGATATGTACTTTCTTCAGAACTGCCTGCATACAACAAGATGCTCCTCAGGGCGCTGCATACTAGCGAACTGTCTTCACAACGCAACATGATACTGACCAGCAGCTTTTCCAGAAAGAAGTTGGCGGTGAGGGATGCTAGACCGCCTGAACAGAGGTCTTGCACCCCATCAAAGCCTGCTGCAGAGCCTCCAGTTCGAGTACTGTTGTTATTGCCAACCTGCCAGGGCAAAACAGCTGTTGAGCTATTTCATCATCAAGCTGCCTTGGGACTGGCGACGGTCTACAGAAGCCGTTTCTTGCCTGCTGTTGCACGGAGTCAGCAAAGCTGGTCCAGGCAGCCACGACTATCGCAGCCTGTGGTTCCATCTACGGGAAGACCATCGTAAACAGACGCTGCTTGGTGCAGCTGACACGCCCTGATCAAGATCTGGGCTTTAGAAGGTCTCAAAGCTTTCTTTGGCAGAAGTAAACCATACTTCAAATTGAATGCGGCGTGGAACAGTGGCTTTTTGAATAAGGAATGCCGTCAAATGTCACGTCGATTCAGAGGCTGACCTAACAAAGTCAGTAACAGAGCAATTGGATCCACTTTAGTCATGCCAGAAGTCTCGTTTCGGAACAAGCTGACGGAAAGCTGAGTAAGGCTGTTGCAGCCTGTCGCGTTCGGTAGTATCTTTGTTACGTTGAGTCGTTTAAAATATCCGAGCGCCACAGGGACACAGGCTTGCTTCCCAAAGCATGGCGGTCGCTGACGTCATTGAGTTGGCGGACGGAGGCGCACAGCAGGTGTGGTACTGCAGTCTTTGTCGATTGTGCGGTTACTCTTGTTGCGTCTTGATGCATCGGATTGAATGGGTACGTCCAAACGTGACACACATAAATTCACATGGTCGTAGTGGCATCTTTGTCCGCTAAGGTCGCTACGTCTGCTGTGCAGAACCAGGAAGCAGTAGCAGTGTATTACGAAGCGCAGCAGGCTATGGCTCAAGACAATATCGAGGTCGCTCGTCGAAAACTTCACCAAGCGCACCAGATGGCGCCACAGGTGATTTTGCATCCGGCAGGAATGACTGCAGCAACTTGGCTGAGGTCACCTACCTATCAGACTACAAGTGCATAGACAGTGGGGAGGTTGCCAATGCAGGACATGATGATCTTGGATGCATATGGGGCCTTTTTAGCAGAAGCTGGCCCTCAAAGAGATGGCATTACCATACTGCAGGAAGCTGTGAGACAACAACCCAATGAAGGCTTTGAGAAATACATGTAAGCGTATGTTGTGCACGCCCACTGTTTCACATCTGCACAACAAGTTGCATTACAATGAATGGCTACTGCTGTGCACACGCAGGGGGCTGCAGCTGAGCTTCTGTGCCAATGCAGGTATCTCGGGCAGCTACTGGATGGTGAAGATGCAGTTGCCAGCATCAGGAAAGGCATTCAGGTTCTGCAGCGGCAGGTTGACACGTTGGTAAAGCCTTCAGCAATGCAATGCTTGCCTGCTCACCTGCACACTGCTTGCCACAGTCATCATGCTCAAGTGTATCTCATTCCATATGCATCTGGTGTGATTACATATGGTGTTGGACATTGTCAATGTAGGGAGGAGATGAACAGGAGGAAGCCAATGAGCAGCTGGCTGGAGCACTATGTGCACTTGCAGAGCGGTTGCTGGGAACTGGTGAGGAGCTGGACAGTGTGGCAGCAGAGTGCCAGCAGCTGCTAGACAGAGCTGGCCACATATTCCCAGACAGTCCAGAACCCTTGCAGGTCACATTTCCACCTTGTTACTGCCTCTTGCAAGACAGGACTGCATGCAGCTTGGGTTTCAGGTCTTGGGGCAAAATCTAATCTCTGAGAACGCAGGTGCTTTATGCCAAGATCATTGCATCTGTGCATCAACCTCATCATGATATTGCTTAGCCGAGACAATAGCGTTTAAGCGTACCACAGGTGCTGGCAAGCCTCAAGGTCGAGCAACAAAAGCCGGATGAAGCTCTGCAGCATCTGAGGGAGTCCATGCAGAAGTGGTTCCCCTCGCTGCAGCGTATGCTGGCGGACTCAGACTCTGACAAAGATGAAGAAGAGGAGGAAAAGGACATGGAGGAAGATGATCAAGATCTAGATGCCCAGCTGCCTAGCTTTGAATTCAGATTTGAAACTGCCAAGCTGCTGATAGAGCTAGACGAGACAACGGAGAAGGCTGTACTGGTCAGTAGCTCTGTCAGTCATTGGTGCCCACAACATCTTCAACTTTGCACTTGCCATTTGTGAGAAGAGCTGTATTGGAAATCAGTCCAGCAAGTGCAGGAACATTGGTTGTGACTGCACCTCTTCTGAAGCTAGCCTGTCTATATGCTGCTGTGTCTGGATGTCTGGTTGCGATGTTTTCTGTGCATGGACACTGTGGACCACCACATTGCGCACGCTCCCAGAAGACGTGCTGAATGCTCAGCGTGCAAAGTATTGTTGACAGGCTGGCTTTCTGTGCCAAATCTGAGTATAGCTGACTAGAGTTGTGGCATCCCCTTGATACATGCTGCCTGCTGCAGATTCTGGACAGCCTCATAGAGGAAGACGACAGCGTGCCCAATGTGTGGTACATGCTGGCAATGTGCTTGCTGGGGGGAGGCCAGACTGAAGCTGCAGCAGAAGCTCTGCAGCATGGCCAGAAGTTGCTCAGGAAACAGAGCGATGCTGATGAACTGGCTAAAGACTTCTCTGACCTCAAGGTTTGTGAAAAAGCAGTCCGACCTTTTTCTGCTTGTGTCATGCTGATCTGGTGGCTTGTGAGCGATCCTCTGAATGTTCATTATGCACAGTTTGCTTTTCAAAGTGCATGAATGACTGTTGGTCTGTGCTGGGGCACAGGTAGCAATAGATGAGGCTGCTAAAGAGCAGGCTGAGGAGGCTGATGGTGCTGTGCCCAGTGTATAATGGGCACTTGCGCTCATGTCTGGCTGGCTGATCAGATATGTTGTGGCACATCTTAGCCAAATTGGATCAAATCCAGTTGTGGCATAGTAGATATCGCTGTCTTTGTGCTACTGGTGCGCAGAACAAGCTGGTTGTCCCTTCACTACTGACAAGTGCGTTTAGGCAGCATAAAGTGCTCTTGCACAGCTCGATTATAGTGCCATCTTATGCTAGTTGCCCTGTTACGTCTTCATCCCTTGCATGTCCTTGAAGTGATATGCATCAAAGAAGCAGCAACAGATTGGCAGCTTGTTATAATTCACAAGCTTGAGCAACTGTCCTGATCAGCAAAACCCACTCAGAGTAGTAAGATACCTAGCTGAAACAACACACTATACACTTCTTGATCACCATTGTGACAGCTCTGTCAATTCACATGCTGTCTTGGCACTGCAAGCAGAAACCATGGTAAACAGCTTAAATGTCAGAAATGATACATGGTACACACTCAATACCGTAAGAAACTGAAAAGCTATGCTCCTATTGACACTCACTCTGTTCTACATAATGCCTTGCATGTATAGCTAGCACTCAGCAGCTACGTCACTATTTTTGGCTTTCTTGAGGAGCAGAGCAGAAACCAGCCTGCACACTGCAAGCATGCCAGCGAAGCTGTCCTGCAATGCCTGTGCATCATTGTGGACCGAGACTGGCATGCTAGTAGAGCAAAAGTCAGACTGAACAACGACTTCCAAGCCTGGACTGCCTGTTGACACCAGCTGTGAATGTGCCCTGTGCATGAGTCGTGCAGGCACCACAACCTCCAGTATCATTTCCTTGGCTGGCTTGCTGACCAGCAACATGGCAAAAGCAGCCTGCAGGATGCTGAACCCGTCCAGGCTTGGCCATGACATGTTTGGACTCACAGGTCGTGGCTGCTGCACTACTCGTGAAGTCAGCGCCTCTGTTCCAAAAGTGACTTGTGTGCTGGTGGCATGCTGTAAGCCATGACCATGGATGGTTATCTGCATGCTGGTGTCCTGCTGCCGGCGACGCAGGCTGTGACGGATGGCAGGCCAGGCACCAGACCAGATCCAGAACCAGCGAAAGCTTGGCTGCTCAGCTACAGCAGTCACGCCATCCTGCATCAGTGTTAATGTGTCAGCGTTAATATGTCAGCAACAGCATATTGTAAGCAGCTGAGAGTCTGCAAAAACCTGCTGCAGCCGTCAAACACCACTGCTGCAATTGCAATTTCACAATGCAACACTTTCTTGCCAGCTGTTCATGACAGACGCCTAACTCCAGTTGTGCCAAGACAGATGCATGCCAAGTGACAACGACAACACAGGGGTCAGTAGGAGTAACTGCTTTGAGCAAGACATAGACAAGGTGCATATGCAAAGGCAAAGGCATATGCAAAGGCACCACCTGCAGCAGGTCCTTGAGGTGGTGAGGTTTCAGCAAGCTGGCAGATGTGTCAGCCTTGATCACATGCACCTCAGGCGCAATGGGCTGGCTTAGCTTGACCACATCGTGTTGAGACCCCTCCTGATGGGAAGCATCATCTGTAGCAGGTGCTAAGTGAGGAAGAGGCAGGCTGAGAGCAGCATAGAAGATCTGGTGGAATCTGGCTCGGTAGGTGGGCATGCGGTGCATCCAGAGGCGGCCCAGCTGCTCCCTGCGCTGCTGCACCACACTGTCTATCACCTCCATCACCGCTGCTGCTTTCTCTAAAGGGGAGTCATCAGGCTGAGCTACTCCCCCATCAGGCCTCCTGTCCAGCACACTGTCTGCAGAAGCACCAGATGATAGTGCTCCTTCATCAGCTGGCAGCGGTGGCAAGTTAGCATCTGAGGTGGGGTGAGCAGGTGGTGCGTGAGGGTCCAATGAGGTGGCCACCATCTGGGGCTTCAGGTACAGCTGCTCACCCAAGGGGACATAACTATAGTACGCCCTGGTGGCCCTCACAGGGAAGCTGACTAACCTGGCAAGCTGAGCGGTCCAGATTCCTCTGCCAGGCACATTGGCGGGAAACTGCTGCTGCTGAGGTTGCTGTGCAGAACTAGATACAGCAGTGTTGCTGTCAGTCTCAAGTACAGGCTGGTCACTGTTGGTACAAGCAGTATTGCTCGGTTGGCTCCTATCAGTGCTACTGGCACTACTCACAGCCACTGTGCTGCTACTGTATACATTGTGGTTGTACAAAAGTTTGCTGCCGCTGCTGCGTTGAGCTGAGGCTTGCAAGGGTACGATGTTGTTGAATGCCTTTGGAAAGGGCGCAATAGATGTCGCAGCTGACAGCTGTGGACTCACTGCAGCTGTAGCTGTGGAAAGCACAAGGCTGCCATGACTCTTCTTCTGGAGGCCACTCCTTGGCTGAGTGTGGGAAGACTGCCTGAATCGTGGTGGCAGGTGAGGGCTGCTGCCAGGGTTCACAGCAGGAAAGAGCCCTAAAGGGTTCTCCTCAGAAGAAGAGGATGAGCAGGAGGAAGGAGAGGAGGGCGGAGACGCCAAGGCCGCACCAGCTTCAGATGAAGAGGAAGAGCGGTCAGCCAGGGAAGCCCAGAGGGCTGGATGAGTAGGGCCAGCTGCCTGATCAGCAGATTGATCTGCTGACTGGGCAGAGGTGGCCGGCTGTGGTGGTAGCAGGCGGGTGATCACATCCTCTGCAGCCACCAGCTACTTCACTCACACCACTTGATTGATCAGGGCTTGTATCTAAGATCCTAGATGTCTCAGGCAGCTACAATGCTTTGCAAATGCACTTTTGGCCACAGCTTAGAAATGTTCTTCAAGGTGAGAGGTGACATCATGCAAATGCAATGTAGCCGCCACAGTCTCTATACACGTTTTCAAGCTATACTCAGATGCTGAATTGTGAATGATGTGCTGGGGAACTGCACATAATACGATCAAGGACTGACCTGGCACAAGATAGTTGGTGATGTATTTCTGCCACCCCTTATTCTTGACATACTCGGCCAGGGCGGCATTGCCCACAGCTGGGGTGGCAAAACCCACACAGGTCACGTTGGGATTTGGCTCATCCCCAAGGCTGTGCAGCAGGTCCAGGGTGCATAACAAAGCAATGGCTCCTCCAAGCGAGTGGCCTGCAATGCACAAGCAGGTCAGCAACACATGCTGCAACATGAACTCCATATATATTGTCATTGTCTTTGCTTGGCAACGCAACATTGCCACCGAGCTTTCCTGCTAAGCTGCCTAGTCAGATATATACCGGTAGATAGTGGCACAGATACATATATTCGTTAGTTAGCTACCAAGATACATATATTAGCTAGTTGAGCAGATTGCACTTGGTGTAGAAAGGCAAAAAACAATTGCCAGAAACATGGTAAGAGTGGTGCTGTACAACACAATTGCTGCACCACTCACAAGGACACATGCAGGCCTTCAGAGCACAGGTCTGACAACACATACAATGCCACGACCATTCATTGCAACAAAACAAGGGACGCACCTGTGAGAACCAGGCGCTTTTTCAACTTCTTGGCGAGCTTGTACAGCTCCTGGATGGGCACCCCACGCGCTCTATTCAAGAAGCCTGTGTGAGCTGCAGGCACGTCCTGCATCCACCACATCACAAATTAGGCGCATCTTGCCATGATCTGTCTTGCTAGCAACCAGCATGATGCAAAATCTTCATACACTCCAGCAAGGAGCAGCCAAGGGAAGATGCTTCTCACTGAGAGAAATGAAAGCTTGTACATTGTATGTGAAAAGGCTCATGCACCATTGAAGCACAGAAGGCAGCTCAGGTTCAAGCTGCACAGTGAGCTTGCAACACAGCTTTTGCAACAGGTAGGCCTACCTGTGAGTCAGCAGCAGTGGGTACGCCAGGCCAGAGGCTCTCTTGCATGATGTTGGCATTGGTCATGATGTCACGCCGCTGCTTGGTTCCAATGAAGGACACATACAAGGCATCATTGTCCTCTGCCAGCAAGTACCTGGCAAGCACAAACCAAGAGCGTCATGAGGTAACACATAAAGTCTGGCACGAACTGCTGTCATAAGTTGCTGCTTACTACAGAAGTGAGGCCTACAAATAAAATCACAGCATGCCCAGCAGAATTATCACAGTTAAGGACGAATGCATAGTTACATGCCTTATGCAGTCATGTGTGAAACTATTGCTGCAACGTTACATGTCTCAATACCCATTGAGGAAGCAGTGCCTGAAAGGGCATGCACTCAGTCGCAGACGCTACCTGTGAAGCACATGTGGGAGGGACCATTGCAGCCTCTGCAAGGAAATCAAAGGGGCCGGGAAATCCTGTCGCAAAGCAGACACTGTGCTTGCCACCTCTGCATGGTTCCCCGCCTGGACCTTGTACACAGTCTCTGCCAGCACAAGGCAGTTGAACACATCCTGCACAAACAGGTGTCGAAGTTCAACAGGGTATTGCCTGCATGTGCTCTCTTGGGCAAGTATTGTCAGAAATGCCAAACACAGGCAATGGGCATGTGAGGCAGGACAAATTGCATCAAGGAACACCACTCCAATACTCGTGGTCAACAACATGCATCATGTAGTGACAGAAATGTTACCTGCAAAAGATCTGAGCTGTGAACCCTGAAGGCAGCGACAGCAGCTTCAACAGCTTCAGTTGGCGCTGAAGACTGGCAGGTGACACTGCCATCCTTTAATTCAATGCCATGCCACACAGTCTGTGCTTTCTGTTGTCTTTCCAAGGAGTGATGACCAGCAATGGGCGCCAACAGCTGGTTGGCTTCTTTTCCCAAATTGCTATTTCTTTGTTCTCCAGTCATGCTGCGCCAAGGCCAGGGACGAACAGCTGCAGCTGAGGCTGGTACAAGAGCATGAACTCGTCGAGAAGCTTGGCCAACAGGAAACAAAGGCAGTCTTACAGCCGAATACAAACATGCATAGCTGTTGGGTGTCTTGGATCTGGAAGGCTGCTCAAAGCTGAGGGGCATTAGAAGCTGGTCTTGAAGCGTCAGGAAATAGTACCTGCAGGGAATGGCATCCATATAACCGAAAGCAAGAGCCTCGCAAAGTGTCTGACTTTAGCTCAGACATGGGTTCTTGCTTCCTTGGCATGGGCCGCGACGTGAAGGACAATAGTTCACAACAACACATGCGGTCCTGCATTTCCAGTCGCACGCATGTCTAGCTTGCACATACACGGAACCACAAAAAATGAAAGTGCGACCGCCTGGCCATGCGAGAGCCAGAAAGCCAGACTTCGCGCGCACCTGAGACAAGATCTGTTCAACCGCTCTCGGATCTTGCTGTGTAACCGCTTCGGCCTGGCCTTGAATTACCGCGCTGGGTTCCGATCTTCCATGTGACATCAGCGCTGCCAATATGCTTGCTCACGGCGCTCGCGCAACCAGTTGCAACATGAACGAGCACGTTACATAAATGCACACTCCCGCACGTGTAAGAGCATGGCACGAGGCTGCACGTGAGGTATGAGAACGTCCTATTCCTCTTTGGTACTTCAAGCAGAATTTTGCGCACATGCACAACACTGGATGAGTGGACTCTTAGTCATATGGTGTGACTCACACGGCGTCCTTTACAAGTCCATTTACGGTTGACGGTATGCCTTGCATATACATATTTTGTGTCACAGAGCCAAAGCCACAGCACTCGCAATTGCCGGGCCTCAGCCTCTTACAGACTTGGCGTAATGCAGGCGGCGCGTCAGGCACTCCAGCAGGTAGCACGACGCGGTGCCCAGCATGTGAAGGGCTCTAGAGGCATGGCTTCAGATGCTAGCTCTGAAAAGGCCCATCTGGACGAAGCCATGAAGGAGATGAGCAAATGGTATGTCGATTCACAAGTCTACTGCAATGTAGGCGAGCAAACGCATCGGTAACTGCAGAGCTCAGGCCTCTGAGTTGTGCCTTCACCTGCAGGAGAACTGTCACATATGCAGCTGTCCCCACATGCATTGCAGTGGCTGCATGGGACCTTTCACACCAGCATGAACATCATGAGGAAGTGCCAGACTACCCTTACATGCGTATCAGGAGCAAAGATTTTCCTTGGGGTCCTTGCGGCTTGTTTGAAATGCACTGCCCAGATGCAGAAGGAGGAGAGGAGTAGACACCGTAACAAAGTTTCCTTATGCACTGAGCTCGGTGTCTCAGGCTTTGTAAATGCTGTTGTTTCATGTCAGTTCTTTTGGGACATAACAAGCCTTACCACGAACGGTAGACATCTCTAAAATGAAAAGGCTCCTAGATTTTGCATGCAGCTTTCCCTAGCCAGCAGTGCACAAGGAACCCTGCTTGCATAGGTGTATTGCATCTGCTTGATTGTACGCGTCTGCTGTAGTGAGCTGAGCTCACTGAACTGTGAGGTTTCATTTGCCGGCAGATTGCATGCTAGCATATGCATATGCTCTCAGCAGCTGCATGATTTTTAAGACTAGTATGAAACCATCCTGATGTGCATGATACAGCTTTTGGCTTGACTACCATATGCGTGTTCTGGCATCCCTTTCAAGTCTCTCAAGTGCAGACCAATCTTCCATCCTGCTTTGTTGCCTAATGCGCTGCATGTCCCTGGCTGGTGCCAGTTGCAAGCACATTCATGCATGGCCAGGACACGCCTCCCAGCATACGCTTATTGAGCTGCTTGTCAGCGCGTTGTTGTTGTGTGTACTGTCGAATTGACTTGTATTGCCAAGGCTGCATGCTTGGATGCATCAACCACCAGCTGCAGCTGTCCGAGGCCGAGCTTATCAATTGTCAAAAATTCTCTGTGTTGGAAGGCAACCTCTGACATGCAGAACAACAGTACTAGCCGCCTTGCAATGCTGCATTCGCTTTTCTGCTCAACACCTTTGACCCTGGTCAGGCCAAACTTGGTTGTGACAGCTAGTATTACGGTCTAGCAAAGCCGAGTCGTAATCTTACACCGGTGTTATTTGCTTTTTTTGCTGGCAGCAATCGCCTTGACTACCGCGCGATTTGCATTGTCCACTTGTTGCTGAATCTGCTTGCGCACTGCAGAGGAGACCTGCATGCATGCTCGAGGTGTGAGACCTTAATGAACATCAGACTGTATCTGCACAAAGTGCCATTAAGCGCAACCTCTACCAGGCGAACTCAAAGAGAGAGAAAATTTGGAAAAATTGACAGCTGAGTTGAGCTGCACAGTGATAGACTCAAACCTGCACAAATGCAAGATGCAGACATAACAAACACATGAATACAGCTACCATCTGTAAACAGCAAAACAAGTGACTGCATGCACAGTACAAGGCAGCGCACTTGAGCAATAATTTGCTGAGCAATGAGGTGCCTGGCAGTCTCTGCAACCATAGCTGCAGCAGTGCCAATGACACTGGGTGTCCAATGAGGGGCCGCCAGGGCAGTCAGAGCACGCACAGCCTGCTTCTTAACAGCCTCCTCCGCTGCAGCAAAGCATACCTCCATGGCCTGTACCCAATCAAATATTCATGGTTAGGGTTGGTGACCATGGGCCCAGGGTTGCCCATGGGCTGCAAGCACACAAGGCTCAATGACAGCTGCCTGCATGCTCAACTGTGCTGGTTAGCTCAGCAGGATGTTCCTGTGCCAAAACTGAACCAGTGTTGTGGTATTTGCCGCATGAAGCAGATATTAAAGCCTACCTGTGTCACGCTGGAGTTGACTATGTCACTGGCAATGTTGTCCAGACAAATGTTGGCATGCTGTGACTGGAGGGCGCTGGGGCTACTGGGCCCTAAGTGGGACTGTCCAGTCTGTACAGCCGCTTCCTGGTGAGCGCTCTCGCCCTGGGCTATCATGTCAGCTGCTGCAGACTTCACAATTTGCGGCGCACAGCGCTCAATACTGCTGCTGACAGCATTCTCAGCTATGATGTTCGTGACATAATCCAAAACATCTCTAAGGCGCACCTGCAAAAATCTTGATGGTCAGCATCAAGAGGGGTGAGAGGCCAGGTGGGAGAGCCTGTTGCTGCAGATGGCCAAGTACATCATGCTGCACAGACCATGCAAAAACAGAGGCTTGCATGATGCAGTCAAATTGACGACCCGAAGCTGCACTTAGCGCTTCAAGAACTTATGTGCCTTGAAGATATCCGTGCTGAGCAGAGAACCTGTCCCCAGCTGTAGACATGACAGTGGTGCAAGGAGCGCAGTGGAGAAGTCAGTGTGGTGACACTGTCAGCCATGGTGGTGCCTTGCCTTGTGTTCTGCACCACTGTACTGCTCAAGGAACGCCTCCTGCAGCTTTTCCTTCACAGAGTCTTGGCTGCTGCTGTCATGGCTTGGCATATAAGCAGCTGCTGCAACAGCAGGAGGTATGCATGCCTGGATGTTGAGGCTAGCACCTGGGGGCTGTGAAGGATGTATCTTCCTGACGCCTTTCAGCTTCGATCTCTTGCCATCCCAGGGAGCAGTCTCAGCAGAAACGCTGGCCTGCACAGCATTGGCAGTACAATGGTGACAGTATTTGATTGCAACAGAGACTGCAGGCATATGAATAATAGTGGTTGTCCTCAACGCCTGTACACATTTGACTGCATACAGCCAACAACCCTCAGACAACACATCTTGGTGTTGATTGACAGAATTGTTGCAGTTTACAAGCTGCATCTGTGTTCACCTGAACTGCTTGTCTTGCATGTTCGAGCAAGGGGCAGCATAGCTGCATGTAGCGAGGGTCCACCACTGGCTGCCTCAGATCTACTGCTTCACTCCAGGTTTTGACCAAAGTCTGCCAAGCATCGTTAGAGCCTGCCTCTGTGACCTCAATATCAGCAATCTGCTCCAGGTGGTCATCCAGCACACTCCGTAGACACAGTGCAACAGGCCCAAAAGCAGCTGACTGCGGCAGCAGGACCGTGCATCTGTGCAAACATTGCAGCTTGTGAAGGACCTGCTGAACATGCTCTGAGCTGTATGCATGGGGATCATGACTAAGGAAGCGCAAATACTGCGCAACCCATGGGAGCCCCCATTCTAAGCTGTTGCTCAGCAATGCTGCATGCAGCACAGCATTCAGGTCTACAGCTGGCCGATATTGGCTTTCACCAATCATCATGCCGCTATCATGCTGACTGGAGCTGGCGCTGACTGCAAAGGTCAGAAAGCTAAGGAAGGAGGCCAAACAGCATTGCGACACAAGCCTTTCACTCTTGGCTCTGTGTGAAGCAGTGGCCTCAGTGAGAGCTGACTGCTGCATCTGCTGCAATCGAGCGCCCATGCACCTACAGATTGGCATGCACATAACCACTTCAGACCGCAAAGCAGTTTGTGTAGCTCGCGGCACATCGCCAAGATGTAGGTGAAGTTGTGTGTGAACACAACTGGATGATCAGGAACCAAACAAAAAAGAAATTGAAAATGATTTAAGCCTTGCGCACATCTGCTGTTGTCCTAATTGAATGGCAGGCCTGCTTGAGGCAGGCAGGCCATCCCAAAACCCACCATCAGAATGAAGACTTGCCTGATCAAGCTTGTGTTCAGCCTGTGACTGTCAGCAGCTTGTAAGAACATGACGAACAACCTTTGCGCTTGAGGAAACTGCATTGCCAAAGCTATATCCTGCAAATCTGCCTCAGTCAACAGGCTCTGATGAGATGCTTGGGTGCCGGTGGCCCAGCTGCGCTGCTGCTGGAAGCCAAAATGGGGCTGTGAATGCAGGGCGGGCCGATTGGTAAGGCCAGGGGACTGGAAAGGGCTGCTGCCACCGGACCTGACACCTCCACCAGAGTTAGTTGAGTACCTGCCTTGGTGGGAGGGTCGATGCCCAGGAGCCTGACCCTGCAAGTAAAGCACAAAATCAGGCAGGAATGAAAAGGGCCTTGCATGGTTGGAGGGTGTTCAGTGTGTACTTCATTCATCATAGGCAGCATGACATGTTCACTGCAATGGTGCACACTCTAATCAGGGCAGGAAACTCAGGTCTTATGCTCGGGATTATGGTGTTTCGACCACACCTGCATTCTCTGATTCAGGCGGTAGAATTTGGCAGTGTCCTTGTCAGCTAGCTGCTGCAGCTTCTGTGTAGATTCACTTTCGTCCAGCAGGGTCTCCCCAGTGGCTGCAGCTTGCAACAGCGCTGTGGTAAACAGCTCAGCAAAGGTTGCATAGTTGTCTGGGCGCAGCGCACGCAGTGGCTTCCGCACATTCTGCTGCATATAGAGCAACACACCAGCATTGGCATCTGCGTGGCACAGGCCCAGATTGCAAATGGATCAGTTGTATGCTATATACTAAATACATAAACCCTAACCCCTAGTCCAGCTTCTCAGATTGCAGCAGCTTGCACAGTGTCTGATGCTACTCTGTACATCAGAAGAGGTCAAGATGCACATTGGAGTCATTCCCGTCATTATAGCAGCTTTTGTGAATAATAATTATGCTGTGTTGCTGATCAGTACCTGACATTGGTTCCAGCTGCAGCCTGGCCTTGCTCTGAGTGGCAGCGGGCACTTGCAGAGGCTGAGCTTGCTGATCAGCAGCTGTCCTCATCAGTCTCGCCCAGGCATCTCTGCAGTCATTCATGTTACTCACCTTGCGCTGCTCTTCCTGAACAGCAGGTCTTCAGTTGCGGTCACAGCCAGGGTACATCATTGGCCATTCTTGCACAGGTTTGCATTGCATGCCCAGAGGCTTATGACAGAGCACTGGCACACAATCTGAAGACTGCCTTTGATCAATAGCACACACACTTTGCTGCTGGAAAGCAAGCAATGATGCAGTGCCAGTGGCACTGTATACCTGTGAGCGCTGCCGGTGCCCATCCTGTGTGAAAGCACCTGCACCATACAGATGGCTGCTGCTAGCAGGTCTGCTGTAGACCTTGTTGCTTGCCAGCAGGTTCTCCTCAAGCCTCTGTGTCACACCAAACGCGCATGAGTAAAGCTATTTTATCACAAAATTGCCGTATCATTGCTGGTGATGAAGTGCATGCAATCAGAATATGAGACTTGGGCATGTTCAGGCCAACATGACATGTCATGCTAGACTGTGCGGCCTGTGGTGATTCACATCTGTTGCTATTAGCACCCAAAGAGCACACCCCATTTGACCATAGCATCAGTGTGCAGGGGGCAGATTAATGACTGAGCTGTGTGCAGCCTGATGCAACCCTCTCGTACAAAGCAGCTTACATCAAGCTCTTCCTGGAGTTTGCTCCTCAGATCTGGTGCATGCTGGCTTAAGATGGGAAGTTCTGCCAAAACTTCCAGCATTGACTTGCCTAGGGCTGCGATCAGCTGGCCTGCAGAACAATGAGATCACTAGGACTTGTCCCAAGCGGGCAGCCTGCCAGCTGAACCACGTGTGCAGCTCTCCAATCAGCGTGCATCGCTATACACATGCTGTTCTGGCAGCACAAATGCATTGCGGTGTCACAGTTACGTACACTCATGAGTCCATGGGATGCTTTTAGCAGGACATGGTAACAGGCTTGTAGACCCAACAATGTCAAATTATGGGTGCTGTTTGCGAAAAGCATGCAACATGCTGGAAAACTCACCCGACGAGCAGAGGACTGTGCCGGCATACAGTGCAGCCACAGCTCCAGAGGCAAACATGGGCTGTGCACCAGAAGGCACACTGGCTGCACATACTACAGCTGAGGGCAGAGCTAGCAGATGCAGCAGAAGATCCAGCTCAGCTGCTAGAGAGACATGAGAAACCACTGCACAGGCAGCTGTTTGATTGGGCTGCCACATTTTGAAAAGATAGGCCTGCCGTGCAAAGCACAAACAAAACAATCAACGGTGTCTCTGCTGCCTCAATTGGCTAAATGTGCAGCTGCTTTTCAGCTGAGTATGGAAAACATATATAGGCAGGCCACTGAGCAACAACAAAACAGGCTGCAGCGTCTGGCTTACCAGCAATGATGTATGCATGCAGGTCAGCCATTCGAGCTGCTTGATCAGACAAGACAGGCGCTGCTTGCAGGAGCTGCTGGGGGTGCTTGTTAGCACAACCATCAATGCCAGCTGTGATACTGCCATCACCCGCAGCCAAAGAAGCTGACTCTCCAAATGCTGCCTGACTGGATTGTGCTGTGTCACTCAATTCAGGTCCATCACATGAATCAACTGCTGTTGACTGACAGTCCGCAAGGTCAGTCAGGGCAGCAGCCGCAAATCTGCTGCTGAGTTGCTGTGTCCTAGGGGTACACACAGAGGCGTCAGGGGATGGCGAGGCGTCCTCTGTTGCCAGGTCTTGCCAGGGTCGCAGAGTGGAGGAAGGTGTTGCATAATCTGTGCCTGTGCTGTCACACTCTGACCTGGGCTGTGATGCAGGTGAGCTGACCTCGTCCCTGCCCTGCCAGACAGGCTTGAGCTTGGATGTAGCTGTGCTACCTGGAGAGCTGAAAGCCTGTGAGCCTGACACGCTTTGTGGTGATCTGTGCTGCAGCCGGCTTTGAAATGTGTGTGTGCCAGGGCTAGACCAGGCAGACCTGTTAGGTGTGAGAGCTGGAGAGGGACTACGGGTGTTTCCACCTGAGCGACCCCATGCGCTGGTGTGAGCTACGTCATGACAGCTTTGCTGCATTGCAGGTGCAACAAAAACCTGTTTCTGACTTAGTAGACCAGGTGATGATTGCCTGGCAGGTGTAGCAGCATCACCAGGGGCCAGCTGGTCTGCAGGTCTCTTGGACCAGGCAGGAGCCCTAGGTGTGCTGTTGCTGGCAGAGGGTTTCATCTTGGTAGCATGCCAGGCTGGGCCCTGCTGGGAAGAGGCAACGTATGCCTGACCATGAGGAGCTCCCTCGCCTAGGGGGCTAGGTGAAATGCGCTTGCCCTTGCCACGAGGCTTGGCTGGTGTGCCTGTTGCAGGTGCTGACTGTGTCGTGAGACCGCTAGCTGCAGCAGCCTGAGGGAGCTGCTGACCCCAGGCTTGAGTGTCATCGGCATTTTGACGGCACTGTGTGGATGTGCTGCCTGCTGAGGAAGGTGTGAATGAACGTGTCCATGCTGATGAGGGCAAAGGAGTAGGTCTTTGCTGGAGGTCCTGAGGCGCAGGTAGTATGTCTGCATCTTTCTTCAAGCCTGCAAGCAGCATGAATCCTATCAGCACATTGAGTGTGGCCTTTCTATTGTCTGCTTCAAGTTAGTACGCACCGCCTTCAGGGCCATGAGTGCACAAGTCTCTGGCACTTGCTTCTGCCGCTAGTCCAGCCACGGGTGTGGTCAACGCCTCAGCACTGATTACAGCAGAATCTGCACTTCCAAATGGCGCAACATTTGGAAAGCCACCCCCGGTGGATGAATGATCAACTTTGGTTGGAGCAATCTTCCGCCCACGATGGCCTTGAGAAACCGGTAAGACAGACAAGACAGCTGCTCCTTCAGATGCAGGAGACTGCCGCACACTGAGCCTCCTGTCTAATGCTTCCTTCTGCATGCCAGATTGCATGCTCTGATGTGAGCTCAAGAGGCTGCATTGACGTTGCATTGTTGGTCCAATCAGCTTACCTTACCAGACTGGACAGACAGAGCTGGAAAAGTATTGTCATTGACAGATCCTGGAGGTGCCAGAGGCTTCGAACCAACGAGCCAGGCCCTTGTAGCTCGTTTATTCGTCTCATTCGTAGGCTGTACATGCTTTGCATGCATATCACTGGCATGCTTTTCTGACGCAAGAAAAACCATCTCTACCTCTTCCTTGACGTGATTTAGCAGCAGAACTCGAAAGTACTCGGCTGAAATGTTGGGCCAGTGGCCAGCAGATGAGGGACTGTACGGTGAAGTCATATGTGAGGGTGGTGGCGGCAAAGCAATGTGGCCAGCTAACCATTGCTTCAACGCAGGTAGGTCAACGTCGCCGTCTAGGATGCTAGAAAGGTACGCGGTCATGGAAAAATTTACAGCAACAGTACAGCTGCGCGACTGGGCTTGCAAGCTTGCAGCTTGCGGCCAACACAAGCTGTGATCAACTGCAGTACACGATACTCCTGAACACAAATCACGACAATACTCTTAAGCTGTTCCCCAAGGCGGTGAATCAAAGCAGCCTCCGCATGCACTCGAAAGGCGCAGCAGCGAAGTGACTCGATGCCCTTGGCTGGCGTTGTGACTAGCTAGATCAAGGTATTGACTACCCCCACGTGATGTGTGCTATATGCTGACTGGGAACCATATCCAACATGTCCGGCAAGGATGTTATGTATTTTGCGATCACTGCGACGGACCAAGACCCTTGAATGAATGCATACTTGGCGCATCCACACTGGATATGTGCAAAGTCACTTGCTCACGCGTCTGATTTGCTTGTGTCCGGTAATTTCTCACATACATGACCGTCGTGTGCGTGACTTTTCCTGCATGAAGCGAAAATATAAGCGGTACATAGTTTGATATGATAAAGCTTTTTGGGGGCCATCAGCTGCATTTGATTGATCAGATAGCGTTGCTTGCCGGACGAAAGCTAGATTTGGTATATGCTTCTCTGGTGCACCAGCTACGGCTAAGCCCAGGATTTTTCAGACAAGGCTGGGGAGATCTTGGTGTGGTGGACTTCGAGGAGGATGCAAAGTTGTTTCAGAGCTGGCCGCCTCCTCACTTTGACCAGCAGGTGAGTGCAATTTCTGAAGCACTGCTTGGGGTTACTGGTGGACCAACGCTGCAAGCAAGAAGCAAACTGGTTGGCTTGCAAGTGCAGTTGAATTGGAAAAAGCGAGAGGAAGGCAAAAGATGGGGTGTGGAATGTGAGACTTTTGAAGTCTCTTTCAGGTCAGTGATAACCTGTTTTGCTTTTCGAACAGTTTGCCTCTGCTTGTTCAGTCTGACTCATAAGTTCCCTTCATACAGTTATGCAGGCAGCTGCAGTGTTGTGTGTGAATGGTGCTCTGCAGCTAGTCTATGCAGTCAACTCGTTTGCATGCCTTTGTCCAGGCTGTGACCACATGCATCTGTGCAGGACACCTTGTCATGGGCGTGTTTATGATGCGCTTCCTCCTGAAAGCAGAACTGCCAATGCCCGTCTATTGCAGCCAAAGGATCCGCAGCAGCGCAAAGCATGTGTCCTTCATCTAGCAGGGACAGGTGATCACACCTGGCATAGGCGCTTGAACCTGGGGGGCCCTCTGCTGCAACAGGTCTGCCATCATCTTATGTCATTCTCAATGTTTGAATGCATGCTGATTGAGAACAAGTGTGACTTTCAAAATCATATGCCTGGCAAAGAGCGCTATGCACCATGACACAGCTTCAGCTTCCACGGCATTTTGGCCCAATCTTGTCAGTCATTCCCTCAAACCACCGACTTGCATGCGTGCCAGAATGGAGTGCGCAGTGCGATGATGCCTAACTTGCACATGAGTATGCTGTGCACTGTCCAGGGCATTGCGACGATGGTGTTGGAAAGCCCTTTCTATGGTGCAAGGAAACCTCATTACCAGTTTGCATCACAGCTGCTCAGAGTCAGTGACCTGCTCACTCTCGGCCGGTCAACAATTGAAGAGAGCTTGTGTCTTCTGGACTGGGCCGGTCGGCATGGTTTTGCTCGTCTAGGTACCACACTTCAAGCTACTTATACAAGCTTGGTCATGTGCATGCATCAGTGCAACCTGTATGCATCTGCACGATTTTCCATGCCGCAAAGCAGGTGTCAACATGACCACTGCTGACGTGTTTCAGTGTGTGAGCTGATTTCCCTTGGCGTCCACGCCATTGTCACTGTCATATAGGTCCTGAGCCAGCTGAGCGAGCTGCTCTAGACCTAACAACCTGCACATCAACTACAGTTCTCATAGCAGAAGGGACTTTGACCATGCTTGCTGAGTATATGCAGGCTTGTACATGCACTGCAAATCTCCACCATCTTCTTGCTGACCAGTGAGCTGTGCAACATGTGCAGGCATGTGTGGGTTCAGTATGGGTGGAGTGCATGCAAGTATGGTAGCCTCTCTATATCCAGGCAATGTGGCTTGCACTCCCTTGCTAGCCCCTCGCTCTGCATCTGGAGCCTTTTGCCATGGAGCCCTCAGGTCTGCCACTTCCTGGGCTCCACTGGCTGCTGTGGTAGATGAGAAGCAACAGGTCAGTACTGCTGTTGACTGCATTGTTGTTGGCTATCATGACCGCGATGCAGAAGTGCCCTTGGCAAGTATAATCAACTCTGCTTGCAGCGTTTGTGCTTGGAACTGCAGTGGTGGACAGCCTGATCAGCCACATGCTGTACGAATGCAATAATGTACTTTGTGATGCATTCTGCAGGAGATTGAGGCAACACTGATGAGGTCTGCAAGGTCTGCAGACGGTCTCATCGAGGCAGCACGTATATTGTCAACTCTAAAGATGGCCAGTGCTGAATCTCAAAGCCCTGCCAGCCACCCCTCTAATGCAGCGTTTGCTCAAGGCATTGCTCACAGTGCGCAACAAAGGGTTCAGGACAGCTCAGATAGACAGCAGCAGCACGTGGAGGCAGGTGTTGGCAGTGACCGAAAAAACTCAGGTATTGATATGATGTCTGGAAGTGTTAGCTTAACACCTGCTAGCAAGTGATGCAGCCATATTGAAACTACCTTGCCATGCTGCACAATGCTGCATATTTGCACACAATCTGCTCGGTAGTTGGCTTTGAGTCAGCACTAACTGCGCAAGTTTGCTCATACTGTGCATGCCTGATCTTGCATGTCATGGTTCTAATGTGTACTCTGGTGCAGGTATTGATGCTGCTGAGAATGAACTGGGGGAACTGTGGCGCTTGAGGCGTGGTCTAGCTGAAGATCAAGCCTGCTTGCGTCTTCATCAGGTCTTGGAGACGTACACAGATGTCACCCGTTTTCATCCGTAAGTTGCTCACAGACCCCTTGCTGGCTGGACGCATATGTGTCCAGTGCAGATTTGACTGCAATGTGTTTTGCCTGAAAGTGCTCATATGCGGCCTTGGGCTGTGAAGCAATGGTTCATTGTGAGGTGCCCAGCCTGTCTGAGCATTCAAACAGTATGGATGTTGCAGGATGTGCTGCATGTTACATTGATCTCAAAAGGTCTAGGTCAACACACCTCAAGACAAGCCTCTGCATGCATTGTATGCTTTAATTTTGGTGGGACCACCTGTTGTGTGCAGGCCTCGCTGCACAAAGGCAGCAGTGCTGGTGGGTGCCACTGATGATGCGTATGTATCACCACAATCTGTGCAGGAGCTGGCAGCTCACTGGCCTGATTCCGAAGTGCGCTGGGTGAAGGGTGGCCATGTCTCAGCCTTCCTCTTACAGCAGCCAGCTTTTCGTAGGGCCATTAACGACTCCATAAACAGATTAGGGGATTGCAGTACAATATAGTAAAGTCGTCTAGTCATTTACTGCGGTAATATGACGAAAACATTGTGAAGTGGCCGCAGAGCTGGTCATGTCGGTGCACCATGAGTCTGATTTGCAGTGCAGAGTGTGTGGCCAGTGTGTGCAGACGTCATGACCTGGGCAGAGCAGCAACACATGATCCAGGCAGGTTGCCTTCACTTTTTCAGTGACACTGGCAAGTTGTGTAACCATGATTTTTAGATGACTGCAGTCACACTGTGACAAAAGTAAAGGTACTTGTTGTGTTGAAAGATATAAAACATTAAAATATTGCGAAGTATACA
>JAABUU010002142.1_pt1 | contig 29183 bp, 28 predicted proteins | sample 5559301 | NCBI WGS metagenome assembly JAABUU01 (sample SAMN10711884, study PRJNA513360) | rock metagenome | isolation source: Antarctica rocks | place: Antarctica: Victoria Land, Richard Nunatak white
GCATGGTCTCACCGGGGCGCTAGCGGGGCTTGTGGTGCCAGGCGGCCTCGGTCAGCAGCCGGCGGGCGTGGGTGTTGCCGGTCTTGGTGATTCCGCCCTGGGAGCGCTTCTCCCCGGAGGAGTGCTCGGTGGGGACCAGCCCGAGGTAGGACCCGATCGTGGCCCCGGACAGCCGCTGCCAGTCGCCGGTCTCGACCGCGAGGGCGAACCCGGTCAGCGTCGAGATCCCCCGCAGGCAGCACAGCCGGCGGGTCACGGCCGTGAACTCGCTGTCGGCGGCCATCGCGGTGATCGCCGCGTCGAGCCGGTCCCGGCGGGCCAGGGTGAGCTGGACGTGTTCGTAGTCGGCCTCGAACGCCGCACGCGTGCCGGGCTGGTCCAGCCGGGTCCGGCGCAGCCACGCGTCGTGCGCGAGCGTCCACGCGGGCCCGCCGGAGTAGACGTGCCCGTGGCGCAGCAACAGTGAACGCCGGGGTAGATGAACAGGCCCTTCGGCATCGTGAAACCGTCCCGGGACGCGAGGTGAACTGGCTGTCGAACTTGGAGGCGACGTCGGTGACAATTCTCGCGCAGATCGGCGTCCAGGACACGACGGCCTGGCGTCGCGGATCGAGCGGTCGGGATTGCGTCTATCTGGGCGGAAGGACGCGCTCGATGCTCGACACGAGCGGAACATCGATGGCGAGCAGTTGAGCCGCTGACTGACTGACGGATCAAGGGTCCGTCACACTGTGTGCGCGTGCTGTGGCTGCATGCCGTGGGTACGCAGGCTTGCACTCGATCTGGGCTGCGGGGCGTCTGTCGACACTATCCAGCGTTGCCCAGTGCCTTGCGGACTGGCTACGGACCAACACCCAGACTGAGACGGTTCGTCCCTTTATGCCGGCCCGGACCCGTTGATGGGCCGCGTCCCGCACGTTTCGCTGGACGAGCTAGCGGTTTCGATCCTACCGGGCAAGTCCCCCTCCCGACTCGCCCACTGGAACGCGACCTGGTCCCATCTGCGGGGCAACTCGTCTTTGCTGCGGCCCGGGGGCCGTGACCGTGTGACGGAGGGATATTGCACGCGTATTGCACGAACCTGGGTCCCGTCGGCGTTTGTGCAGGTCAAGGGCTTGCGGCTTGGTGCCCCCGGCAGGATTCGAACCTGCGCCACCGCCTCCGGAGGGCGGTGCTCTATCCCCTGAGCTACGGGGGCCTGCACCCGTTCCCGGACGTCGGAAGCGCGGTGCCAGCCGTTCACACGTGCCGCAGAGATTAGCAGCCTAGGGTGACGCTCATGGAACCGGCCGGCCCTGCTGCACCCTCTGGGCTGCCGGGCCGCGCCGGCTGGGTGCTCGTCTGTGACGACACCGCGTCGATCCGGCTGCTCCTGCGGGTCAACCTCGAGCTGGCGGGCTTCGAGGTGATCGAGGCCACGGACGGGGGGGAGGCGCTCGACGTGCTCCGCGCGGCAGGCGAGAACCTGCCGAGCGTCATCATCCTCGACGCGCAGATGCTTCCGCGCGACGGCTGGTGGGTGATCGGCGAGATCCGCGGCGCGCCGGAGCTCGTGCAGGTGCCCGTGGTCATGGTCACGGCCGCGTTGCAGCAGCACGAGCGCGCCCGGGCCAACGCTGCGGACCTGGATGCCTTCGTGGGAAAGCCCTTCGACCCCGACTCCCTCGTCGACCTCGCCCGCGGCTTCGCCGCCGAGGGCCGTTCCTTCGCGAACCCCGACCGCCCATAGGCTCTTGGCCCATGCGCGCACACGAGGCAGGAGCACTGCACGCCGACGGCTACGGGCACCCCTCGTGGCTGCGGATGCCCGCGGACGTCAATGCGCTCGTCCCGTCCCTCTGGGCGAGCTCGGTGGGCCGGGGCGCCGACGGGGTCCTCACCGTCGGCGGGATGAGCGTCCGCGACATCGCCCGGGAGTTCGGCACCCCGGCATACGTCCTCGACGAGGAGGACTTCCGCAGCCGCGCGCGATCCTTTCAGGAGGCCTACGCCGAGGCCTTCGATGACCTATGCGGCGGCGCCGACGTCTACTACGCGGGCAAGGCGTTCCTCTGCACCGAGGTCGCCCGCTGGGTCCGCGACGAGGGCTTGGGCCTCGACGTCTGCTCGGGGGGCGAGCTCGCGGTCGCCGCACGGGCCGGTATGCCGGGGAAGCGGATCGGCGTGCACGGCAACAACAAGTCGGTCGCGGAGCTGGAGGCAGCGCTCTCCTACGGGGTCGGCCGGATCGTCGTCGACTCATTCGAGGAGATCGAGCGGCTCGCGGACGTGGCGAAGCGGCTGGGCACCGTCGCCGGAGTGATGGTCCGGGTCACCGTCGGCGTCGAGGCGCACACCCACGAGTTCATCGCCACGGGCCACGAGGACCAGAAGTTCGGCTTCTCGCTGAGTGGTGGGGCGGCGGCCGAAGCCGTCCGGCGGGTGCTCGCCCACGCGCCGCACCTCGACCTGCTGGGGCTGCACAGCCACATCGGGTCGCAGATCTTCGACACGTCCGGCTTCGAGGTCTCGGCCCGGCGGGTGCTCGGCCTGCACGCCGACGTCGCCCACGAACACGGCGTCGAGCTGCCGGAGCTCGACCTGGGCGGCGGCTTCGGCATCGCCTACACGACCGAGCACGACCCGCTCTCGCCGAAGAGCCTCGCGGCGGGGATGGCGGAGATCATCGAGCGCGAGTGCCGCGCGAGATCCGTTGCGGTGCCCCGCATCTCGATCGAGCCGGGCCGGGCCATCGCGGGCCCCGGCACGTTCACCCTCTACGAGGTCGGGACGGTCAAACTCGTCGCGCTCGACGGCGGCGCCTCCCGCGCCTACATCTCCGTGGACGGCGGGATGAGCGACAACATCCGGACCGCGCTCTACGACGCCAACTACTCCTGCACCCTCGCGAGCCGGGCGAGCACGGCCGAGCCGGTGCTCGCCCGCGTCGTCGGCAAGCACTGCGAGAGTGGAGACATCGTCGTCATGGACGAGTTCCTCCCCTCGGACGTCGCCCCCGGCGACCTGCTCGCCGTGCCCGGGACGGGCGCCTACTGTCGAGCCCTCTCGAGCCAGTACAACCACACTCCCCGGCCGCCCGTGGTGGCGGTGAGCGACGGGCAGGCGCGGCTCATCGTGCGCCGGGAAACCGTCGAGGACCTGTTCGCCCTCGACGTGGCGCCAGCGACCGAGACGGCAGGATCGGCGCATGACTGACACCACGACCACGACCGCGAGCCCCCCGCCGGCACCGGGGGCCGGCTTGCGGGTCGCCCTCCTCGGCTGCGGTGTCGTCGGCTCGGCCGTCGCCCGACTGCTCACCGAGCACGGCAGCGACCTCGCCGCGCGGGTCGGCCGACCGCTGGAGATCGTCGGCATCGCCGTGCGCCGCCCGGGCCGCGACCGCAGCAGGACCGGTGTGGCCCCTGAGCTCTTCACGACCGACGCGGAAGAGCTCGTCGCCCGCGCCGACGTCGTCATCGAGGTGATCGGCGGCATCGAACCAGCCCGTTCCCTCATCCTGCGTGCCATGGCGCACGGCGCCTCCGTGGTCACGGCCAACAAGGCTTTGCTCGCCGAGGACGGCCCGACGCTGTATGCCGCGGCCCAGGACCACGGTGTCGACCTCTACTACGAGGCCGCCGTGGCCGGAGCGATCCCGCTGCTGCGTCCGCTGCGCGAGTCCCTTGCTGGCGACGACGTGCGCAAGGTCCTCGGCATCGTCAACGGCACGACGAACTACGTCCTCGACAAGATGGACTCGACCGGCGCCGGGTTCAACGAGGCGGTCGAGCAGGCGCAGGCCCTCGGCTACGCCGAGGCAGACCCGACGGCCGACTTGGAAGGGTTCGACGCCGCGGCGAAGGCGGCCATCCTCGCTTCCCTGGCCTTCCACACCCGGGTCTCGGGTCAGGACGTGCATCGTGAGGGCATCACCGAGGTGACTGCTGCCGACGTCCGGGCCGCGCGCGAGATGGACTGTGTCGTCAAGCTGCTCGCCATCTGCGAGCGCGTCGACGTCGTGGGTGGAGATGGCATCAGCGCCTCCGGTGTCTCCGTCCGGGTGCACCCCGCGATGATCCCGCGGTCGCACCCCCTGGCCAGCGTGCGCGAGGCCTTCAACGCCGTCTTCGTCGAGGCTGACGCGGCCGGCCAGCTGATGTTCTACGGGAAGGGCGCCGGCGGCGACCCGACGGCCTCGGCCATCCTCGGCGACGTCGTTGCCGTGGCCCGCCACCACATCGGCGGCGGACGAGGACCGGGGGAGAGCACCTACGCCGACCTCCCGATCCTCTCCATGGGTCAGGCCCAGACCAGGTACTACATCAGCCTCGACGTCGCTGATCGTCCGGGCGTCCTGGCACAGGTCGCGGCGGCCTTCGCCGAGCAGCAGGTCTCCATCGAGACCGTGCGCCAGCAGATCCTGCCGGGTGCCGCCGAAACCGGCGCCGACGAGGAGGGCGCCAGCCTCGTCGTCGTCACGCATGCGGCGTCCGATGCGGCCCTCTCGGCCACCGTCGAGGCGTTGGCCGCCATGCCGATCGTCCGCACGGTCCGCTCGGTCATGCGCGTGGAAGGCGAGTGACATGGCATACCAGTGGCGCGGGGTGATCCGCGAGTATGCCGACCGGTTGCCGAGCCTCGTCGGCTCACCGGTCGTCACCCTCCTCGAGGGCGGCACCCCCCTCATCCCGGCGGAGCACCTGTCGGGGCTCGTCGGGGCCGAGGTGTGGCTCAAGTTCGAGGGGCTGAACCCCACCGGGTCGTTCAAGGACCGTGGGATGACGACGGCGATCTCCGTGGCGGCCGGCCGCGGGGTGAAAGCGGTCATCTGCGCCTCCACGGGGAACACGAGCGCGTCCGCGGCCGCCTACGCGACGAAGGCCGGGATGGCGTGCGGCGTCCTCGTGCCCGAGGGCAACATCGCCATGGGCAAGCTGAGCCAGGCCGTCGCCCACGGCGCCACCCTCCTGCAGGTCGACGGCAGCTTCGACGACTGCCTCACCCTGGCCCGCAAGCTCGCGGAGTCCTATCCCGTCGAGCTGGTCAACTCGGTGAACCCGGCGCGGATCGAGGGGCAGAAGACCGCGGCCTTCGAGGTCGTCGACGCCCTCGGTGACGCCCCGGACATCCACTGCCTGCCGGTGGGCAACGCCGGTAACATCACGGCATACTGGCGTGGTTACGGCCAGTACCACACCGGCTCGGAGCAGCCGGGGCCCGCCACGCACCTCCCTCAGATGTGGGGGTTCCAGGCCGAGGGTGCCGCCCCGATCGTCAGGGGCTACCCGATCGACCACCCCGTGACGGTCGCGACGGCCATCCGGATCGGCAACCCCGCCTCGTGGAAGCAGGCCGAGGCCGCCCGGGACGAGTCCGGCGGGCGGATCGACGCCGTCAGCGACGCGCAGATCCTCACGGCGCACCGGATCCTCTCGGCCGAGGAGGGCGTCTTCGTCGAGCCGGGGTCAGCCGCATCCGTCGCCGGGCTGCTCGCGTCACACGAGGCAGGCCTCGTCCCCGCGGGCGCGCGGGTCGTGTGCACCGTCACCGGGCACGGCCTGAAGGACCCGCAGTGGGCGCTCAGGCAGGCAGACGGCTCGCAGGTCATCCCGGTCCGGGTGCCGGTCGACGCGTTCTCCGCGGCCAGCGCCCTGGGCCTCGAGGCCTGACGTCGATGACCGCCGTGCCGGTTGGTGCTGCGGCGTGCGGCGTGCCGGTGGGTGTTGCGGTGCGCGTCCGGGTCCCGGCGAGCAGTGCGAACCTCGGGCCGGGGTTCGACTCGATCGGCCTCGCCCTCGGGCTCTGGGACGACTACTCCTTCGTCGTCACCGACGACAGCGGTCTTCGGGCGCACGTGGTCGGCGAAGGGGCCGCGGAGGTGCCGAACGACGCGTCGCACCTCGTGCTCCGGTCGATGGCCAGCGGCTTCGCGCAGCTTGGCGTCGCCGTCCCGACCGACCTCGAACTGTTGGCGCACAACGGGATCCCGCACGGCAGGGGGCTCGGGTCATCCGCCTCCGCCATCGTGGGGGGAGTCGCTGCCGCGCACGCCCTGTGCGCACTGGGCCATGATCCTGACCTGCCGGTCGCTGCCGCCGTACCCATCGACCTCGACCTCGTCAGCGACCTCGCCAGTCAGCTGGAGGGGCATCCCGACAACGCCTCGGCCAGCGTCCACGGGGGCATGACCCTCTCGTGGACGCTCGACCCGGGGCAGGTCGGCGCGGGCCGCACGGGCACCGCCCGCATCGTCGTCCACCCCGACGTCACCGCGGTCGTCCTCGTGCCGTCGAGCCAGCTCGCCACCCACGAGGCCCGCGCCGTCCTGCCGAGCGCCGTGACGCACCGCGAGGCGGCGCTGAACTCCGGACGGTCGGCGCTGCTCATCGAGGCCGTCACCCGCCGCCCGGACCTCCTGCTTCCGGCCACCCGGGAGTGGCTGCACCAGGAGGCCCGACGAGCCTGCTTCGTGGGGTCGATGGCCCTGCTCGACGCCCTTCGCGCCGAGGGCCAAGCAGCCGTCATCTCCGGGGCGGGGCCCAGCATCCTCGTGCTCACCACGCGCGAGCGTGCCTCCGACGTCGTCGCCCTGCCGGGGCTGGCGGCCGACGCCGAGTGGCGGCGCCTGGAACCCGGCATACCGAGGAGTGGGGTCGAGGTGACCCGGCTCTGAGCGAAGGGTCACGATCCGGCGTCGGTGGGAAGGATGGATCAGCCTTTGGTGTTACATTTATGCCGCACCGCACAGCGGGGCCGAGTCCTTGGCCGGCAGCGTGCGGCGTAACCCACCACGACGGGCGATCCCGCCCAGCAGATGCGCATCGACGCGTCCACGGCGTGGTGACCAAGACGTCAGGCCCGAAACCTGGCCAAGCACCCGGCCGTCGGCTCCCCACAACAGGGGCCGCGCCGCTGACGAGGGGGAAGGATCCTTCGTGACAGACACCACCGCCGTTGCCGGTATGCCACCAGCAGCACCGACCGGCGAGGCCACCCGCAGCGGGCCCGCAGCGATGAACGTCGCACAGCTCAAGGCGGCGGCCGCGGCTCTCGGGATCACCGGGACGACGAAGATGCGCAAGAGCGACCTCGTCGCGGCCATCGCGGCGCGCCGCTCCGGCGGTGCCGACAACGGTCGGTCGGAGCGGGCCGGCGCCGAGCTCCGGCGGGCCCGACGCTCGGAGTCGGTGGCGACCCACGAGTCGTCCACTCCTTCGTCCGCGCCGGCGGCGTCCGCGGAGACTGCGTCCGCGCAGTCCGCGCCGGCCGCTCCCCCTTCGCCGGCTGCGTCCGCGCCGACCACGTCCGCGCCGCCCGGTGCGAGGAGGCCGGACGAGCAGACCCCGCAGGAGCGTCCCTCAACCGGCCCGCCGGACAGCCGCGAGCAGGACAACCGCCCCCAGGACAACCGCGCCCGGGACAACCGCGAGCAGGACGACCGCGACCAGCGCGACCACCGTGACCGTCAGCAGAACCGCCAGCAGAACCCGGGCCAGAACCGCCAGGGTGCGGCCGAGGCGTCGCAGGCACGTCAGGGTGGTCAGGGTGGCCAAGGTGCCAGGAATGACCAGAACGGGCAAGGCAATGGCCAGGACACCGACCGGGCTCCGGGAGCCGCCAACCAGGCGAGTCGCTACGACGACGACACGGACGGGCGGGGCGGCCGCCGCCGCAACCGTCAGCGCAGCCGTGACCGCAAGCGCAGTGGGCGCCCGACCAGTGCTGACGGGCAGGACGACGAGCCCGAGCTGCTGGTCAACGACGACGACGTGCTCGTCCCGGTGGCCGGCATCCTCGACGTGCTCGACAACTACGCCTTCGTCCGCACCTCCGGCTACCTGCCGGGTCCGAACGACGTCTACGTGCCGCTCGGCGTCGTCAAGAGGAACGGTCTGCGCAAGGGCGACGCCGTCACAGGCGCGGTCAAGGCGCTGCGCGAGGGGGAACAGCCCCAGGGCAGCGGCGCGAACCGGCAGAAGTTCAACGCCCTCGTGCGTCTTGACTCCGTCAACGGGCAGACGGCCGAGCAGTCCCGCACCCGGGTGGAGTTCGGCAAGCTGACGCCGCTCTACCCCCAGGAGCGGCTGCGACTCGAGACCGAGCCCAACATCCTCACGACGCGGATCATCGACCTCATCGCACCGATCGGCAAGGGTCAGCGCGGGCTCATCGTCGCCCCCTCCAAGGCGGGCAAGACGATGGTGATGCAAGCCATCGCCAACGCCATCACGGCGAACAACCCGGAGTGCCACCTCATGGTCGTCCTCGTCGACGAGCGGCCCGAAGAGGTCACCGACATGCAGCGCGCCGTCAAGGGCGAGGTCATCTCCTCGACCTTCGACCGCCCGGCAGACGACCACACGACCGTCGCCGAGCTCGCGATCGAGCGGGCCAAGCGGCTCGTCGAGATGGGTCACGATGTCGTCGTCCTGCTCGACTCCATCACCAAGCTCGGCCGGGCCTACAACCTCTCGGCGCCCGCCTCCGGCCGGATCCTCTCGGGCGGTGTTGACAGTGCCGCGCTCTACCCGCCGAAGAAGTTCTTCGGTGCCGCGCGCAACATCGAGAACGGGGGCTCGCTGACCATCCTCGCCACGGCCCTGGTCGAGACCGGTTCCCGGATGGACGAGGTGATCTTCGAGGAGTTCAAGGGCACCGGCAACATGGAGCTGCGCCTGTCTCGCGAGCTCGCCAACCGGCGCATCTTCCCGGCGGTCGACGTCAACGCCTCCAGCACCCGGCGCGAGGAGATCCTCCTCGGCGCCGAGGAGCTGAAGATCATGTGGAAGCTGCGTCGCGTCCTCGCGGCCCTGGACTCCCAGCAGGGCATCGAGCTGCTGCTCGACCGGCTGAAGAAGACCCGGAGCAACGTCGAGTTCCTTCGCCAGGTCCAGATGACGGCGTCGAGCCGGCTGGACGGCGACGAGGACTGAGGCTTCACGGCATACGCCCGACGGCGGTCACCCCACGCCGGGGTGGCCGCCGTTCTGTTTTCCGTATGCCGTGCCGGCGCCCCCGTGGGTCACCCGCGTGGAGGGCCGGTCGGAGGCCGGTGACTGCGCGAGACCTTGGCCATGTCCCGCAAGGCGGGCAGGGGCATAGCGGGCTGAAGGGGTGTGTCCCTGCATAGTGGCGCGAAGGGCGTGTCGCTGCCGACGCACCTCGTCCGACGTTGGGGAAGATTCACCACGCCGGGACGTGGTGGATCTTCCCCACGACTTCGGCCGGTGCGCTCACGAAGGGAGTCGGTCCCGGTGGAGGACCGTCGACTGTCCCAGGGCGGGGAAGAAGGCGTGACCCAAGGTCGTGATCTCGGCGATGCCATCCGCCTCGTTCCGCAGGACGTCGAGCTTGAAGGCGCCGGAACTCCGTGTCGCCCCTCCGGCGCAGATGGCTGGCGGTAGCCGGCATCCGGCTGTCCAGGGTGGGGACGAGCCGCCAGTCGCCGTCGCGGTCCGGCCCGAAGGCGCGTTCCAGCAGCGGGGCGACGGCGGCACGCCCGTCGAACAGGTCCGGCTGGGGAGGCATGGTCGGACGCACGTCCTCCAGGGAGATCACCACCACGGCCGCGCTCGTCAGTTGGTGGCCCGGCTCCGGACCTCCTGGACCGCCCAGCTGTTGCCTTCCGGATCACGGAAGTGCAGATACGAACCGTGGTCAGAACGGTCGGGATCCGGTCCCGCGACCATCGAGCCTGCCTCGAAGTGGGTCACCTCGCTGCAGTCGACGCCGGCGTCGACGAGCTGGGCGTGCGCCGCCTCGATGTCGGAGACCACCAGATGGGTACCGCGCACCGACCCCGGCTCCGCGTCGGTGATCCCGACCCCCATCGAGATCGAGCAGGCCGACCCGGGCGGCGTGAGCTGGACGACGCGGAAGCTGTCGTTGGGGTGGTGGTCGACGTCCACGTGGAACCCGAGCTGGTCGGCGTAGAACGCCTTCGCCCGGTCGACGTCGGTCACGGGGATGAGGACGACCTCGAGGGTCCAGTCCATGGCGTTCTCTCCTTGGTTCGTGGGCCTGCTGATGATGGTGCTCCGGAGGAGGTCACTGTGTCAGGGGAGTGAGACGACCACAGCACGGAGAACTCATCGGTCCAGCGATGACCCGGGGGAATGCCCGGCTGCCTGAGCACGTTCAGCAGGAGGTGCCCCGCTCTGGCACACTTGTTCGTCGGACCGGTTCACGGCGCCCAGGCCCGCACCACACCGCGTGCAGTCCGCCGACCCGGATCGACTCGACCCTAGGAGAGCACCTTGAAGCAGGACCTTCACCCCGAGTACGTCGAGACCACGGTCAGCTGTACCTGTGGCAACACCTTCACCACCCGCAGCACCGCGACGTCCGGCAAGATCAACGCCGATGTCTGCTCGCAGTGCCATCCCTTCTACACCGGCAAGCAGAAGATCCTCGACACCGGTGGCCGCGTGGCCCGGTTCGAGGCCCGCTACGGCAAGAAGGTCGCCAAGTAGCTTTCCCGCACGCCGGTCCCGCGGCAGGTACGCCTGTCGCCGGGGCCGGCGTTCGTGTCGGCCTGCCGACCTTCAGCCCACCCGGAGGACGCCCATGCTCGAGTCCGCGCAGGCCCTGGTCGACGAGTACGCCGACCTCGAACGGCAGCTCGCCGACCCCGCGCTGCACAGTGGCGGTGGTGACAGCGGCAAGGTGTCCGCCCTGACGAAGAGGTATGCCGCGCTGGCGCCGACCGTCGCGGCCTACCAGGCGGTCGTCACGGCCCGGGAGGACCTGGCCGCGGCCCGCGAGCTCGGGACCGAGGACGAGTCCTTCGCGCAGGAGGTCCCGTCCCTCGAGGCCACCGTCGAGGCCGCCGAGGAGACGCTCCGACGGCTGCTCATCCCCCGCGACCCGGATGACGAGCGGGACGTCATCCTCGAGGTCAAGGCGGGCGAGGGTGGTGAGGAGTCGGCACTCTTCGCCGGCGACCTGCTGCGGATGTACGCCCGCTACGCCGAGAAGCGGGGCTGGCGGGCCGAGGTCATCGACGCCACCGAGTCCGACCTCGGGGGCTACAAGGACGCCCGCCTCTCGATCAGGGCCAGGAAGGCTTCCCCGCCCGGAGAGGCGCCATGGGCCCTGCTGAAGTTCGAGGGCGGGGTGCACCGGGTGCAGCGGGTGCCGGTCACCGAGAGCCAGGGCCGGATCCACACCTCGGCCGCGGGCGTCCTGGTCATGCCGGAGGTCGAGGAGGCGGAGGACATCGTCGACTTCGGGCCGCACGACCTGAGGATCGACGTCTACCGCAGCTCCGGCCCCGGGGGCCAGAGCGTCAACACGACCGACTCGGCCGTCCGGATCACCCACCTGCCGACCGGTGTCGTCGTCTCCTGCCAGAACGAGAAGTCGCAGCTGCAGAACAAGGAGTCCGCGCTGCGCGTCCTGCGTGCGCGCCTGCACACCATCGCCCGGGAGCAGGCGGAGGCGCAGGCCTCCGCGGCCCGCCGCAGCCAGGTCCGCACGGTCGACCGTAGTGAGCGGATCCGCACCTACAACTTTCCGGAGAACCGGGTCAGCGACCACCGCACCGGATACAAGGCCTACAACCTCGACACGGTCCTCGGCGGCGAGCTCGAGGCCGTCGTCCAGTCGTGCGTCGCTGCGGACGAACGCAGCCGGATGAGCATCTTGTCCGACGGCGCCGACGCGTCCGCCCCGTCATGACCGAGCTCGCGGTCGCCGTGCGGCGGGCGACGATGACCCTCGCCGAGGCCGGGGTCGCGTCGGCTCCGGTCGATGCCCTGCACCTGGCGGCCCACCTGCTCGGGCAGGACGTCACCGAGGTGCGCCGGCTCATGGTCCTCGGCGGCATCGAGGCGCCCGCTGGCTACGACGACCTCGTCGCCGAGCGCGCCACCCGGGTCCCGCTCCAGCACCTCACCGGCAAGGCCTGGTTCCGCCGGCTGGAGCTGCGCGTCGGTCCGGGGGTCTTCACCCCACGCCCCGAGACCGAGCTCCTCGTCGACCTCGCCCTGCGGGCGCTCTCCGGGCTCGAGGCGCCGCTCGTCGTCGACCTCGCCACCGGGTCGGGTGCCATCGCCCTCAGCGTCAAGCAGGAGCACCCCACCGCCATGGTGTATGCCGTGGAGCTCAGCGAGATGGCCCGCGGCTGGGCGGCGGCGAACCGCGACCGGCTCGGGCTCGAGGTGACCATCGAGCAGGGTGACGCCTGCACGGCATACCCGGAGCTCGTCGGCCGGGTGGACGTGGTCACCTGCAACCCGCCCTACATCCCCGTCGGTCAGGTGCCGGTCGAGCCCGAGGTGCGCGACCACGACCCGGAGGTGGCGCTCTACGGCGGCAGCGCGGACGGGCTCGACATCCCCCGGGCGATGGCTGCCCGTGCGGCCGAGCTGCTCCGGGACGGCGGGGTGCTCGTCATGGAGCACGCCGACACCCAGGGCGCCTCCCTCCCGACCGCGCTCGAGGCGACCGGGGCGTGGAGGACCGTCGTGGACCACACCGATCTCGTCGGCCGGCCCCGGTGCCTCGTCGCCGTCCGTGCCTGACCGTCCACCGGGGGAGGGCGTCCGGGGCTCGGCGCCGCGGGGCATAGGGTCTTCCCATGAGTGAGGTCTTCGACTGCACGACGCCCGAAGGGCTGGCGGCCGGCCTCGAAGCGGCGGCACAGGCGGTGCGCGACGGCAAGATCGTCGTGCTGCCCACGGACACCGTCTACGGCATCGGCGCCGACGCCTTCAACGCCGACGCGGTCAGTGCCGTCCTCGCCGCCAAGGGCCGCGGCCGCGAGATGCCGCCCCCCGTGCTCGTGCCCAACCTGCGCACCGTCGACGGGCTGGCGCGGGAGGTCCCGGACTACGTCCGCGCCCTCCTCGCGGCGTTCTGGCCCGGTGCCCTGACCGTCGTCGTCAAGTCCCAGCCGTCGTTGTCGTGGGACCTCGGCGAGACCAACGGCACCGTGGCGATCCGGATGCCCGACAACGGGGTCACCCTGCGGCTGCTCGACGAGGTCGGACCGATGGCGGTCACGAGCGCCAACGTCACCGGCTCACCCGCAGCCCGCACCGTGGCGGAGGCCCAGGGCCAGCTCGGGGCCGCGGTCTCGGTCTACCTCGATGCCGGGCCGGCCACGGGCACCGCGGCGTCGACGATCCTCGACTGCACGACCTCCTTCGCGGTCACCCTCCGCGAGGGAGCCGTCGCCCGCAGCGACATCGACGCGGCGCTGGAGGAGGCCGCGCGGGTGGCCGAGGCCGAGCGGCTCGCCGAGGAGAAGCGAGCCGCCGCACAGGCTCGGGGGCCGCGGGGCACCCGCAAGCTCGGACAGTCCGGTCCCCGACCCACTCCCGCGACCCCGGCGCGCCGTGGGGGCCGCGTGGCGGGGCAGCGCCGCCGTCCCAGCTGACCGCAGCAGCAGCATCATGACTGGTGCCGAAGCCAGACCAGGGTCGGGTCTGCGTCAGATCGGTGTGGTCGCCTCGGCAACAAGACCGGGAGCTCTCGGCGCCGCGGCCTGCGGCCAGACACGCGTCGACGCCTCCTGCCGCACACCGGACGCCCTCGGCCCGGCCACGGCCACGGCCGGACCCGGCCGGCCGCGGAGTGCGCTGGAGTCGAGAACCCGCCGGTACACCTGCTCGTAGCCGGAGACCATCCGCTCCAGGTCGAAGCAGCGCCGGACCCGCTCGCGGCAGGCCTGCGGGTCGATGTCGCCGACCTGCCGGAGCAGGCCGGGCAGCTCGTCCTCGCTCGTCGCGATGAGCCCGGTCACGCCGTGCACCACCACCTCGGGCACCGATCCGCGGCCCAGGGCGACCACGGGTGTGCCGCATGCCATCGCCTCGATCATCACCATCCCGAACGGCTCGTCCCAGTCGATCGGGAAGAGCAGCGCACTCGCCCGCCGGAGCACCTCCAGCTTCCCGGCGCCACCTACCTCACCCAGCCAGGTCACGTCCTGATCGAGCAGCGGCTTCACCTCGTTCGCGAAGTACGCGTGCTCTTCTGGTTCCTGGCACTTGGCCGCGATCACCAGGCGCAGGCCGGCCTCCCGGGCCGCAGTGATGGCCGTGGTGAGGCCCTTCTCGGGTGAGCAGCGGCCGAGGAAGAGGACGTAGGGCTCCTTGACGCTCTCGAAGGGGTACTCGGAGGTGCGGATCGCATTGTGCACGGTGCCGGCCCACGGCAGCTCGGGCGCCCTGCCGCGTTGGTTCGCCGAGATGGCGACGAGGTTGACCGTGCCGCCCAGGGCGCGGACCACCACGCCGACCTCACCCCCCAGCGGCCCGTGGACCGTCAGCACCGTCGGGGTGCGGCGCCCTCGGGCGAGCAGCGGCCCAGCGAGCGTGTGGTCGTGCACGATGTCGACGGGACGCTCCGCGAGGTCGCGGGCCACGACCGCGGCGTGCAGGACCTCGGGCAGGGCGGCGCCGATCCTGGGCAGCTGTGGCTCGGCGAAGCTCGCGACGAAGCGGGCCCTGGTGCCGGACGTCCCGGCGCCGTAGAGGGTGACGTCGTGGCCCCGCTCGACGAGCCCGTCAACGAGTCCGGCGCACACCGACTCGATACCGCCGTAGGCCGGCGGAGGGACATCCAGCCATGGCGGGGCGACCACCGCAATGCGCAAGGGGGTGGTCACGGGGATTCCTTCCCGGTCGGCCGAGCGCCCGGAGTGGCGGCCAGACTCCTCAATCGGCACGTCCCCTACCCAGTTCTCACACTTCCATCCATCGGAGCCCGGGGGGCAGCTCCTGGGCCTGGGCCTGCTCACCACTGGCCCGCACGGAGAGCCGTCCTCCCGCGAGGGCGATCCGTGAGACGGTGATGTCGCGGATCTCCGTCGGGATCCGGGGGGAGACGCACACGAGCCCCTGGCCGACGGAGGGCTCGAGACCGAGCAGGGCGCGGACGAGGTGCACCGGAGCGGCCGAGGCCCAGGCCTGGGGAGAGCAGGCGGTCGGATACGGCACCGGCGTCCCGATCTCGTCACGGGAGATCCCGGCGAACAGCTCCGGAAGTCGCCCCCCGACGGCGGCGGCGGCATCGAGCAGGCCGAGGGCGAGGGCCTGCGCCTGGCGTACCTGGCCAGCACGCATCAGCCCGTAGGCGATGAGCGCAGAGTCATGCGGCCACACCGAGCCGTTGTGGTAGCTGAGCGGGTCGTAGGCGCCCATGTTGGAAGCCAGGGTCCGCACGCCCCACCCGGTGAACATCTCGGGAGACAGCATCAGCTCCGCCACCCGGGCGGCGTGGCCGTGCGCGACGATGCCCGTCCCCAGGGCCTGGCCCATGTTGGATGCCAGGGCATCGATGGGCCGTTTGTCGGCGTCCAGGCCCAGGGCGAACCAGCCCCGGTCGCCCAGCCAGAAGCGGTCGTTGAACGCCGTCCTCAACCGCGCCGCACGCCGCCGCCAGTGGTGTGCGGTGGAGTGGTCGTCGTAGAGCTCGGCCAGCCGGGCCCGGGCGCGGAAGGCGGCGTAGACGTAGCCCTGCACCTCGCACAGCGCGATGGGGGCCTGGGCCACGCTCCCGTCCGCGAAGGTGATGCCGTCCCACGAGTCCTTCCAGCCCTGGTTCGCCAGACCCTCGGGCGTCATCCGCTCGTACTCGACGAACCCGTCCCCGTCCCGGTCTCCGTAGTCGTCGATCCACGCCAGCGCGCGGTCCGCCGCAGGCAGGAGGTCGGACACCGTCTGGCAGCGCCCGTGCCAGCGGGCGTACTCGCCGAGCAGCGCGACGAACAGCGGCGTCGCGTCGACCGTGCCGTAGTAGACCGGATGACCGCCGAACTGCTCGTGGTCGTTCCCGGCGCGCACCTCGTGCAGGATGCGGCCGGGCTGCTCCTCGCTCTCGGGGACGATCGTCGTCCCCTGGCGCCGGGCCAGCGCGTGCAGGACGCCCTCGGCCAGGGTCGGGTCGAGCGGCAGCGCCATGTAGGAGGTGAGCAGCGAGTCGCGTCCGAACAGCGTCATGAACCACGGCGACCCGGCTGCCACGACCGGCTTCGGGCCGCCGTCGAACATCCGCAGGCTGCCGAGGTCCTCCCTGCTGCGGTCCCAGGTCGAGCAGAGGCCGGCGCTGCTCGAGGCCAGCTCCGCCGAGCTCGACTGCCACTGCCGCTGTCGTCGGGCCGGGACCGTCTCGTCGAGCCAGTCACTGTCGGGATCGAGCGCGCCGGGCTCGAGGCGCTGGCGGCCGGTCGTCACGTGGACCGCGGTGTGCCAGCACTCATGGCTTCCCAGCCGCACGGCATACCCGATGCGGTGGCCGGTGAAGGTCGCTCCGGCGGCGAGGATCCGCACCTCCTCTGGGCGCTCCCCCTCGCTTCCGGGCGCCCGGCTGAGGACCAGTGCGTCATCCTCGACCGGGCTGACGATCGCCGGGGGCTCGCCAGCTCGCCCGTCCTTGACGGCGAAGAGGCTCGCGAAGTCCGTGTCGGCCTCGAGGGTGACGGTCAGGCTGAGCGGCGCCCGGGTCAGGTTGCGCAGGATGACCCGCTCGTGCATCGCATTCTCGTCGACGAACCGGTCGCGCTCGACCAGCAGGCGGACACCGTCCTCGACGACGCGACCGACGAACCGGCAGTGCCAGGGTGCCTGGGTCAGGCGGGTCAGGAGCTGCGGCTCGCGGCCGTCCACGTCCAGGTGCCACCGGGAGAGATAGCGCAGGTCGCGGCTGAAGAAACCGAGGGCGGCGTCACGGCGCAGGTCCCCGTTGGGCTGGGACAGGGCGAACGTCGAGCCGGACAGGACGGTCACCGTGTCCGTGGCGATCGCTGTCGACTCTTCGGCGAGGTGGAGCGGGTTGCTGCTCATCCCGCTGAATCTAGGGGCTGGCCGGGCGTCTGTCAGGTAGGCATACAGTTGACCCGGCACATCCCGTCCGGCAGGAGCGCGACGCATGACTGACACCTTCTACGGCTCCGACTTCTCCGCCCTCTCCTCCTTCGACCCCGACATCGCCGGCATCCTGCTCTCCGAGGTCGACCGGATCCGCGGGGGGCTGCAGCTCATCGCCAGCGAGAACATGTCCTCTCCCGAGGTGCTCACCGCACTGGGGTCGACGCTGTCGAACAAGTACGCCGAGGGCTACCCCGGGCGCCGCTACTACGGCGGCTGCTCCGAGGTCGACAAGGCCGAGCAGATCGCCATCGACCGCTGCGCGGCGCTCCTCGCGGCAGAGCACGCCAACGTCCAGCCGCACTCCGGCGCAAGCGCGAACCAGGCGGTCTACGGCGCCTTTCTGAAGCCTGGCGAGACGCTGCTCGCGATGTCGCTGCCGCACGGCGGGCACCTCACCCACGGCACCAAGGTCTCGTTCTCCGGCAAGTGGTTCAACGCCGTGCACTACGGCGTTGACCAGGAGAGCGAGAACATCGACTACGACCAGGTGGCGGCGCTGGCGCGCGAGCACCGTCCGAAGGTCATCTGCGCGGGCGGCAGCGCCATCCCGCGGCTCATCGACTTCGAGTTCTTCCGCAGGGTCGCCGACGAGGTGGGTGCGATCTTCTGGGTCGACGCCGCCCACTTCATCGGCCTCGTGGCCGGGAAGGCCATCCCCAGCCCCGTGCCGTGGGCCGACGTCGTCACCTTCACCACGCACAAGGTGCTCCGCGGGCCCCGGTCGGGGGCGCTGGTCTGCACGCAGGAGCACGCGGCCGCGCTCGACAAGGCGGTCTTCCCGATGATGCAGGGCGGTCCGCAGATGCACACCATCGCGGCGAAGGCGGTGAACTTCAAGGAGTGCGCGACGCCGGAGTATGCCGGGTACGCCCGGCAGGTGATCGTGAACGCGCAGCGGCTCGCGACGAGCCTGGGCGAGTACGGCATCCGTCCGACGACGGGCGGCACGGACACGCACCTGTCGCTGCACGACCTGCAGGGCGTGGGCGTGACCGGAGCCGACGCCGAGGTGCGGGCCGACGCAGCCGGGATCGTCCTGAACAAGAACGCCATCCCGTTCGACCCGCAGAAGCCCAACATCGCGTCGGGCATCCGGGTCGGCACTCCCTGCGTGACCACGCAGGGGATGGGCACCGACGAGATGACGCAGATCGCCGAGCTCATCAACACCGCCGTCACCAAGGGCGACGCCGACCCCGAGCACCCGGTCTCGAAGCAGGTGCGCGCCGAGGTGAGCGACCTCGTGACCCGCTTCCCGGCATACCCCCGTCCCTGACCCCTTCGACCTCGGGGGCCGCCCGTGCGGGAGTACTTCCTCATCTTCATCGTCGCCGCGGCGATCACCTACCTCTCGACGCCGCTGGTGCGCGCCCTGGCCGTGGTCACCGGCGCCTTCACCCCGGTGCGTGACCGCGACGTCCACAGCACGCCCATCCCGCGGCTCGGGGGGGTGGCGATCTTCCTCGGCTTCGCGGCCGCCGCGCTCGTCGCGCGCGAGCTGCCCTATCTCAAGCTCGTCTACAACAGCGGCCAGATCACCGGTGTCCTCATGGGTGCGGCCATCGTCTGCCTCGTCGGCGCCGTCGACGACATCCACGAGCTCGACTGGATGACCAAGCTCGCCGGCCAGGTGCTCGCAGCGGGCGTCATGGCCTACGAGGGTGTCCAGCTGCTCGCGATCCCGTTCTTCGGGACGAGCACCGTGCTGCCGACCCCCGCGCTCGTCGCCGTCACCGTGGTCATCGTCCTGGCCACGGCCAACGCGGTGAACTTCATCGACGGCCTCGACGGGCTCGCCGCCGGCGTGGTCGGCATCGCCGCACTCTCGTTCTTCGCCTACTCCTACCTCGTCTCCCGGACCTACAACCCGCCCAACGTCTTCTCGAACGCCACGTTCATCACGGCGGCGGTCCTCGGCTGCTGCGTCGGCTTCCTCCCGCACAACTTCCACCCCGCGCGCCTGTTCATGGGGGACTCGGGCGCGCTGCTGCTCGGGCTGCTCCTCGCCTCCGCGACGATCTCGATCACCGGCAACGTCGACCCGAGCGACTTCAGCGGCGGAGACGTCAGCGCGGCTCTGCTGCCGATCGCCGTTCCCCTGGCCGTCCTCAGCCTGCCGTTCCTCGACCTGCTCCTCGCCGTGGTGCGCCGCACGGCCGCCGGGCAGCGCCCCTGGCACGCCGACGCCAAGCACCTGCACCACCGGATGCTCGAGATCGGGCACGGCCACCGCACCGCCGTGCTCATCCTCTACCTGTGGGCCGCGCTGCTCTCGCTGGGCACGGTGTCCTTCGCCTTCGTCGGGGGCTGGCAGGCCTCCGTGGTCATCGCCGTGTGCGTCGCGGCGGCCGCCGTCCTGACCGTCTGGCTTCCCAGGTGGAGCTCGGCCCGGCGCTTGTGATACCTTTCACAAGCGGCGCACGCCGCGCAGTGGGTACCAGCACTCGACTCCTCCTCCTCGCCGAAGCGCGCGACAACCCCTACGAGCAGGTTCTGATGAGCTTCCGACAGCAGCCTACGGCGCCCGCCCAGGGCGCCCCCTTCGCGGCGATGCTGCGAACGGCCCTGGCACCCAGCACGGCCTGTGGCCTCGCTGCCGTGGTGGTGCTGTGGCTGCTGAGGGGCCCGGCCGGGGGACTGGCCGCCATCGGCGGGGTCGCGACCGCAGTGGTCTTCTTCGCCGCGGGTCTGCTGGTCATGAGACGGCTCGCCGGCGACAACCCGCTGGCCCTCGTCGCCTTGGCCCTGGCGGTCTTCCTGGGACAGGTGATCTTCCTCGGGATCGTGATCCTCGTCCTGGGCCGCGCCGCGTGGCTGGACGGTGTGGCCTTCGGGGTCGCCATCCTGGTGGTCGCCCTCGCGTGGCAGGTCTTCCAGGTGGTGACGTTCCGGGGGAGCCGCCAGCCGGTCTATGCCCAGCACCGCCCAGCGGACAGCGGTGCCGACGATGCCGCCGCCCCTGACGCGCCCACCCGCCGGGGCTGACATGCGGATCCCAGGAGGCTCACATGAGCGACACGCCACCGGACCGGTCCACGCCACCGGAGCCTCCCGCTCAGGGCGGTGCCGGGCCACCCGACCCGGACGCCGGACACCGGCGTCTCGAGGAGTCGGCCATGTGGAATGCGGTCGCCTACCTGATCTCCGGGCCGGTCGTCTTCGGTGCCCTGGGATGGTTCCTGGACCGGTGGCTGAGCACCGGATTCCTTGTTGTCGTGGGCATTGTCGGGGGCATGGCCATGTCGCTCTACCTCGTCTGGTTCAGGTACGGTACCGAGCAGAAGTGAGCCCCCCGGCTTCTCGTGGCACGGCGCGAGCGCTGCCCGTCGCCGCGAAGGCGGTCCCGTGTCCCGACGTCCCCCGTGGCGACTGCTCGATGTGCGAGATGGAGGAGGTTTCGTGAGCGTGCTCTCCACGATGGGCGCCGTTCCCGCCGAGGACGGTGGGGGGTTCCAGGCGCCGACCCCGCAGGAGTTCTACCAGCCCCTCGTGGGCGACGGGCCGTTCGCCCTCACGAGGGCGTCAGTGGTCATCATCCTGTCGGTCGGGCTGATCGCCTGGTGGCTGGTCGCCACCACGCGGCGCGCGACGGTCGTGCCCGGCAAGGCCCAGTGGGTGACCGAGAGCGCCTACAACTTCGTCCGCAACGGGGTGGCCCGGGACATCATCGGCAGCAAGGACTTCCTCCGATTCGTGCCGTTGCTGTTCTCCGTGTTCGTCCTCATCCTCGTCAACAACCTCTTCGGGATCATCCCGCCCATCCAGTTCGCGACGATGGGCCGGGTGGCCTTCCCGATCGCGCTGACCCTGGTCGTCTTCGTGGTCTACCACTACCTCGGGGTCAAGAAGCACGGTCTCGGCGGCTACTTCAGGTCGCTGGTGCCGGCAGGCCTGCCGGGGTGGATCGTGCCGTTCATCTTCGTGCTCGAGGTCTTCACCTTCTTCGTGACCCGGCCCCTGACGCTGGCCCTGCGGCTGTTCGGCAACATGTTCGCCGGCCATATGCTCCTGTTGCTGTTCATCACTGGCGGCGAGTACATGTTCACCGCCGGGGGGCTGGGGCTGAAGGTCGCCTCTGGCGGCTCCTTCGTCCTCGCCTTCGTCATGACCGTCTTCGAGGCCCTCATCGAGTTCCTGCAGGCCTACATCTTTACGTTGCTCGCCGCCACCTACATCGCCGGCTCGCTCGCCGACGAGCACTGACGCACCGTCAACAGCTGACCCAGAACGATCGCGCACCAACCACGACCGTCCGGCCGGCACCCACGTCGCCCGGGTCATCCAGAACGAAAGAGGACATCGTGAACGGGACCATCAACATCGGTGGAAACATTGCCATCATCGGCTACGGCCTCTCGGCCATCGGCCCCGGTGTCGGGATCGGCCTGATCTTCGCCGCCTACATCAACGGCGTCGCCCGCCAGCCCGAGGCGCGCGGCCAGCTGCAGTCCATCGCGATCCTCGGGTTCGCCCTCGCCGAGGCGCTGGCCATCTTCGGCCTGGTGCTCGCCTTCGTCTTCAAGAGTGCCTGAGCGCCCTTTCCCGGATCCGCTCGCACCTACGCACTGAGGAGGTTCCCGTGCAGCTCTTTGCAGGCGTCACGTCGATCGTCGGTCGGGTGAGCACCAGTGAGGCCGACCGGCTCCCCGTCCTGCCCCAATGGGGCGAGCTCATCTTCGGCTTCATCGCCATCGCGATCCTGTACGTCATCGTGCAGAAGAAGGTCGTGCCCAGCCTCGAGAAGGTCTACGCCGAACGCACCGCGGCCATCGAGGGCGGCATCTCCAAGGCCGAGGAGGCCCAGGCCCAGGCCCAGGCCGCCCTCGAGCACTACAACGCGCAGCTGCACGAAGCCCGCGCCGAGGCCTCGAAGATCCGTGAGGACGCCAAGGCCCAGGGCGCGGCGATCATCGCCGAGCTGCGGGAGAAGGCCAACGCCGAGTCGGCCCGGATCACCGAGAGCGCCCACAAGCAGATCGAGGCCGAGCGCCAGCAGGCGATCGTCCAGCTGCGCGGCGAGGTCGGCCGGCTCTCGACGGACTTGGCCAGCCGCATCGTCGGTGAGTCGCTGCACGACGAGACCCGCCAGAAGGGCATCGTCGAGCGCTTCCTCTCCGAGCTCGAGTCCGGTGCGGTCAAGCCGGAAAGGGTTGGCGGCGACAGCGCCGGCGACAGCGACAGCGACAGCGCCGGCGACAGCGCCGGCGACAGCGCGGCGGTCTCCACGGCGGCCGGCGCGCCGGAGCAGGACAACTGATGCAGGGCTCTTCGCGCGCCGCGGCCGTTGCCGGCCGGACCGCCCTGCGGACCGCCCTCGAGTCCGGGACGGACCAGACGACGCTAGCCGAGGACCTGTTCGGCATCACGGCGGCGATCGACGACAACGCCGCGCTGCGCCGGGCCCTCGCGGACCCGTCGCGTGAGGGCGCTGCGAAGGCCGACCTCGTCGGGCGGCTGTTCGACGGCAAGGTGAGCCCGGTCGCGGTGGAGCTGCTCAAGACGCTGGCCTCCCAGCGCTGGGCCACCGAGCGCGACCTGGCCGACACCGTGGAGAGCCTCGCGGTCGAGACCGCGATCGCGAGGGCCGAGGAGGCCGGACGCGCCGACCAGGTCGAGGACGAGCTCTTCCGGTTCGAGCGGATCGTCGCCGGCAACGTCGGCCTGCGCGACGTGCTGACCGACCGCCGCGGGGACGTCCACGGCAAGGACGAGGTCGTCAGCCGGCTGCTGCAGGGCAAGGCGTCCGGGGAGACGATCCGGCTGGTCCGCCAGGCCGTCCTGGCTCCTCGCGGGCGCCGCTTCGACCGGGTGCTCGAGGCCTACCTCGCCATCGCCGCCACCCGCCGCAAGCAGCTCGCGGCCACCGTCACCACCGCGGTCGACCTCGACGCGACCCAGCGTGAGCGGCTCGTCACGGCACTGGCCACCCACTACGGCACCGCGGTCCACCTCAACGTCGTTCTCGACCCCGCCGTTCTCGGCGGCATCCGCGTCCAGATCGGCGACGACGTCGTGGACGGGACCATCCTGCGCCGGCTCGACACCGCCAAGCGACACTTCGGCGCCTGAGACAACGCGCACACTTGCAGCACGACCACCGAGACCACCGAGCACCACAGCCCGCCTCGGCTCCTGGACAGGGAGCCGGCAACCGAGGAGAAGAGACACCATGACGGAGCTTTCGATCCGTCCGGACGAGATCCGGGACGCACTGGACCACTTCGTCCAGTCCTACGAACCGGGTGCGGCCTCCCGCGAGGAGGTCGGCCGGGTGACCGACGCCGGTGACGGCATCGCCCACGTCGAGGGGCTGCCCTCCGCCATGACCAACGAGCTGCTCCAGTTCTCGGACGGCACCCTCGGAATCGCCCTGAACCTCGACGTCCACGACATCGGCGTCGTCGTCCTCGGCGACTTCAGCGGCATCGAGGAGGGCCAGGAGGTCAAGCGCACGGGCGAGGTCCTGTCGGTCCCCGTGGGGGACAAGTTCCTCGGTCGCGTCATCAACCCGCTCGGCCAGCCGATCGACGGCCTCGGCGAGATCGAGGCGGAGGGCCGTCGTGCCCTGGAGATCCAGGCGCCCTCCGTCATCCATCGCAAGTCGGTCCACGAGCCCCTGCAGACCGGCCTCAAGGCCGTCGACGCCATGACCCCGATCGGCCGGGGCCAGCGCCAGCTCATCATCGGTGACCGCCAGACCGGCAAGTCGACCGTGGCCATCGACACGATCATCAACCAGAAGCGCAACTGGGAGTCCGGCGACCCCGACCAGCAGGTCCGCTGCATCTACGTCGCCATCGGCCAGAAGGGCTCGACCATCGCGGGCATCGTCAGCACGCTCGAGGAGTCGGGGGCCATGGAGTACACGACGATTGTCGCCGCGCCGGCGTCGGACGCCGCAGGCTTCAAGTACCTCGCGCCCTACACCGGCTCGGCCATCGGGCAGCACTGGATGTACGACGGCAAGCACGTCCTCATCGTCTTCGACGACCTGAGCAAGCAGGCCGAGGCCTACCGGGCCGTCTCGCTCCTGCTGCGCCGTCCGCCCGGCCGCGAGGCCTACCCGGGGGACGTCTTCTACCTGCACTCGCGACTGCTCGAGCGCTGCGCCAAGCTCTCCGACGACCTGGGCCACGGCTCGATGACGGGTCTGCCGATCATCGAGACCAAGGCCGGTGACGTCTCGGCCTACATCCCGACCAACGTCATCTCGATCACCGACGGGCAGATCTACCTCCAGGCCGACCTCTTCAACGCCAACGTGCGTCCGGCGATCGACGTGGGCGTGTCGGTGTCCCGGGTGGGTGGCGCCGCGCAGGTCAAGGCGATGCGGGAGGTCGCGGGCCGGCTCAAGCTCGACCTCGCGCAGTACCGCGCCATGGAGGCGTTCGCGATGTTCGCCTCCGACCTCGACCCGGCCTCCCGGGCCCAGCTCGCCAAGGGCGCCCGGCTCGTGGAGCTGCTCAAGCAGAAGTCGGCCAGCCCCTTCCCCATCGAGGAGCAGGTCGTCAGCATCTGGGCCGGCACGACGGGTCAGCTCGACTCGATCAAGGTCGAGGACGTGCGCACCTTCGAGGCCGACTTCCTCGACTACCTGCGCCGCGAGAAGAAGGGCCTGCTGGACGGGATCCGCGAGACGGGCAAGTTCGACGACGACACCCGCTCGGGTCTCGAGGAGGCGGTCAAGGCGTTCAAGGTCCAGTTCGGCGGGGAGGCACCGCAGGACGACCGGCGCACGGACATCGGCAGCGAGGCGACGCCGGAGGACCTGCAGGAAGAGGACATGGACCAGGAGCAGATCGTCCGCCAGAAGCGATAGCCGACCACCCGCGGCGTATGCCGTGAGCCCGGCCGGGGCTTTCGGCGCACCGCGGAGCATGAGCGGGTTTGACGGCATACCAAGGCAGCTCGCAACGCAACCAGCACGACGAAGCACAGAGAGGCGGCAGGTGTGGGAGCACAGATGCGGGTCTACCGCCAGCGCGTCCGGTCCGTCCAGGCGACCAAGAAGATCACCCGGGCGATGGAGCTCATCGCCGCGTCCCGGGTGGTCAAGGCGCGCCAGCGGGTCGAGGAGGCCACTCCGTATGCCGCCGCGCTGACCCGGGCGCTGTCGGCGCTGGCGACGTACTCCAACGAGGTGCACCCGCTGACGACCGAGCGCGAGGAGGTCCGCCGGGCGGCCGTCGTCGTCATCGCCGGCGACCGGGGGCTGTCCGGCGCCTACAACTCCTCGGTGCTCAAGGAGAGCGAGCAGCTCGTGCGCCGGCTCACGGAGGAGGGCAAGGAGGTCGTGCCCTACCTCGTCGGGCGCCGCGCCGTCTCGTTCTACAAGTTCCGCCGGCGCGAGTATGCCGCGGAGTGGAGCGGGTTCTCCGACAAGCCGATGTACGACGCGGCCAAGGAGATCGGCAGCCGCATCGTCGAGGACTTCCTCAAGCCGTACGACGAGGGCGGGCACGACGAGGTGCACGTCGTCTACACCCGGTTCAAGAACATGGTGACCCAGGAGCCGCGGGTGCTGCGCCTCGTGCCGCTCGAGATCGTCGAGGGCGAGGAGAAGCCCGAGGCCGACGACGTGCTGCCGCTCTACGAGTTCGAGCCGAGCGTGGGCCAGGTGCTCGACGCCCTGCTGCCGAAGTACGTCATCTCCCGGATCTGGACCTGCCTGCTCAGCGCCTCGGCGTCGCAGATGGCCGCCCAGCAGCGGGCGATGAAGTCCGCCACGGACAACGCCGATGCCCTCATCAAGACCTACACCCGGTTGGCGAACCAGGCTCGCCAGGCCGAGATCACCCAAGAGATCAGCGAAATCGTGGGCGGCGCCGACGCCCTCGCGTCCGCCAAGTGAAGGAAGACGATCATGACTGCCACTGAGACTGAAACTGCCGGCACCACGACGGCCGGCTCCATCGGGCGGGTCGCCCGGATCATCGGCCCCGTCGTCGACGTCGAGTTCCCCGTCGACGGCATGCCCGAGCAGTACAACCTGCTCACTACCGAGGTGGACCTCGGAGGAGAGAAGAAGAACCTCAACCTCGAGGTCGCCCAGCACATCGGCGACAACATGGTCCGGGCCATCTCGCTGCAGCCCACCGACGGCCTCGTCCGGGGTACCTCGGTGCAGGACACCGGCGGTCCGATCAGCGTGCCCGTCGGCGACGTCACCCTCGGCAAGGTCTTCAACGCCACCGGTGACTGCCTCAACCTCGAGGAGGGCGAGAGGCTCGACGTCAAGGAGCGCTGGGGCATCCACCGCAAGGCGCCGGCCTTCGACCAGCTCGAGTCCAAGACCGTCATGTTCGAGACCGGTATCAAGGTCATCGACCTGCTCACCCCCTACGTCGAGGGCGGCAAGATCGGCCTCTTCGGTGGTGCCGGTGTCGGCAAGACGGTGCTGATCCAGGAGATGATCGCCCGCGTCGCCAAGGACCACGGTGGGGTGTCGGTGTTCGCCGGCGTCGGCGAGCGCACCCGCGAGGGCAACGACCTCATCGTCGAGATGGAGGAGGCCGGCGTCCTCGGCCAGACCGCCCTGGTCTTCGGCCAGATGGACGAGCCGCCGGGCACCCGCCTGCGCGTAGCCCTGTCCGCGCTGACGATGGCGGAGTACTTCCGCGACGTCCAGGGCCAGGACGTGCTGCTCTTCATCGACAACATCTTCCGCTTCACCCAGGCCGGTTCCGAGGTCTCCACCCTCCTCGGCCGGATGCCGTCCGCCGTCGGCTACCAGCCCACCCTCGCCGACGAGATGGGCGTGCTGCAGGAGCGGATCACCTCGACGCGGGGTCACTCGATCACCTCGATGCAGGCGATCTACGTGCCGGCCGACGACTACACCGACCCGGCGCCGGCGACGACCTTCGCGCACCTCGACGCGACGACCGAGCTCTCCCGCGAGATCGCGTCGCTCGGCATCTACCCCGCCGTCGACCCGCTGACCTCCACGTCACGGATCCTCGACCCGCGCTACATCTCCGAGGACCACTACAACACCGCGGTGCGGATCAAGCAGATCCTCCAGAAGAACAAGGAGCTGCAGGACATCATCGCCGTCCTCGGCATCGACGAGCTCTCCGAGGAGGACAAGGTTCTCGTCAACCGGGCCCGCCGCATCCAGCGCTTCCTGTCGCAGAACACCTACGTGGCCAAGCAGTTCACCGGCATCGAGGGCTCGACGGTCTCGCTGGCCGACACGGTCGAGGCGTTCACGAAGATCGCCGACGGCGACTACGACCACGTCGCCGAGCAGGCCTTCTTCATGTGTGGTGGCCTCGACGACGTCGAGCGTCAGTGGGACGAGATCCAGAAGAACCTCTGACGGCTCACCGCGCCGCCCGGCCTGATGCCCGGAGGTGGGCAGCCGGCCCGCTGGGGAACATCGACCACGTCCGGACGTGGTCAATCTTCCCCGCCGACGAAGTGGCTCGCCGCCCGGCTCGCCTCCGCTCCGACCAGGTGGCCCCACAGCACTTCGGCGGGTGCCCGGGCCGCCGCGGCAGAGGTACCCTTCGCGGCATGGGGCAGCCGGCGCACCGACGACGCCGTGTCGCCGAGGGGTCGGCTCCCGGGTTCTGGGCCGCGCATCACAACGGTGAGCTGACCATGTTGGTCGCCGCTCTTGCGATCGTCCTCGTGACCGCGGTCCTCGGCGGCTTCCGCGAGGCCGCTGCAGGCATCGTCGAGCGTGTTCCCGGCCAGAGCATCGACCTCGGCAGCCTCGCGGTCGTCGTCACGGGGGCGACGCTCTCGGGCCCGACAGAGGCCGCCGTCTCGCTGCGGGTGACCAACCGGGCTGACGGTCCTCGAGCGGTGGCGGACCTGCGCAACGTCTGGCTCGCGGACGGCACGGCGCCGCTCGCCGGCCGGGCCGTCGACCCGACGATCGCCGACCTCAACCCCGGCCTCCCCGTCGAGGTCGTCGTCCGGGCGCCGGTCGCCGGCTGGGTCGGCGCGCCGTCGCTCACCCTCGTCCTGCGCCGTGATCCTCCAGCGGCCGACCCGCTCACCGGCCAGCGGGGCGATCAGCCCGGGACACCTGTCGCCCGGGTCACCGTCGACGTGCAGCCGGCGTCGTGAGTCGGCGCACCGACCTCGGCGGCTGGGCAGCGCTGTCGACCTGTCTCCTCGTCGTCGCGGGGATCTCCCTCGGCGGCCAGCGGGTCGCCGAGCTGACCTCCGGCAAGCACGTCGCGGCCGCAGTCGGGACGACGGCACCGACCCGCCTGTATGCCGTCCGGGCAGAGCGCGTCGTCGTCGCAAGGGCGGTGCACGCCAGCGCCGGCTCCGACACCGTCGGTAACGGCTCCGACACCGTCGGCTCCGACAACGACAACGACACCTTGCGCCGCACCGCGTCGGGAGTCTTCGTCGTCGTCCGGTGGACAGCCTCGGGGGCGACCGAGCCGGTCCCGGTCCCCGACGCGCGCCTCGTCACCGCTGACGGACGCACCTTCGCGCCCCGGGTCGGGCTCGGGCAGCCCGTCGGTCCGAACCGGCTCGTCCAGCCGGGCTTCGCCACCTCGTGGACGACGGTCTTCGACGTGCCGCCACAGCTCGTGCCCGGCGCGGAGCTCGTCGTGCCGCCGGTCACCTGGGAGGCGCCGCTCTACGACGTCACCGTCCACGTGCAGGTGGCGTCCTCAGCGGTGGTCGACGACGCCGTGGCGGAGCCCGACGAGGTCCGCCTCGAACCGCAGGTCGGTTCGGGCCGATGAGGTGGCGCATCGGGGCGGTCCTCGCGCTCGCGAGCACCCTGGTCGTCGGTTACTGGGAGGCGATTGTGCCGCATCCCGGCGCCCGGCCCAGGGTTGTCACCCGGGCTGCGGCGGGCACTCTTGCCCATCTCGGTCCGCTCGACGCCACTCTCGTCTCGCTGACGAGGGGCTCGATCGGCCAAGCCGGCCCAGCCACTTCGGTCCCCAACGGCTCGGTGCTGCTGCGCGCGGCGGTTCGGATCACGCTGCGTCCCGACGTCCCGTCGGCGCCAGGCTCGGCGGCGGACCCGGGGTCCGCTGCAGGCTCCTCGCCCTCCTCGGGATGTGAGCTGCGCCTGGCCGTCCCGGACGGGCGCACCTGGCTGCCCGTCGCCGGCTCCGGCGCCTGCCGCACGGGAGGCTCCCCGGAGTCCACCTCGCCGTCCGTTCCGGACGTTGCCTGGTTCGTCGTGCCACCCGGCGTCGACCTCGGTGGCCTCGTCGTCGAGGTCCGCACGGTCGGCGCGGAGCCACGGGCCGTCCGGCTCGTGCCCGCCCCGATCAGCTGACTGCACGGCATACCGCTACGTCCGGCACGTCGGTCGCCGTAGCCACCGACCTGCCGGAC
>JAABUU010002145.1_pt1 | contig 29140 bp, 31 predicted proteins | sample 5559301 | NCBI WGS metagenome assembly JAABUU01 (sample SAMN10711884, study PRJNA513360) | rock metagenome | isolation source: Antarctica rocks | place: Antarctica: Victoria Land, Richard Nunatak white
GCCCGGCGCGCCGGCCGCCCGGCCCCGGGGGGCGGGGGGGGGCGGGGGGGGGGGGCGGCGGGGGGGGGGGGGGGGGGGGGCGGTGCGGGCGGGGGCGGGGGGGCGCGGGTGGGTGGTGGGTGGATGGGGATGGGGATGTGATTGGTTGTGGGTAGTGAGTGTGGTATGGGGATGGTTGGGTTGTGGGGGATGGTGGGTTAGGGGCAAAAAGGGGGGTGGGGTTGCTGGGAGTGCTGAGGATGAGGGATGAGGGTTAAGGGGGTTGCGTTGAGGGCAGGGGATGGGATGTGCGTTTATGTGATGATGTGAATGTGGAAGAGGTTGGGGGTTTGCGAGGGGGGAGGGATTGTGGCTATCGTGAAGATTTCAGAAGAGTGGGTGGGTTTTGAGGATTTTGCGATTGTGCTTGCTTTTTGAAGGAGATGGGTGAGCGATCGGGGTGAGGGTGTGAGAATTTCATCGAAAGAGTTGTTTTTCGTGATGGTGGAGAAAGGTTTAGATGCTTTTTCGTGATTTATTCGATGTAGAAGTATCAGTGAGATTTTTTAATTTTATTTGGGAGAAGTGAATAAAAGACTGTTTACAAGTGAGGTTTTAAATGTTTTTACTTCTCCGAACCGTCGTTTTTTCACTTGGGTGATTGTTCTTTGTCAAGGTACGGTGTATTTGATGCACCTGAACTATGGATGTACCCATTCATGGATAAAACGCTTATATCCATGGATCAAACGATAATTCATGGATCGGGTACACGATTGATGGAGCTCCCCTGTCCATGAATAGGGTGCAATTTTGGCCCTTCATCCATGGATCAAATGATATATTGATGGATCAGGATTTATGTAAATCATGAAGCAACTCTCGAATCTACCATGATCTTCAGCTGAATGACAATCTCACTGTCGTCTTTTGACTCTACACACGTCCTAATCGCATGATGAGATCAAGTCAAAATCTTCATCATCAGTCTGAAATGAAGAAAGAAGGACAAGAGAACACAGCCAAAGTTAATGATTGTAAAAGATGTAAGATCTATGTATGATTAAACATTTACGAAAATAGTATTTGATCCATGGATGAAGGCCCAAATTTGCACCCTATCCATGGACAGGGGAGCTTCGTCAATGGTGTACCCGATCCATGGCTAAATCAGAGAAATATGTTCCAACAACAAAAGCGCATGCAAATAACATATGCGTCACCACATGGTTCAATCAGCTAATACAAACATGATGCGTGGACTATCCACTCATAAACACAGGTTGACCGACCAACAGACTGGCGATATACGCTATGAATCACATAGCCCAGAAGATTTACATATTCGCCCCGACCTTGATGAGCTGGAAAAAGAAATGAAATGTACGTTTAGGGTTTCTATGGTGTATGTCGGCTGGAGATCGATCCGTGGTCTCATGGTTCTTCCGGAAGTTAGACGCAGAAGGGAGTTCAGCTTAGCGGTCGCTGTGTGCGGGCGGTCAGGGGCTTGGTTAAAGATTAGGAGAGGTTGCAGCAACGTGCTGTGGTTGCTGTGGGAGCAGATAGGTTGTTCTGCAACTGATGTTCTGCGATGGTTATTCTGCGATGAGTGTTTCTCCTTGTACTGTGTTATTATCGAGGTGAAGCGACCGGTATGTGTGTTCCTAGAGGCCCCCACCGACGATCTAAGCTCCTAAGGTAGTTTGTGTATTTCCCGCGTGTATGAGAATAGCCTAATGTTTCTGCGGGGTATGTGTACAGATCATAAGAAAAACCCAAATCAGCGAGGCCCTGCGTGCAGTTGCCCGATGTACGGATACGGAGTACCATATGCGCTATTATTGAAAATGATGTTACACGTAAGACCCAAACAGGAAACATAGCACCGTGACTGCATTAGTCCAGATCCGGCGCTACCGAGATTGCGGCTAATGTTGCCAGTCCTTTCTCCGCGTTGTACTCATGTCGAAGGGCTGGCCGTTTGAATGTGGGGCCATACCCCAGGTTCCGGAAGAGTTCGAATTGGCGCACTCCCCAGAATATGTTGCTGAAGCAGGACTTGTTTGAACGTCATCTGTGTTGTAATTCCCTGTGAGACGATCAGTATTTACATTCGTTGATAATCTATGAGGCCTAGCTTGTAACTTACTATAGACGTTTCCACCATGCATGGGTGTTGGCCATCCGTTCGTATCATCAGGGAGGAAACCAAAGTCGTAGGAATCGTCCACGGTGGACAGCATTGATAGGTTGAAGTCGAATTGATGGGCTGGGTCGCTTCCATGATTCATATGATAAGGATACCTGTCTTGTCCGCCGACTGACTGGTTTCCGGTCATGTCTAGCTGCTCCACGCACTCACTAGGCTGCAAGCCGACGGGGGGTCCTGAGGGTATATCCGACAGCACTTTGTTATCACCTATCGCACTATATGCCATATCGTGTTGAAGAACCGCAGCCGTCCGATGCTGAGGAGACGGAGCCGTAGCCGTTGAAACCATGGTTGCAGAAGAAGGGGTGCTTGCGCCTGTCTTTGTCGTCCGGGAAGTGGCAGGAAAGGACCTTCGCCGCTTCGAGCCCTTGGTGGGAGAAGGTTGTGGAAATACGCACTGGATGCCATTCTTACGACACCGATCACATGAGCTGCCCTCTTTCCGCTCCGACGTTTTATTTTCTCCCAGGCACTTCAGCTGGTGGAGAAGAAGGTTAGTATCGATGGTCTTAGAGTTCTGCTCTAGCGACCAATAGTAACCATTTTGCGCTGCATGACAGTACGATTGCGGATGGAGCCGTGGCCAACAGGATAGTATCATGGGCTAATATGTCAGAAACGAACCTTTTTTGCCCGACAATGGTTACATGCAGAATGTCGCTGCCCGTGGCCTTGGCCCGGTGGATCGTTTGCTTGCTCAATGCAGACGGTTTGTTTGCTGGGGTCCTGCGTGTATCGCAAAGTCGAGAACATAACACAGGCGTTGAAGCAACAAAGACTTCAGTACTTTTCAACTTTGCGTCTCGGTCGTAGAGGTGCTGCTGATTTTATTATTTCCACGACACACTAAGAAGTTCCTTGGCTGCGTTACGAGGTCGAAGATGGGGTGGGGCTGTTGGAAGGCCAGTCTATGATATGAATCCTTGCATCCCCTGCAACGGTTTCCCTGTCAGCTTGACTTCGAAGCGAAAGTGGCTTGTGCTGACTTGTTGGACCGATCCTAAAGGAATCCTACAGATCTGGGCCGGGGCTCCAATCAAATCGGTTGAATACTTGAGGCCTATGAGCAGCAGGAACTCAAATACTTAATGCAAATGTATCAAAATCAATTGGGGCCAGTGCCAAGTCATAGGCTCCTAGCTTCATCCCGGATTGTACTAAGAAACCGGTAGTGGTCATGTATCCCAGAATAGGGCGATGTGGTATGTTGGAAGCTGCCTAAACCCCCCACGGATGGTAAGAGCTCATGCAACGATCTTGGGAAAACTGCATTTCTTCATAGTTGCATCAACAACGGCAAGCTAAGGACGTCCCGTGTGGAGGCTTATGGACGTTTGAGGTTCTCAGCCGTTACAAGACTAACCGGGTTTTGACAAATCTCATAACGCAGAGACATTGTCAGAGTCTTGAAAAGACTTAATGCAGTACCGAGAGAGAGTCGAGGCCTTGCCAACTTCTCACATCCGTGTCAGCAGCCTTGCCAGATATGACATGTAGAATGATCGTCTGAGGCTTGCCGGGTTTGAGAGCGGAATGTTACGGAAAAGGGACCCACAATGGTTATGTCGCTGAGGGTCTTACTGACGAATGCAGGTTATTGGGGGCGTTCAAGAACTCCACGTGGCGCAACAACTCCATAATCAAGTGAAGCCAATGGCGAAGCAATGTCAAGGAACCTGAACGTTGACTACCAACAAGGATAATTTTCAAGCCAATGAGACGGTGCAGGGTCTCGTTCTCGCTTATGCGAAGAAATGGACTTATGCGGACCAATACTGTAGAGTAGTGTACACAGAAGGTTTGGCGGAAGGGGGGACACGTTGAGCTTTGCAGAAATAGCAGGATAAGGCGGGATCTTCCGAGCAGCCTTATCGAACCCGTGCTGGCGCGTCCCGAATGAGAGGGCCGTCCCTCGGAAACTAGGGACAGCTCCACGCGCTCGTACTTCTGACGTCTTCCAGACAGAATAACAAGGACGCCTCTATGAAATTGTGTCGGCCAATCCGTAAGCCAATAAGACATCGTCGGCGATGCTCATGCCTCGCGATCTCCAGGTGGTGGTTCTGTTTTCGGATTATTTGTGGACCACTCCCATTTCTCGGAACCGGCCGCCAACTATTTATATTATCGAGGGTCGGGCCTATGAAGGACCGGAAGGTGCTGCTTGGGCGCTGCTTGAGCAGATAGGAGACTTAGAGGGACCTCTTGACTGCTGAGGCAAATCTTCAGATGCTAACATTCCATCTATAAGGTTGATTGAATTGATATCTTCAGTAAGAAGCGGCTGCCATCCATGCTTGTAGTCAGTTGTTGCGTAGTTGAAATCTTACGAATACCGTCACAGTGCGACTCAAAATGCGTACGTGATATTGGGACTGCGTCTTCTTCGAATATAAAGCCCCCGAATGCGTATCCAGAATCGGCCCCAATCATCGGATCGACGATAGCGTAAGGCGCAAAGGGCTTATGCATGTCATATAAACGGTCAATGACTGCCCCCACCAGCTGAAAGAGTGGTGTCGTCAACAAAGAGGATGCTACCTGGTGTGGTTAGTTAGAAGTCAGATACCCCGTAAAGCTTCTCCCATCACTGGTTAGCCTTTTGTGGCAGAACGGTAAAACCTTCTGTTTCCGTTTTCTCCAGCCCACCATGGTCGTCGTTTGGCCCTCCGAGCATGGGCCTGTGTCCGCCAATCCAAAGCAACGAAGTTGGTGGTTTTCTGTCAATTCTTTCCCCACAAATAACTAGCGAAAGACATTATGCACGTCATTGCATTGTAGTCATGTATTGTCTGCTCACCTGATCTGGACTGTTCACTACCTTAGTTGTGGCGATTACGTTCATACCTAGCGTTTACACCAAAAGTGTGGATCCACAGTACGACCAATCAAAACCGACATGAATCGACATCGAAACCTTGCGCTATCCTTTTCTTGATTGACGCGACTGTCTCTCAGGCTGGCGCGACCTTTTTTTCCGTTTCCAATGCCTCTCGGCTTCGACAGGTTGGAGGAAACTGTCAATGTGAGCCATTCCAACAAATTCCTCATCGCTCAAACCGGGATTGGAACCGTCACTAGAATCGTGACTTCTTTTATTTCTCAGAAAGCCTTTACCGAGCCTTCTCACTTCTGACCGCTTGGAGATTCTTGGAAGGTATGAGTCTTCCCTGACTTCATCCGTGCCTTCTCCCAAAGTCCTGAACGAGATACCCTCCTCGAACAGTGCAGCACACCTAGTAGCCGCCTTCTCCACAACAGCTGACTCCCAGCCAGTCATGGAAGCGATACCCAGAACATCGCTCCAGTCTCGAAGACCAACTCGGGCCTTGCGACTTTGGAAACTCTGCGCTTTTCGACTTGAGGAAGATGTTCGTTGACTTCTTGTTCGAGACGTGGACGACGGCCTCGAGTTTCCTGCAATATCGATTGCAAACCCGACTGATGATTTGCCGTTGCTACTCGGCCTGCCTCTTCCCTTCCCTTGTTTAGACTGCCGTGGGTCACACACATCTTTCTGAGACTCGCTAGCAGAGTCATCCAGGGCCATGTAGGCGCTTCTTGCATGGCGAAGTCCCATCAGTAAATCGTCAAATTTGGCTAATACGTGGTTCATGGTAGGCTCCAAGATATCGCTTGCTTTATCATCGTCAACCATGACTTCGGGCTCAAAATCTCTGGGCTTTAGATCCAAACAACCACCAGAAGGCGTAGCCGCACTCTCCGCTCGCGAGCTCGCTTCTGCACTGTGGGGCTGCACATCGTCGTCGTCTGGCCCAGAACGCGCTGATGAGCTACTTTCACGGCTTGTATGCTCAGTGGCGGGTGGCGACGGATTGGATTTCCCACTGTCACAGTTGGATGGGTCAGATTGGCTTCCTAACTCCCTGCTTAGCTTGCCATCTGCGCCGTTTGGCTCGTCATCGTCCCACTCCCTTGCCCAGAATCTCTCTTTCGCTTTTTTGAGTACGTAAGCTACCAAAAGCTCCTTAAGAACATTGCTTGCAGCGTCTCTCCTACCATAGTATCGCCCAGGCCGATCTCCTTCCTCTTCCCAATGTGAGATATCTGCGTCCCTAGGAACAACGTCCGGTGGCAGCGGCCAAGCTGTCCATACCTTCGGTGGAAGCCAAGCTTCTGCACCCTCAGAAACCCCTTCATGCTGCTCTCCTCCCTGTCCTCGTATTTTCTCGGGTCTGCGCTGTAGATGGAAAGCATTGTAGAGATGCACGCTGAGATCATTCGCGGTTAGCTGCTGAAGGCTAGCTGCTAGCTCCCGCTCCGCAGCGGTCCAATTCCGCCATGTTGAAGGAGGGCCGTGGTATTTGTTAGGACGAGACGGCGGAACACTAGAAATCGTGTCGTTACCTGCACCCAGCGACAATGGCATTTTGGGTATCTGGTGGGGGCTATGCCGCTCTGGAGTATACACACTTCCACTGCTGGCATCATGGTCAACCGTAACCTCTGGCACGGCATCTTCGACAAATCGCGTCTCTATCGAGCCGTCGTGCGACCGAGGCGACCCTTCCACCGAGGATGTCAGTCCGTTGTCCGGAATGATTTCATTTACTTGTTGATGCTGTGTCGAGTGGAACAGCGGAGATTCGGGATACGAAGCGCTGCCGCTTTCTGGCGTGGACATTGAGTATTCGGAATGTGAAAAGAAAATACGAGGATCTTTCAGATAAAATCTCTGACGAAAGGGGCGACTTCCGACGCTTGATCAGGTAAATTATCTTCTTGCACGAATCGCTGCAACAGCACCGACACACTTGCTTCTATATCAGGTGGAGGCGCAACGTCAGTAAAAAGTCATTGATACTGGTCTGTCACTAGAGTAAATGTATGTCAAGTTGGCCAACTCGATATCTTCTTGTTACGCCTCCAAAGACCGGTTATTATCTACTAAATTTCGCCTCGCTCTAATGCTTCACCAGGAACTCCATACTTCGATGCTCTGAACCCAATCCTTGTCAAAACTTCGTTTACACTTTCATCTAACGCTACGAGTACCTTTACAATGTTGTTAGATTAACTAATTGTGAACATCTTCATTCAGTCTCGACTTTGAAAACTCTACACTGATTGTGCTCTCTTCATACCCTTTGCCAGAAATGGACGGTATGCCTGATATTGTGTCTGGCTGAGAAATCCTTACAAGTCCGAAATCAACGTGCCGAACTGACCATATCATGAGACAAGGTGCCTCGGGAAAGTTGGGTAGAGCATCGAGCGAAATGTCAGTGGATTGAAAATTCATTGACCTATTCTTGGTGAATGAAAGATTCAGTGATTGAAAGACATGTCAATTACTGTAATCATAAATATGTTATAATCAAGGGTGGGATCATTAGTACACCTTCTTTTCCTACAATGTCTGAATTTTTCCCTGATAACATTACCGAGTTCATGTCTTCATTAACCAAGCAATTGCAAATTTTCCAAAACTCCCCATACTCAAAGGCCAACAAGCTCGCCTAGTTAGCTTTTCTCGACTTTCCTCATTCTATCGCTGGCGCAAACCTCAGCTCCTCCCATCCCAGCATCTCCAGCTTTTGGATCTCCCGTCCTTTCAAACATAAACCATCCAGATTCGGGCTGCAACGAGTCGAGCCCCGGTTCACCTTGGGGGGTTTCAGGATGATGTTCAACATGGATCACCTTCCCGTAACGATCCCGAATGTGGTTGCTGCTGTTGGCGTGTGTGCTAGTGTCATCTAGTGCTTCTCCTGTACTTTTGATACGAATACCCATGGAGCCAGCTACCATGATGGTTTCGTAGAAGACGCCGTTATCGTTGACCTTCACGGGTACAGATGAGTGGCCGGATGGGACTTTTTTGATTTTTATACAATGGTAGAAGGTGTTGTCAAGGCAGCAGCCCGCGTTTCGACCGCGCGATCGAGTATTGACGGGTCCAGAAGGAGGTATTCCGTTGGGCGCATACATAGACTTGCCGTCCTGATCCCAAAAGCAGAATGCTGTAATCCAGCCTGAAAGTTATGGTGGTCCACTTCCACCCGCCGACCGGTCTGCGATCTTCTGCCAAAAATCTTTCGTCTCCGACGAGTCTGGGCAATCAAAGGACCTCACAAATCGACTCAAGACTGGTTTCAGCAGGTTATAGAACTGAGTCGCCTCTGCGCCAAGATTTGGAAGTTTCTCCAGACGGTGGAGAATTTCTTGCCAGTCTGCCTGCACGCCAAGGAGAGTAACCGAAGGGATACCACACATCAATTTAAACCCGTAAGTAAAGAATTTCTGTAACGCACCCATCATGACGATGGATGCCACGACTTTGTCAGTCTCGGTTGTTGTAGAAAAGGCCGGCATGATCCAAGGGCGTAGCTCTGGGTCGACTACATTGGCGCTCATGAGTTCAGTCATGCGTCTAGCCAAAGCCCCAAAATCGACGGTATGTATGGTCCCGGCAGCTTCAATCCAAAGCTCTTTCTGTCCTTGATGGGCAACGAAGAAGGAGCGCAGTTCCTCTGCATGCGCATTGATGTATAGACTAAGTTGTGTAAGAATAGCGAACCAGATGTCCTCTGGGCGCAGTGTGAGATGATGATGGTCGCAGTAAGCAGCAATTGCAGCTCCTACAAATCCGTTGTTGGACGGATGAAGAGGTAATTCCGACGTGAATTTACCGAAGGAAGTTTGAATCAATGCCTTGCATTTCCGATACTCAGTAGGACTGGATTCTTTCAAGAGAGACTCGGCGGAATATACTGCGTCGGTAGATCTCCATGTTCTCGCAAGATGATCGGCAGGTCTGATAGTCACCGGCATCTTGCGTGACAAAAAGATTAAGGAGTTCTAGCAAAACTGTAGAGAGGATGTAGACAAAACGGAAAGGATTCAACGGTGAACAAGACAATGACTGAAGATCAGGTGTGGCATTGAGATCCAGCCTGTTGCCTGTTGCCTGTTGCCTGATGCACTGATAGAGCCAGTGGAGCCAATGACTGGAACTCTTTTAGCGAGATATCAGATCTCTACGCAAAAGGGTTTTGCGGGGTACAGCATCAGAACTGACATGCTGCATCTCTTGTACGTGTCATGCATATTCGATTTGTTTCATGTAGAGATAGGTGAGTTTAATAAGCTGAATGGGAACTTTCCAACGATACAATATTCACGAAAGCACTTTTGCGGTCGTAATGGGTTATGTTGCTCTGCGAGAAGTTTCTTTTATTCTTATCTTATCTCATCTAATCGGAAACTCAGCACCCGTGATTGCTCTCCAGATAGAACCCACACCAGGATGCTGGCACGCTGGGAACAGGTCTTTGATCTCACAGTCTTGGGTGAATTGGGTTGGGTTTATTGGTGGCCATCCAAAACAACGGTCACACAATTGAATCATTAACAGAGAACGCGAAGAAAATGATTATTCTCGCGATGAGTGTTGAAGCATAGGAGCAATAGGAGAAACAGTGTAGTAGGAGCAATCTGCTCGCTGACCAAATTGGTACTAGCGCAGATATGTTCCTCGCTCCGCATAAAACATACAACGTAGTAGATGGCTTTCTATGTAGAACAAACACACCTCTAGGCAATCAACAGATTTACACTTCATCAATGAGAAGTGACCGTCTCGAATGAAATCGATGTACATATACATTACCAATAAATTGCAGAATTTCTAACCTTTTTTCCTGGGAGCAGTCCGTTCCCAAAGGACTTCTCTTGAAAGGTGGCTGTCTGCAGTGGCAGCATTTGCTGGTAGCAATCTTCTATTCTTCACGAAACGTTCACACCAGTCGTAAGCTTGGCTGTTGTATGATGCTCTCGGATGAATGCCCTTATCGTAGGAGATTTGTGTGCGGCGAGCGACGATAGGTTTTCGCCCGCGTCAATGTCCCAGAAGAAAGACTGGCTATCTACAACAGTGAATGGAATCAGTAACATTCGATTGGACTGGTGAAACCCATGTATCTTCACCTTCTATTCACGCTGCCCTTAACTGCAAACAATTAATTTGTGGTACATAAAGTCTCATCTCTCAGCCTTTTCGTTCGTGCACAGCGATGCGCAGGAGTCTATCTCTGATACTGTCTTTTGCCATAAAATCGCTACTGTCGAAGGGGAACTGCTTCCATCGGGCCTTATTATCGATGGCTTGAACCCGTTCATATAAAGTTAGAACCTCAATACTTGTGTAATCGGCAAGTCTCTGGCTGATGGTCGAATTGCCAGGATGCGCTTGAATGTTTGAATAATCTTCAAACTTCATTCGCTGTGCTAAAGAAAAGACGAAGGCTTGAGTTGAAGCTAGATGCTTCAGCCGTCGATGAAATGAGTCAATGAGTTCGTCGAGCCGGCCACGAAGTACCCTCTCTACGAATATGTATCATCATGATCTCAAGGCTAATCAGCCCGAGGTTTCGGAACTGAATCGTCTCAAGGTCGTATACGTCGCCGGTACCAAGGGCAAAGGCTCTACCTGTACCTTTGTCAACTCCATACTATTAGCTCATCAGGGTATACACGGCATCCCTCATAAGGTTGATCTTTATACCTCGCCTCATCTCAGTGCGGTACGCGAACGGATAAGAATCAATTCGGAACCTATAGCCGAAGGTGTTTTCGCAAAATACTTTTTCGAAGTTTGGTACGCTTTGGAGGAGTCTGCAATGACAGATGGCGAGGATCTCAAAAGCAAGCCGGTATACTTCCGATTCTTGACCTTTGATGTCATCTCATGTACTCATCCGGGAAGGAGCTGATATCGCCGTTTGCGAGGTCGGAATTGGAGGAGCGTGGGATTCAAAAAATATTTTCGAAGCTTCGGCAACCACTGGTATCACAACTCTTGGTATTGATCGTGTTGCCGTCTTGGGTGATACCATTGAGCAAATAGCATGGTATAAGTCTGGTATCTTCAAGGCAAATTGCCCAGCCTTTACTGTGGAACAGATCCCGGCAGCTGCTTAGGTGCTCCAGACCCGGGCGGACTGCAAGGGGGTTTCGCTGGAGACCGTAAAAATCGACCCTGTGTTATCCGACCTTGACATCATGCCAGATGCGGATTTACAACGACAAAATGCTTCGCTTGCAATTGCTCTAGCAAGCCTCGTTCTGCAGAAGATTGGATCCAATTCTCTCATGAAGAGCACGCCTTCCTCGTTCATCAGACGAGGCCTGGAAAATACTGTCTGGTGCAATCGATGCGTGATTTTGCCTCTTGGCAACGTAACATGGCATCTTGATGGTGCCAATTCAGTTGATAGCCTCAGGGTGGCGGGCCACTGGTTCGCTGGGCTCGCCCAGGATTCCCCACGAATACTGATCTTAACCAACAGTTTCGACCCGAGGCCACCTCTGTTCTTCAAACCCTACACGGGAGTAACCATACTGGCTTCGGGATTCGATTCGACTATGTTGTCTTTTGTACTAACGTCACTCGGAAGTCAAGCGGTTATACAACAGGTACGCCAAGACCGCAAAGTGTTCTCGTGGCCTAAATGCTAAGACGACACACTAGATCTTGTAGACCATAACAACGACTCTGCTGCTGTCGCTAGCCTTACGGTACAAAAAGCCTTTGCTGACGTTTGGGCTGGCCTGGATGCGTCTTCCATAACCCATGTCCTATCAAGCGTGCAGGAGGCGATAGATTTAGCAGGAGACTTGTGAGAGAGTTGCCATGGGACTCAAGTGTTTGTAGCTGGTAGTCTCCATCTCATTGGGGGTGTATTGTCGATCTGGGAAGGTGTTGCCACGCCTGAAGGAGGTTGAACCTAGGATCTTTCTCTCCGCACAACTCAACCCACTAACCGCCAAAAAAACCCGTCCGAATTCTCATCTACCGTAGCGAGCACTGATCTAAACTTGTCAAACCATGAATCTCCTGACATGTCCCGGCCTCCAAACCCCAATGCAAACTCTACATCCTCAACCACCCTTCCTCAATAGAGAACAGTATCCTGCGCACCAAGTCCGGACGGCGCAAAGCGTACCGGCTCGGGTGTAACAGGGTCAACGACGACGAGAGCCTTCTAAGTAACTGCTCTTTCATCTTCCACAGTAGTCAAGTCCTAATAACCCCCCCTTTCAAGCGTATGAATCTTTGCCGTCCACAAAACCCCTCAGTTTCTGGGTTATTCCCCAATCAACCACAAGTCTTTCAATCGATCAATACTCGAGATCGTGGCTCCGCTCTCTTGCGTATATCACTCCTCGCTCAGTCAGACGTACAGTATTTACTTCCTTCCGTTCCATACCCGGTTCCGGTATAATCCCCACAAGGGAAATTTTCATGAAGCGAAAACGAGTCTCGTGGAATCAAGTTAGGGTAGGCGACGGAGTTGAATCCAATTGCTGATGACGGGTGTAAGTGCAAGAGAATGAGACCTAGAACAACGAGCCATGCACAATCAAAAAACCACGCAAAACCATCTAACCTATACGTTTCCATCTCACCCAACGCCTTCCTATGCCTGTATCCCAGTTACGATGCACATCGCAACCTCATCACCTCCTCTCAAGCACATCCAAAAAGCCCCCCACAAGATGCAAACTCCCAGTCACCAGCACCCTAACCTCCCCCTCACCCTTTGCGATCTCCCTCACCCTCTCCACCGCCTCCTCAATAGTCCCCACAACCGCCACTTTAGCTTGAGAGTCAATTTCTCCCCAGGTGGCCGCCAACCGCTTCTGCACCTCCAGCTGCTTCACCTCTTGTGCGTTGGTATTGACGCTGACCAAATCGGGGGAGTAACCCGCATCTCGGAATGTGAGGTTGGGGCAGAATATGGCGTGGGCAAACGGGCGGTCGTCGTGCAATGCAGTGGCTAGAGTGCGGTGAAGGGCACGTGCAAGAGCGCCCGCGTCGCGGGTTTGCTGGTTGAAGATTAGAATGCATGGGGAGCCATGTCCTGGTTTAGAATGCTGATGGATTTGCGACGCAAACCATCTGCCTGCGGCTTCGATGCTTTCGAGCGTGTGACCACCGTCGATATGCCATGTGATATTGGCCTCGTGTCGAGTTTCGCATCGGCCCGGCCAGTGCACGTTCTGTAGGCCGTGAATGAATTCAGGTGGAAGAGTGAATGCAGAGTGGGATTTGTCCTTGTGGAGACCTTCCTTTTGGGGGTCATTCTTGTGGCCTTTTCCTCGATCGATTCGAATATGCTCTTTTTGGAAATTATCTTTGTAAACTTGTCCTTGATCGGTTTCTATATCATTTTGTCCATGGTTTTCCCTGTCGAAATTTCCTTGCCCGATGTGCAAATCATCCTCTTGGAAACTTTTCGTGTACGATTCTCCATAGTCAGCCTCTTCGAGAATTTCTGTTTCATCTTTTTCTTCCTTCATTTGCACATCTTCCTCTTGAAGGGTTTCCTCCTGGACTTCTAGCTCGCGGCTCCTTGTTATAGGATGACCAAGGGCCTGAAGATGAGCTGAAGCTACAGCAACAGCGAGGGCGGCATTAGAGACTTGGAAATCGGCTGCGAGACCGAGCTTGATTTTTGAGAGCTGTGGGTTCTTCTCAACCACTTTTAGAGGCGTAGCTTTTTCGGCAGCCCGGTTTTCAAGAACCCTAAGAGCCTCTACAGGCTGAGGAGACGTGAAAGCAGGGGCACCGACTTTCATTATCCCCGCCTTGTGCCAAGCGATTTCCTCAATAGTATTACCGAGCATAGCGACGTGGTCGATGCCTAAGCTAGTGATGCCTATGACGGTGGGCGCCGTAACGATATTAGTGCTGTCATATTCACCACCAACACCACACTCAATTACTGCCGTGTCAACCCCTTCACTCATGTATGTATGGAATGCCATTAATGTGAGGAACCGAAAGTACACAGGCTTCGCAATTACATCTACTGCCGCTCCCCTAGCTTTTGCAGCATCTTCCAAACGGTCCCATATCTCAAAAAAGTATTTTGCAAAGATTTCTTCGGAAAGAGGCTGATTGTTGATCTGGATACGTTCGCGAACGAAGCGGAGATGTGGGGAGGTGTACAGGCCAATTTTGTGTAGTAATGGCTTGGATTGAGAGAACGAAGGCAAGTATTGTCCCAAGATCGAGGAGATGAACGCGCTTGTGGAGCCTTTGCCCTTTGTTCCTGCGATGTGAATGATTCTCAGCCGGTTGAAGTCGGAAGGCTATGAATTCTCAGTGACTGGTCTCAAGTAGATCCACAGTAAAGGCGCACACCTCATACCCGATCTTACGGCACCACTCAATCATCTCAGGTATTGCTTGTTGGTTCATGCCTCTGCCGGACTTCCTGATGGCGTCGATAACGGCGAAGTTCGATTGCAGGGTATTGAGAGCGGCAACAGCATCTGCATAAGAGCGCCCCATCCTGTTGGTGTGTATGTTGCATCTGCGTATAGAGAGTGCTGTTAAGATCTTTTTTGACCTCCATGATATCTGCATGAGCGAATGCTCAGATGTTTGCTTGAGCGAGTGGGGCGGGTTGTGGCTGCCAAGCGAGAGATCGTGCCTCACTGCCGAACGGTGCACTACTTTAGGTTTCCAACAACAACAGCTCCAAGATCAGAATGACCGGATGTTGTCCACTAGATAGATTCATTCCAGACGCGGCTGACCGCAAAGACATAACAAATAGATCAGAGTAGGATCAAGAAAGATATAGAGGACATAAACTATCTCTCATCCGATCATTCGAAAATTTCCTTCACATGTTGCTAGTGATCACATGGATGATCAAATATGGAGGAACGAGGGGAAGCTGTATGAATGCGTGCCAGACTGATGTTGTGGCACGGACTGTTCGTAGAATATGACAACCAACCCATAAATTCCTAATATTACAATATACAACCATTTGATCCATGGTATGTAGGCCATCCAAGTACTCTATCCGAAACGCCCCCGATATCCTCGAGTACCAAAAGGTTTCATATTATCTTCGGCATCAGAGCTTCACGCCAACGCCCCTTCCTGAATGCCTTCATCCAGTATTGTACACTCATATGGGTAGTAAAGAATCTCGAGGCAGCCATTTCGAGTTCTTCCTAGCTGCATCGTTCCAGCCGCCTCTCACCACAATCATTTGCTTTTAAGTACTTGTATTATACCCCCCTTGCTGCTGAGCGGGCACATCTTTCAGGGGCATAGCCACTGCAGCCATGGTCTGATTCCAATCTTCTGCCGCCTTTACATTCTTTTGCAGACCGGAGGACTCTCCCAAGCCATAGTCACCGAAGACATCAGTAGTAAAGGCCAGAAACTTTGGCACAAGCTCAACGACCTCACCAACAGTACTCGTACGATGCCGGAATTGCACAGCTGCTGTAGGTGGTCATGAATGATTCGCTTCATGCCGGAGATGGCGTGCCGGGAAAAGATGGCACTGTTTGCAGCTCTTCGTTTTGCCAGGTATGGTGATCAGTCATCCCAAAATTTCTAGAGTTGTCCCTAAAATGGCTGCGGCAGGCGACTATTTGTTTAGTTGCGCCGGCTGGCCAGCATAAAGGACTTCGTAAAATTTTGGGTTCATTGACATGGAGCTCGTTAGGATTGATACGCACAATAGGGTCGTATCATTGGTGCATGCGGTCTACCTCCGAAGAGAGTTGCCCTCCTATTCCTTTTACTAGGTTCAAGTAGGCTTCATACCAATTCGTCGCCGCAGCAAAATTGGGACTGGGGATTTAAAGCAGCGGGTGGAAATAGAGGCGATAGCGGGCCGAGTGAGATGACATAGAGAACTGTAGCTGTGAGAAAGTAAAAAGCTGCTCTTGACGCGATAGGTACATTGAAACTAGCCATCATGCACGAGAAAGCAATCTTTGCGCCGTTTCAGAAGGACAAAACGTCCGCCGATTGAATGTAACGCCACATAATTATGATAACGGTGGTATTACCTCGAGATAATCAAACGGAAGGAAAGTACCTCCGTAAGGATCGATAGTTGATGTTACGATCTATCTAGCCCACGATGGCTGACGGGGAATGGTTGAAAGGCGGTGAGCGAGCTGACTCCGCCCACCAATCTTCGATTGAGCTCAGGCTGCGGTCCTTAAGAGCAAAGGAGGAAACAGCGCAGAAATGATTTGCAAGTCCTTAAATAGCTATTGACGGGGCGGGGGGGCGATGGGTAAGTTTATTGTAGACATTTGATATAACGGACCTCACCAAATGAATCCGGGCCGTGTCTCCGTTATGGCCAGGTTTCCGTTCATCGGAACTCCCCTATAGGCAGCTTTGACTGTAGTAGGTGGTAGGTAGTGGTGGAGGAAGATGTTTTAATCGTGAGATACATGAGATTGGGTGGCAGCGTGGCAGTCACACCGAAAATGAGGTACCTCCAGTGAAGGGTCTTTGCTGTCAGCCTGTTTCAGGTAACCTTGTCGTTTGCGCAGCAACTGCAGGCTTTTCAGCCACCATGGCATTGGGCGGCAGGATACGAAAGCCTGCTACGAGCTGGCATCCTTCCTGAAATACACCAGCTGCACGAGGCTGTCAATATGCCTACCATTCTCTCATTTTCCTCCTTGCTTTGGTCTTTGATTCATCGGGTCGATCATATGCTAGCATTATCACCTCAGCATTCCTCATCGTTAGATTTCCCTCTTGAGGATGCCGAATCCCTCCCAAGAAGAGGCCCGCGATTTCATCGCAGAAGTAAGGGAGGACAATGGCGGCATCACGGCGGAGGACCGAGACTTTCTAGTTGCTAATCGGCCATCTGCGCTTCGAGCATTGCAAAAGACACGAAGACAGCTCGCGGATTCTATCAAGATGTATTGCACCTTCCCGTGTAGAGAATCTGGCTGACCTTTGCAGTGTTGTCGATAACCTCTATTCGAAAGAAACTCGCTTTCTGTATGAGCTCATACAGAACGCTGAAGACAACTCTTACTCTGCAGCGACGGCGGACGGTGAAGAGCCGTTTCTAACCTTCAAACTCTATTCACATAGGATCATCATTGACTCGAATGAGGATGGCTTCTCGAAGAGCAACATCAGAGCCATTTGCTCCGTCGGCAACTCTACGAAGAAATACAGTGCGGGATATATCGGCGAGAAGGGCATCGGCTTCAAGTCCGTTTTCAAGATTGCACAGAAGGTGCACATCCAGTCCGGACCGTTCTCTTTTGCCTTTTCGCATACTCGAGAGGACGATGACGATGGTCTGGGCATGATCACACCGTACTATGAGGACGCTGAAGAGCTTCCAATAGGTGTGCGCACGCGCATGATATTGACGCTCTTAGATTCAACCAAATTCGAGGAGCGGGCTTCTGAATTCCGGGAGGTCCCTAACACTTTCCTAATGTTCTTGAGTCGGTTACAGCGACTATCCATAGAGCTGTACCCGCCAGACAATGCCCCTACGGCCACTCAATACTCGAAACGAGAAACCAAAGAAAATGGGCTGTACACAACATTCCTTGTAAAGACTAGGCGCGAAGGCAAGAAAGAGTCGACTTCGGAAAAAAAATATTATTCCATGAAGAGCGACCTTCACGATCTCCCTTTCGACGAAGCGAGAAAAGACAAGCAAGGAAACAGCATTGACCGGGCAACAGTCATTCTCGCTTTTCCGATGGATGAGCACGATGAGCCGGTCCTCGAGCAGCAGTACACCTATGCTTTCTTGCCCTTGCGTCGAGTAGGATTCAAATTCTTAATCCAAGCTGACTTCGTCACTCAAGCCAATCGAGAAGATGTAGTACATTCCAAGAGGAACCAAGCCGTTCTGAAAGGGGTCGCCAAAGCATTTGCGGATGCCGTGATCCTGTTCTGCAAGCGTCCATCGCTTAGGTATCAGTGGATGAGATACCTTCCTGAAGATTTCATTACAGATGATTTCTGGAGGACATTGTGGACCCTAGTTCGTGAGAAGCTCGAGCAAACTCCTCTTTTAGAGCCATGGAGCGGTAATGGTCTCTACAAGCCTTCCGACCTCGAGAAGCTGTCCGAAAGTGCCATCGCCGAAGATCAAAGTCCTTTGTTACCGGATCTAGAGGGTGCAGAAATTTACCTCTCACCGAAGTACACAGAAGCAGACTTCCAGATACTTAAACGCTTAGGGACAATAACGCTTCAATGGAGCAAATTTGTTGATCGTCTAGAAACTGATCTCCGCATCTCTGGCGGCTCGAAATGGAGATCGATGAAGAAAACTGCCGACTGGCGTACTCGGATCTGCAAGTTACTTTCGAGAGCCTTCATTGAGAACCGTCCCAATCCACAGAAGCGCTTAAGAACGCTTGCCTTGATTCCATTGCGTGACGGCAGATGGGTATCCAGCGCTTCTGGGAACGAAATATATTTCCCCAAGACTGATGGTATTTCCATTCCTGCAGATATCGGCCTCGATCTCGTCTGCCCCATGGCTACCGAGAATATTGCTTGGGCAGATCTTCTTTCAAATTTAGGCGTGATGAGCTGCCCGCGGGATTCTGTGATCAGCTCGATTCACAAACGTTACAGTGCTACGAACCTTGACAACTTCAAAGTGTTCAATGCTGTTGCTCACATCCGATATTTATATTGGTTCCTTCCGAAAGACCATTTGAGCTTGGCTCCGCAGGTTAGACTTGCCAATCAGCACGGCTCTCTGCTCAAGAAAGACCAATACCTGTACTTCCCTGACGAAGTGGATGACTACAGTCCATCAAAACTCTTCAAGCAAGATGCCCAGCTTCCTGGCCATCCGGTACATTATCTACATGAAGACTATTTGAAGGCGGTTGATCCTGAACTTATCCACAACGGGCGGTCGTGGATGAGATGGCTTGAAGAAATAGTCAGGGTTCGCCGAATACCCGAGCTCCGTGCCAAAGGCTATGATGGACTGTCGAAAGAATTTCAGTATATCGTTAACCATCGATCGAATAAGCTGCTAGGAACTCTGAAGCGTGGATGGGCCTACTATCGCCTTCAAACCAACGATGTCGTGGAGGGAAAGCTGCGGAACAGCGCTGTGCTTCTTGAAAATGGACGCAGGACATCTCTAATACGCACGTTCCTGCCCCTCCCCAAGCTTAAGCAAATCGCTGCGGAGCTCCGTATTGCCGACACATATCCTTTCATTGCCATATCCGAGCTTCTTCGGGATGAGGAAAGATTAGATTGGATGTTTGTGAAGGACTTGCAAGTTGGAATTGAGGAGAATCTGGACTTCTACCTCTCTGCTCTGAAGACGTTCAAAACAATCAACCCTGCGCTCAACACTACTTCTGCGAGAGACCCATTGGCTAGGATATACCAGAACATTCAGTCGAAATGTAATGAAGGTCTTGATTATGTTCGGTATGTCTTTGTAGGATTTTGCCCCTTTCCCGACTAACGAACATTTAGTGATGAGTTCAGGCATCCTATCATTTGGATACAGCCATCAAACGGGAATCACTCTACGTGGCTTTCGACTGCAGACTGTGTTTGGGACGGTCCGCAATGGCTCAAGTCAAAGCAGTGTCTGAAGCTCGAGGTCTACCTTGAGCTTGAGCATCTTTTCAAGGTGTCCCTAAGAATTCCCGATGCTTCTCAAATAGATGTCCTTAATGATCTGCTTATGTTAAAGAGCCATAGCGGAGACAAGAATGCCTTGAGAAGCCAATCCACCGCCTACACTCAACCGAACATTGGAACCGCCGGCGCGCCATACCAAGTCACTTCAGTGGAGGAAGCTTCCGGCATCACTGACAATTTCCAGAGCATTACTTTCATGGAGGCATATAAATTGCAATCATTTGAGGTAAAGGGATCTTCCCGTTGATAAATAAGACTTTACTAATTGCATTTGAAAGGAGCTCCGTCTAAAAGATTATGACATAGAGAGGAACCCATGGAGCACTAAGACCTCAGTCTGTAAATCAAAGGCATTCGCTGGACTCGAAATTGATAAAATCATCGAGGAAGCTGAGAAGCGATACGATTACCTGTGGCAGAAGCATTCGTTCCCGATGAATGGCGAGAACCTAGAGAGCCGGAAAGCCTTGCGGTCCACCTTCGAAAATTCTGCCTTGGTGTACATTCCAAAAGAGAACGCTTGGCGCCCTCCGTCGCAATGCGTCTGGGTAGAGTCGAGTGTTAAGATTCCGTGGAAAACTTCCGTTGCTGACGTATATCCATTGAAGAAGACATTCTTCACAAAAGTTCTCAAGATCTCGGAGCCAACCGTCAAGATGTACATTGATTCACTGGAAGCTGAAGCTGAAGGAAAAGCATCAGTAGCGCAAATCAAGGAGACTATGGCACTGATTTGCGGCTTGGGTATTGGAGAAACTGATTTCTCGAGCCTTGTGAAGGCTAAAGTCTTACCGATAAAGCTTGCAAATGGGGTGGGCAGCTTCGCCTCAGCTTCTTCCAAGGATGACTTCGTAGATTTTGCGATTGTGGAAAATACCATTCACTGGGATGCCTTTAAGGGCAAAATCGTGGTTTTGAACTTATCTCTCGAAGAAATCAGGGATACCAGACCACTTCTCCTAGCCATGGGCTTGGAAGAACGATTTTCTTCGAAACTTGTGAAAGAAGTCACAGACGTAAGGGGAGGCTCCCAGGATCATGAGATGACCAGAATTCTCCGCATCAAAAGTCAGGCTATTGTCCGGTATGTCATGCGTCACAGGACCTCAATAGGAACATGAAATAGCAATGAAGCTTCAGTTGGCTGACGCTAGTACAGATGTACTTTTCATTTTACTAGCCTGAACAAAAGACAGGACATAGCCTCGCTATATCGAAAGTTCAAGCGCGCGATTGTCTACGTGAGTGACGGCATCAGACGCTCACTGCAGATCACGCAGGATGGACGCAGCATTGAAGGCGCATCAAGCCGAGCGAACTTCCATTTTGAGGAAGCAGAAGGTGCTCTGCGACTCTACTTACCGAAGGACGAGGTTGAACGCGATGTTTGCTTCGAATCTGACCTTCCTCGCAGATTGTGTACATTCCTGAGCATCACTGATTCAGGTGCACCAGCCGTTATTGGAGGCGTGTTTCGAAAAGACAACCCGGCTGTCATAGACAGAATCCTCGAGAACGCAGGAGTGGGCCAAGTCGATTGTGACTTTGCTGCTCTGGATGAAGAGCTTGGGGTAGCAGACACTGAGTCGGACGTTGAGACTCTGGTCGAGGCTACCAGCAATATCAGGCTTTCCACTCCAAGTTCTGGTCCACGTCCGTACACACCCTCTGGTTGGGCGAGATGGAGAGAGAGGCAATCCGGAAGTGAAAATGCGGAGGACGTACGCGATAAGATCATACCGAACCCCTCATATCAGGAGCAGCAGAAAGAGGCTCAGGAGACAGCTTACAAGCGTATCCTCGAACATGTCGTCAACGTTGCAAGACAACGTGTACATTCTGGCGTTTTCGAGTCGACGGGGGTCTCCATTCAGGGTCCAGTGGCCACTATAGCTTTGCCTCAGGGAACTATTCGAGAAGCTTTCGCAACTCGCACGCAAGAACGGGATTTCAAGGTTGGAGCTGCTGGGGAACTTTACATGTTCGAATATTTGAAGGGACTCGGTCTGCCAAGATTCGGTTTGGAGAACTGGAAGAGCGAGATCAGAGACCGAGTCAAGATACACGCCGACTATCATGACCTCGAGAAAGACATTGATCGAAGTGTCATTGCTGATATTGAGTACCTGGATGATTCACGCAGGCTTACCCAATTCTTGACCCAGAAGGGACATCTAACACAAGGGTTGTGGGATAGCGAGAGACCCCTCTATCACATCGAGATCAAGACAACAACGAGTTCAAATTGGCAAGAGCCTTTCTTCATGAGTAAAGCCCAGGAACGACATGTAAGAACCTCTATCCTTCAGGCTTGAAATCGCTTACATGGTATTAGATTCAAGACAAGCGAATTGAAGATGGCAAAAGCCGTTCGAGCATCTATATGATCTGCCGTATCTTTAATCTAGGTAAAGGCGATGAGACAGGCATGCATATCTATCTCGACCCCGAGACGAAGAGGAGAAATCGAGAGCTGGAGATCAGCACACACACTTGGGCTGTAAAGCCCTTAACGCATCCCACTATGCCGGTCGGAAACGGCATCGCCAGGGCAGCTGCAGCTCGGACAACAAGGATAGTAGCAACAACCGCTGGGACAAGCAGCGACACTGGGACTAGCGATGATGAAAAAGAGTCTGTAGTTCCAAACTTTGCCAACTTCGGCTCCTTTGCCACCAACAGCGTCCCGAGAAGCAATAATTGGACATTCGGATCATCAACGCTTGGGTCTCAAAAGAAAACGGAGTCCCCGGGGGGCCATCCATTTGGTTCAAACTGGGCACCTTCTGGCAACAACGCATCCACCCAACCACCTTCAAGGAGTAGTTTATTCGGATCAACCAAACCCTCATCGACGGTAGGTAATTTCTCTGGTTCCAATGGCGTATCTCCCAACAGCGACACATTCAAAACCCCGTCCCTAGGCCTGTTTGGCTCAAATGCCACATCTTCCAATAGTGACGTCTCAGAAGCTACACCAAAGGGCGGCCTATTCGGCTCCAATGCCATGTCTGCCAAGGATCACACTTCGAAGGCTAGTTCTACAGGCAATTTCTTTGGTACAACCGCAAACAGCGACGCATCTAAGGGTACGCCTTTCAGCACGACTGGTTTCTCCGGGTTCGGTTCCTTCAGCAGCATCACATCCAAGGCTCCGTCCGCAAAGGGTCTCTTTGGAACGAATGATGGTAGTCTCAGTAGCAATAGCTCTCAGGCTTCGTCTGCAAAGGGCGGCCCATTCGGCCTTAATGCCATGTCTGTCAATGATCACACTTCGAAGGCTAGTTCTACAGGCAATTTCTTTGGTACAACCGCAAACAGCGACGCATCTAAGGGTACGCCTTTTAGCACGACTGGTTTCTCCGGGTTCGGTTCCTTCAGCAACACCACATTCAAGGCTTCGTCCGCAAAGGGTCTCTTTGGAACGAATGATGGTAGTCCCAGTAGCAATAGCTCTCAGGCTCCGTCTGCAAGTAGCCCCTTCGGCACGAAAGCTGTCTCTTCGAACAGTGAGACTTTGGGGCCCAATAAGGATAATCCTTTCGCGCATCGATATCCTTCGCCGTCGCCCGCGCCGACGCCGAAGTCGCGCAGTCCCCAAGCACGAGCGGCGAGGAGCAAACCTGCGACGGCGGAAACGAGAGATGATGTGAGTGACGAGACGCAGACCGGTGACTAGCAACAGCAGGCGTGACCCGTGAGAAATTCGAACTCAGTCCCGAAGAATTTGTACGGCTTCTTGAAAGATTCTCCAAGTATCTATGGATTCCAGTCTTGCCCAATATCCTTATTGTAGAAATAGCACATCAATGAAAACAAGAAAAAGAGCCATCATCTACCTATTTATCTAGGGAGCCGATACCCGTACACCCCCCTGGCTTACATGTACACCCCCCTTTGCTTAGATACACGTACACCCCCTCGGGGAAACCTGAAATTTCCATCGCGCATCACTCAGTTACACACCAAATTTAGTAGGCAATTCAAGGGTTTACATATGATTCTGAGCAACCTCTCCACAGTAATTTTGCACTGTTTAAAAGAGCTTCAATATCGCTGTTTCAGCACCTTCTTCGCTACATATGAAACGCTGCAAATAGGCCTGCATCCGTTTGGATGGAAGGGGGTGTGGCAGCACGTCCACCTCGCTGCCCTCCACCTCGCGGCCCTCCAAACGGATGCAGGCCTGTTTGCAGCGTTTCATATGTAGAGAAGGTGCTGAAAGGACACTCTATGAGCCGTGTGCCACTGTGGATACGTCTTCCAAAATCCGCTGAGTTCAGACTTGCTTTTCCCCCACGATCGCACCGTATATAGATGATCCGATCAACATCTTTCTTGGACTTCCTGGAGCGTGCAATGACGACAGCATAGCCCTCTGGCCCAGCGTGTTTATTGAGCCCTTCAATCAGGAGTTTCACATCGTCATAGACCTCCCCCGAAACGGGTGTGTAACTGAGTGATGCGCAATGGAAATTTCAGGTTTCCCCGAGGGGGTGTACGTGTATCTAAGCAAAGGGGGGTGTACATGTAAGCCAGGGGGGTGTACGGGTATCGGCTCCCTTTATCTAAGGTAGTGCTCAGAGTTCGCGCCGGGCTCGTGTTGTGACACAAAGAGATGTTATCTTAGAAGGTGATGAAAGTGCCTCGATCAGAGTGTTGAAATGTGACGGACCAGATGTAGAAAATTCTTTGTTTCTTCATGCAGTCACGATGCTGTAATGCTGTTTTCTGTGATTTTAGATTACGACCTCTAGCGTTGGTCACGCGACCCGTAGAACTAGGTAGGTACCTACTTAGTGTAGAACTACCTACCTTAGTCTCGCAAAGAACTGCGAATTATTTTAGCAAGTTGATGCCCTTCGTTATGGCCGCTGATAGATCTGTAGGACGTAACGTCCACTTATACGATGTCGAAGATCGGGAAACAGTACTTGGAGGCCTGCTTTTGACCAACGGTGTGACCAAATCCAATTTTTACTCCATGGTAGAAATTTTGCTTCTGTTTCAATCCTCCTTTTCTATTGAACACGAAACCTCTGCTACATTAGAGAGAAACGAAGAACCACTGCGTCCCGGGAACTATTATGTAGTTGGTGAGCCTCTGGACCTGATCCTAATGGGGTCTGTTGGCTGATAGTCTACAGGGTCCTTCACCGTCAACAATGAGCCTTGTCTCACACGTACAATTTCGTTGGCTACAGGCACTCGTCTTCACTCATTCCGCGACGAAGTACGTAAGCGAGACGGCAGATGTGTTATCACAGGCACGATAGCACTGGGTGCTTATCGTGATTGGTGGACGGGTTTCGAAGCTGCACACATCTTTCCTCTCGCCTATGAAGGTCACTGGATTCAGCACAATTTTGCTCGTTGGATTACTATTTCGACTGCTAACGGGGATACGATTAATTCAAAGCAAAACGGGCTATTGTTAAGAGCAGATATTCACGGGCTCTTTGATCATTATGGAATTTCAATCAATCCTGACGTATGACCACACACGCCCACCCTTGAGTTTTCAGCTGCTAATAATTGTAGGATAATCATAAAATCATTTGTTTTACGGATGATGCAGACGACATCGCAGGCAAATTTCTTGATGGGCAGTTTCGCAATGATCCCGGTAGACCCTCTGATGAACTTCTTCGATGGCATTTTCGACAAGCTGTTTTTGCGAATATGAGAGGTGCTGGAGAGCCAATCTTCGAAACCGACTTCCCTCCTGGCTCGGATGCTCTAGGTGAGATGCGCAGGGGCCCAAAGGCCGCGGAGCGAATGGAGTTTGAGCTGTTCAGCCGTTTCGCAGTAAGTTCTGTTATTACCTGGCACTATGGCAGTGAAGTGTCGAGTTCTAACCAATAATGTGCCCCAGTTGTATGCAGCTCCTTAGCAATAATAGGAGAGCTTCTAAGATGATCGTTGCAGAGATACAACACTGAAAAATATGTATCAAAACGCACATATTGAGTGATTTCTTTCTACCTGTAAAACTTCCCCCCCTCCCCAGATTCTCGTGTATTTGCTACCCATGACGAGTGTGAACTTCGTTCGCCAGCAGTGCAGCTGTGAAAAACGAGAGAACGCCCTCGATGAGACGCTTGACAGACTTTATCATGAAGACTAACACCTGGATTTCTCCTCTCGTGTTTATTTCATCAATAGCATACTCAGTCAGTAATAATATGTAAGGCTATATTCAGGTGCGAAGAGGTAACTGGTGCCCACTCGTCCTAATGATTCAATATTCGCCCGTACTCTATGTACAAATTTTAAGCTTCTTGAGTTTTGTTTCAAGCGGCGATTCATGGCTATTCGTTGCAGCGTCGTTGAAAAGAAAAATGAAGAAAAGAGAATCAAAGCCTTGAAGATAACAAAAAAGAGCCGGCAGGCTAATGAAGACTTTGAAAGAGAGAAAAACCGATCAAAAGAAAGATTAAGTGTAAATTTGACTGAAAGGCCAGAAAGAGGAGGGATTGGCGGCCACAACTTCAGCTGTACAAGTGAAATGGAGGAGAAGGGCCTCCATAGCGTGCCGAAGCCTGCAGGAGCCAAAAGCTGTATAATTTAATATGTAGTTCTGCCTCCCACTTGTAATTAATCCTCATCTACCTAAATCTACCCCCAATCTTTTGACTAGCCCCCATACATAGGTCTCCCACATACACATATCGATATTCCAGCTCCATCACAGTACTCCGTACCATGGCTTCCGAGACGAAGCCACGCGCCTCGGGGAAGCAATTCTTGTCGAGTACAGTACAATACAAGATCAGATGTGTGTGGCGAGGTTTTTGATACTCTACTAGCAAATGTGGCTAGTTCGAAGAGCAGCACTACTAACTTGATCGATGATCAGTCAGTCAGGTGATATGACCCAGTAGAGCGGAACTGGCTGATCGATGACTGCTTGGCCCATTCGGATGAGGCCAGTTGGGCCACTTGGCCAACGTGGCACATTTCAAGAGGTCGCATGCAACTTGCATATGGTCGCGGCTTGGTGGTTTGATGACTCAGATGACTTGTCTAATTCAGCCAAACTCTCTGAATTCTTTGCCGTAAAGTCTCATTACGTGTTGCGCCTGCACAATGCCACTTGCTAGAATCATCCCTCGACGGGCCTTCAACAACCGAATCGATCTTGCAAAAGCGTATACCTGGAATCGGAAAGATGTAAGTAGCTTTTCATCCAATGTTTCAATACAAGGAAAGCCTAAGAAAGCAACCAGCTATTCGGCTTCCTGGATAAGTGGCACAGACGCCTGGGAATTTTGGAATCACGAAAGAAGTCGAGAGGGACGTGGTACGCTGCGTCGACCTGATCACGAAATTCAAGTACGGCCACTCGACCCTTGTCTTTCTTCTTTGATCCTTTCCAATCCCCGATCAACCCACGACCCACCCAAGCGCGGAAAAGCTGCACGGACGTATACTAAACATCAAGCATTCCAGCTACGACAACTCAGAAAAGCTTCACATCTTCACCAAGCCCGGACTAAAAGGCAAGCCGATCCTTGATGAGAAGATATTCCTCTGGAACGGCGTCAAGACGCCGTTTTTCAGTGTCTACGACTGCCTCGGATATGTTTTCTCTACCATGGGCACGGCAGACCCGGGAGCGACGAGAGAGGACTATTTCGTTCCTCTGGCTCCGTCTTCGGCAAAAATCTCGTCAATCTGGCGGGGAATCTGGCAATGGCACCCAACAGGGCCTTCATCGCGTTTAATGACGTTCTCTTTGAAAAGAAGCCTATCATGTTATCCTTCGATGTTCCGCAGGCGGTTGCTTCGCCCCCAACGGACTTAGATGTTGCGCTTGGGGCAAACGTCGGGGGCGCTGGGGAACTGAAGACGGTAATTCAAGAGGCGAGGTGGTTTTGGATGAAAAAAGAAGGCAAATTGGACTTGGGGCCGAGCCCTGACGTATCGGTTATAAGGAAGACTTTGGGAGCTCGAGGCCAGCTGTTCGGGCATTGTGCGGAGACAATACCGCTGATTGTACACTTGGGGTAAGTTTGCCCAATCTCCTTCTTAGAAAGCAAGGGCATACAACCTTTCCTTGCTGGTTTCTAGAGGTATATTAACAGTCTCACAGGACTAAAGATCCGTGGGTTGCAAAGAGTGTTGGCGGAATTTGTATCAACGTAGGGTCGGTTGGACAAGCGGCAATTTATGACTCCGAAGCGGTCCATAAGTGCCCAGTCGATCCATGCCCGAATTGTCAGGAGGTTATGAGGCAATACCAAGCTGATCCGGAAAGCTTCAAGAAAGAGATGGTGAAGATCTTGAAGGCCATTAAGCATTGAGATACAATTTCTTTCATCCAAAAGCCAGAATCCATTAGTTCGTGAAGGCGTGCCACGAACTCAAAGGCCTTCATGGAGGCTTTCAAGACGGAGCGGCCTAATAGTTATCTCTTTAGAGTTTGAACAGCCGGAATATGATGTTCCCTGTCCTCATATTGGGAGTGATGTTGACTTTGCCGTTCCTTACTCGACTTTCGTTACAGTAAACATCGGGTTGATTTCATGGCGATGTGTATGTTCCGTAATTCAAAACTTTTTCGATCGTATAACAATATGGATCAAACGTAAGACATCTCAAAGAAGGAAAAGACTATCCTTTTCTGGAGCTACCGCTACTAGAGATTTTACGTTATTTTTTTGGTCAAATTAGGCTCGTTCGCCTTATCAATAAGCATCCATCTTTCATATTTCAGCTGGGTGAAAGACGATCTTAGCATTCAGCTGGACAATGGACGGCGAAACACCCACCTACTCAAGCGGATAAATGAACACCCAACTACTCCCTCGAGCCCTTCTCACCCTCCTCACTCTTACCACCATGCCGCCATCGGTCAATGACGTGCTGATTCTGGTCCAATGCATCCTTCGAACCTGGGTACTCCAGAAAAGTCGTCTTCAGGCCATTTTCTTTCCCCTGCGTTTCTGCCTCATCCAGTGCTCCCAATATTCCACGTATATTGTTCGGTTCATCAATACGCCAGATATCATCCGCGATTTCATTCCAAATGTAGTAGCTGCCTCTTCCACATTCGACCAAGATCTCTTCGTGGCCATCGCTATAAAGGAGTGGTGTAATAGGCAGAGGAAGATTGAAGCGTTCCCCTGGAAAGGATTCAGGGACGTAGGCCAGGTTGTTGTCAGCTTCGGCGTGCCAGCCTGGAGGAATGTCGCTGGGGGAGAGTCGAAGAGGCGAAGGGAATGCTTCGGACTTCAAGCACAAAAATGATTAGTAGGGCATTACATGGCACCGGGTTGAATAGAAGTCAGTACGAACCATTAGGCGTATTTGGCCAGAATGCTGAGTTGAAGGTAGCAGTCTGGAAGTTCTCTTGCTACGGAGGGAGATTGGCACTGCTAGCGATGGCAGGGGATGTGTAAGCCGTTGCAGCAGGAATCTAGCAGGCAAAGAGGCTGTAAGACGTTTAAGCGCGGGCAAATAGGTAGACATGGGGCGTT
>JAABUU010002146.1_pt1 | contig 29137 bp, 25 predicted proteins | sample 5559301 | NCBI WGS metagenome assembly JAABUU01 (sample SAMN10711884, study PRJNA513360) | rock metagenome | isolation source: Antarctica rocks | place: Antarctica: Victoria Land, Richard Nunatak white
GCACCTCACCGTTGCCCGTGACGCACGTCGGGATCGGGAACAGGCGTTGGACACTCGCCTGATGGCAGCCTTTCTTCTGCCACACTCATACAGTGCGACCTCGTGTCGCACAAGCCTTGCGCCGAAGCCGTACGCTTGGCCCGGGAAGCCTGGTTGACGCACGAGCCCGCACTCGTCGCGGGATGAATCTCCTCGACGAGAACATCCCTGAGCATCAGCGGCAACTCTTGCGCGGTTGGCGAATCCCGGTGCATCAGATCGGCTATGACGTGGGACACAAAGGGATCTCCGACGACGCTATCATCGTGTTGCTCCATCAACTGCCACGGCCCACGTTTTTTACACGCGATGACGACTTCCATCAGCAGGCTCTCTGTCACCCAGACTACTGCGTGGTCTATAAAAGGTCATGGCAGACGACGGACCTTGAAAGGTCTGCCCGGGCGCGACACGCGCGCCGTCCGTCTGTCGGGCAGTTGCCGTGATGGTCGATCGAGAGACCTTTCAAGGTCCTGATCCCTGCCATGCGCTTTCAAGCGCAGGCCAGCGGCGCTCACCATCACAATCTCGGGGCGCACCCACTGACCCTACAGGCGTTGACCCGCGGCCAGACCCTCGCTACAATTATGGTGTCAGCGCCTGTTGAGTGAATGGAGCCACTCCGCCATGTCCGCATCCCCAGCCATCATGCGCCCACGCGAGGCGTTGGCCCGTTTCCACCGCGCCATGCTCGACTTCTCCGCCGACGACCTGGCCGACCTGTGCGCGGTCGATGCTGTCTACGAGTTCCCTTTCCTTGCCCCAGGCCGACCGGCGCGCTATCAAGGGCGTGAGGAGACTCGCGCCGGCTTCCGGGTCGCCTGGGGCGCCGCCCCGGTACGCGTGGACGAGATTCGCAACGTCGTGGCGCATGAGACCACCGATCCCGAAGTGATCATCGCCGAGCAGGACCTCGTCGCCACGCTGACGACGACGGGTCGCCGCTTCACGTCTTCCTTCTTGTTGGTGATGCGAGTTCGCGACGGCCTGATTACGCATGTTCGCGACTACGCGGACACCCTCCGTACCACCCACGCATTGGACCGGCTGCCCACCCTGATCGCCAGCCTCAACGCTCAGAGGAGGCGATGAGGATGATGGACGCGACGGAGGGGGTGCGGGCGGGTGAGCAGCGCGAGCGGCTGCAGGCCCTATCCGTCCTCGCCGTCGACATCGCCGAGGTGCGCGATTTGCCGCGGGTGCTCGACACGGCCTTACGCCATTGCCTCGCGCTGACGGGCTCGCAATTCGGCTTCATTGGCTTGAACGACGCCGCGGGCGCGGCGCTGGATGTTGTCGCCATCCACGGTTTCGACGCGAGCGCCCGCTTTTACGAGCGCTATCACCTTATCCCGCTACGGCCCAACATCTTCGCCCGCGCCATCCTGGAGAACAGGCCCGTGCGGACCGACGACGCGACGCATGCCCCCGAACGCATCGGGCAGCCCGCCGAGCACCCCCCCGTCCGCGCTTTCCTGGGCGTCCCGTTGCGCCTGCACGGAGCCCCCATCGGCATGATCGGCGTGGCCAACCGCGCCGGGGCCTACGATGACGAACACGAGCATCTGCTGCTGACCTACGCCGCCCAGGTCGCGATCGCCATACGCAACGCGCAGCTCTACGAAGAGTTGGCGTGCGCCAAGGATGACTTGGAACGCAAGGTGGCCGAGCGTACGCGGGAGCTGGCCGAGGCCAAGGAAGCGCTCGCCCGCAAGGCCGGCGACCTGCGTTTGCTGCTGACCCAAACCGTGTCGGCTCAGGAGAGGGAGCGGGCGCGCATCGCCCACGATATGCACGATGGCCTCAATCAGTTGATCATCGGTGCGATCCTGGAGTTGAAGGCGGCGCGCCAACGGCTGGACAGCAGCGACCACGCCCCCGCCGACGCCTCGCTCCAGCGGGTGCGCACCGTGCTGGGCCAGGTCGATGGAGAGATCAAGCGCATCATTCACGATCTGCGGCCGCCGTCGCTCGATGTCTTGGGCCTGTCCGCGGCGATCACGCGCTATGCTGAGCGCTACCGCGACTTCACGGGGCTGCCGTGCGGGGTAGAGGTGAGCGCGCGGCCCTACCGGCTGATATCGGAGGCGGAGATCGGCATCTATCGGGTCATCCAGGAGGCGCTGCAGAACGCCGCCGCGCATGCGCGGGCGTCGCGCACATGGGTATCACTGCGGTTCCTACCGGAGGACGTATGGGTGGAGGTGGGCGACGACGGTCGGGGGTTCGACACGCGCCAGGCCGCCGCGCGCGCGGACGGCCATCTCGGCATCGTGGGCATGTACGAGCGGGCGGAGTGGCTGGGCGGGTCGCTGACCATCGTCAGCGCGCCCCAGCAGGGCGCGCGGGTGCGCCTGACGGTACCGGCGACCGCGTTGGCCCCGCGCCCCGGCGCGCCGGAAGAGGGAGCCGCCCATGGACCGCGCTGATGGCCCCCACCCTATACGCGTCCTCGTCGTGGACGATCACCCCATCGTACGCCAGGGGGTGAGGAGCCTGCTCGCGACCTACGACGACGTGCGCATCGTGGCCGAGGCCGCGACGCCCGCGGGCGCTCTGGACGCGGCGCGTGAGCAGCAGCCCGACGTGGTGCTGCTCGATATCCGTTTGCCCGGCCTGACGGGCATCGAGGTGACCCGCCAGTTGGTCCAGTCCCAGCCGAAGACGCGCATCATCGTGCTCACCAACTATGACGACGACGACTACCTGATCGGCGCCTTGCAGGCCGGGGCCCACGGCTACCTCCTCAAGAGTGTCTCCGACGACATGCTGGTCGGGGCCATTCGCGCGGTCTATCGAGGTGAACGGCTCATCAGCCCTGACCTGATGGATCGCGTGCTGACCCAGTTCGCCGACGTCCGGCGCGCCCAACGACAGCATGATCTCGGCCTCGACGACGAGGAGGTCCGCGTGCTGCGGCTGGTGGCGAATGGGGCCAGCAATGAGGCGATCGGCGCGGAACTGGGGTGGAGTAGGTCCAGTGTCAAGCGCAAGGTGCAGCACATCTTCGACAAACTGGGTGTGTCCACGCGCGCCCAGGCCGCCGCCGAGGCGGTCCGTCGTGGCGTCGTGTGACGCCTATCGCCCTACTCTGGGCCAGTTGGCGCATAGAATGGGCCAGTTGGCCCTATCGGCGTGTCGCCCGATATGTTATCACCAAATCGTAGGGCCAAGAAATGGACGGCGACGCGTGAAGAGGGCATATTAAATAATGCATTTCTCGCGCCAGGCGTCCTGCTTCGAGAGGGGGTGCCATCGTGTTCCCGACAGCGTTTGACTACGTCCGCGCCCACTCGGTCGACGAGGCGATCGCCGCGTTGCGCCCGCACGGCGCGGACGGGCGCATTCTAGCCGGCGGCCAGAGCCTGATCCCGGCGATGCGCTATCGCCTGGCGCGCCCGAGCGTGCTGGTGGATATCAATCCCATCACCAGCCTCTCCTATATCACGGAGGAGGACGGCTACCTGCGCGTCGGCGCCACCGCGCGCGACGCCACGCTGGAGATGTCGCCGCTCATGGCGCGCTACAGCCTGTTCCGGGAGTGCTCCGCCGTCGTCGCGGATCCCGTGGTGCGCCATATGAGTACCGTGGTGGGCTCGCTGTGCCACAACGACCCCGCCGGGGATTGGGTGGCCGCCGCGCTGGCCGCGCGGGCCATCATAATGGTCCGCTCGGCGGACGGTGAGCGCGCCGTACCTATCGACGACTTCATCGTCGATAGCTACACAACCGCCGTGCAAGAGGGCGAGATGGCGGTCGAGGTCCGCTTCCCCATCCCCAGCCCGCGCACCGCAGACGCCTACGAGAAGATAGAGCGCAAGGTCGGCGATTACGCCACCGCCGCCGCCGCCGTGCAGATCACCCTGGATGAGGACGGGGTCTGCACCGCCGCCGGGGTCGCGATCACGGCGCTCGGCCCCGTCGCGCTTCGCGTGGCGAAGGCCGAGGACATCCTGGTCGGGCAGCGGCTCACCGAGGAGGTGATCCGGGCGGCCTCCGCGGAGGCGCCCCTTATCGCCACCCCGAACGCCGACGGCCGCGGATCGGAAGAATATAAGAAGGATATGGGGCGTGTCCTGGTCGCGCGCGGCTTGCGCCGAGCAGGGAGCGCGGTACAGGGAGCGAAGGCGTCATGATGAAGCAGCATGTGAGCATCACGGTCAACGGGCGCCCGGTCGACGCCGAGGTCGAACCGCGCAAACTCCTGGCCTATTTCCTCCGCGAGGAGGCCGATCTCACCGGCACGCACATCGGCTGCGACAGTTCGAACTGCGGCTGCTGCGTGGTCGTCCTGGACGGCGACATCCCGGTGAAGTCCTGCACGATGTTCGCGGTCATGGCCGACGGACACGAGGTCTCGACGGTCGAAGGACTCGCCGACGGCGCCACGCTGCACCCCCTGCAGCAGGCGTTCTGGGACCAGCATGGGCTGCAGTGCGGCTACTGCACCCCCGGTATGATGATGACGGCCAGCGCCATGCTCAAGCATTACCCCAACCCGACGGAGGAGAACATCCGTGAGTTCCTGTCGGGTAACCTGTGTCGCTGCACCGGGTACAACAATATCGTGAAAGCAGTGCAGCAGGCGGCGCGCGTCCTGGCGGGCGAGCCGGTAACCGCGCCGGCGGATGAACAGCCGGGCGCGTCCATAGAGCCAGTAAAGCCAGAGAGCGGGCAGCCAGTCGCCGTCTAGCATAGTCGACTCACGAAGGATAATCGCCATGACCGCGGACACTGTGGACATCACGCAAGGGCACGCCATGGGCGTTTCTATGAAGCGCAAGGAGGACCCGCGCTTCATCCAGGGCCGGGGCCGCTATCTGGACGACATCGAGCTGCCCCGCGCGCTCGCCATGGCCATCGTGCACAGCCCCTACGCGCACGCGCGCGTCAAGGGGATCGACGCCAGCGCCGCCCTGGCCATGCCGGGCGTGAAGGCCGTCATCACCGCGAAGGACCTACAGGAGTTGGGCCTGCACTACATTCCCACTTTCCATGGCTACGACCGGCAGATGGTGCTGGCGATCGATAAGGTCGTCTACCAGTACCAGGAGGTCGCCGTCGTGGTGGCCGAAACGCGCGAGATCGCCACCGACGCCGCCGAGTTGGTCGAGGTCGACTACGAGCCCCTGGACGCGGTCATCACCCCGGCCCAGGCCGCCACGAACGAGATCATCGTGCGCGAAGACCGCGAGGACAAGACGAACTTGATCTACCACTGGGAGGTTGGCGCGCGCGAAGATACGGACCGCGCCCTCGCCGCGTCGCACACGCATATCAAGCAGCGCCTGTGGTTCCAGCGCGTCCACCCCGCCCCCCTCGAGCCGTGCGGGATAGTGGCGGACTACAACATCGGCACGGGCCGCTTGACGCTCTACCTCACCTCGCAGGCCCCCCACGCCCACCGCACCGTGGTGAGCCTGGTGACCGGTATCCCCGAAGACAAGATCCATGTGATCAGCCCCGATATCGGCGGCGGCTTCGGCAACAAGGTGCCCGTGTATCCCGGCTATGTCTGCGCGGCGGTGGCCTCGATCAAGCTGGGCGTGCCGATCAAATGGGTGGAGACGCGGACCGAGAACCTGACCACCACGGGATTCGCCCGCGACTACCACATGGACGTGGAGATCGGCGCGGCCGCGGACGGCCAGGTCACGGCGATGAAGGTCTCAACCCTGGCCGACCATGGAGCGGTCGACGCCGCGGCCGACCCCACCAAGTACCCGGCGGGTATGTTCGGCATCTGCACCGGCTCCTATGCCTTCCCCCAGGCCTTCACCGAGCTCGACGCCTATTTCACCAATAAGGCCCCCGGCGGGATCGCCTACCGCTGCTCCTTCCGGGTCACCGAGGCCAGCTACGCGATCGAGCGCGGTATGGACATCCTGGCCGACGAACTGGGCATGGACCCCGCCGAGTTGCGGCTGAAGAACTTCATCAGGAAGGATGAGTTCCCCTACACCTCCCCGCTGGGCTTCACCTACGATTCGGGCGACTATCACACGACGCTGCACAAAGCGCTGGATATCATCGGCTACAAGGATCTGCTCGCGGAGCAGGCGGAGAAGCGCGCGCGCGGTGAGTTGATGGGCATCGGCCTCTCCACCTTTACCGAGGTAGTGGGCGCCGGTCCCAGCAAGCACTTCGACATCATGGGCATCAAGATGTTTGATTCGGCCGAGATCCGTATCCATCCCACCGGCTCGGGCATCGTGCGTACCGGGACGCGCCATCAGGACCAGGGCCACGAAACGACGTGGGCGCAGATCGTGGCCGAAGAGTTGGGCCTGGACCCGCAGACCATCATGGTGGAGGAGGGCGACACCGACACCGCGCCCTATGGCCTCGGCACCTACGCCAGCCGCTCCACGCCGGTCGCCGGCGCGGCGATCGCCATGGCCGCGCGGCGCATCCGTGAGAAGGGCCGCAAGATCGCCGCCCATCTCCTAGAAGCCGCCGAGAGCGACGTGGAATGGAGCGACTATAAATTCCAGGTCACGGGCGTGCCGAGCAAGAGCGTGACGATGAAGGAGGTGGCCTTCGCCGCCTATACCAACCCCGGCGGCAACGAACCCGGCCTGGAGGCCACGTTCTACTACGACCCGCCGAACCTGACATTCCCCTATGGCTCCTACATCGCCGTCGTCGACGTGGACCGCGAGACCGGCGCGGTCAAGGTGCGCCGCTTCCTGGCCGTCGACGACTGCGGCATGATCATCAACCCGATGGTGGTCGAGGGGCAGATCCACGGCGGCCTCACCGAGGGTTTCGCCATCTCCTTCATGCAGGAGATCCAGTACGACGCCGAGGGCAACAACCTCAACACCAATTTCACCGACTACCTGATCCCCACCTCGCTTGAAACGCCCAAGTGGGAGACCAGCAACACGGTCAACCCCTCGCCGCATCATCCCATTGGGGCCAAGGGCGTGGGCGAGTCCCCCAACGTGGGGTCGCCGGCGGCGTTCGTCAACGCCGTCATCGACGCCCTCTCACCGCTGGGGGTGCGCCACATCGACATGCCGTTGACCCGCGAGAAGATCTGGCGGGCCGTCCGCGACGCCGAAGCGAAAGAGGGTGGCGCATGAAACTGGAGTACAACGGGCAGGAACTGATCCCCGTCCCGCTCACGGACGTCTGGGCCTTCATCGTCGACCCTGAGAAGATCGCCTCGTGCCTGCCGGATGTCCAGGAGCACACCGTCCGCGATCCTCAACACGTCGACGTCGTCGTGCGGGTGGGCGTTGGTCCGGTGCGGGGCAATTTCAAATTCAAGATCGCGCTGCAGCCCGATCAGGCGGCCAATCGCATGAACGTCGCCATCAACGGCGGCGGTCTCGGCAGCGTGGTCGACCTCACGGCGGGGGCGGACCTGACGGACGACGGCGCGGGGACGACCACCCTGGACTGGCAAGGGGCCGCGACCATGCGCGGCCCCGTCGCGGCGGTGGGTGGGCGCGTGCTGGACGCGCAGGCGCGAAAGCTCATCTCCCAGACCTTCGCCAACGTCAAGAGCGCGGTCGTGAGCGGCAGCGGCGTGGCCAGCCCGGCCTGAGTACCCCAGCTTGAATACAAGGTCAGCAATGCCAGATCGCGATCTTCAATTCTTCGAACACATCGCGGCGCTCAAGCGTGAAGGGCAATCCTTCGCCGTGGCTATGGTTGTGTCGCGGCGGTCCCCGGTGTCGTCGCACCTGGGCGATCGCGCCGTCATCTTTGGTGATGGGCGCATGCAGGGCTTCGTCGGCGGCGCCTGTTCGCGCGAGATCGTGCGCAAGCAGGCGCTAGAAGCGCTGGCGCTGGGGAGCCCGCGCCTCGTCCAGATTCGCCCGGACGCCGCCATGTCCGGCATTATCCCCACCGCCGAGCATGTGGTGGTCCCGATGAGTTGCGCGAGCGAAGGGGCGGCCGACGTGTATATCGAACCCTACCTGCTCCCCGCGCTGCTCCTGGTGGTGGGCTTCAGCCCGGTGGCCGAGGTCCTGGTCCGCGCGGGGCAGGCCCTCGAATACGAAGTCGTGCGCGTCGTGACCGCCGAGGAGCGCGGGGACCTGGAGGGGCCGATAACCCCGGTCGTCGGGCTCGCGGAGTTGGACACGTACCTCGCCGGGCTCACGATCGACCGCCGCCGCGCGCTCGCCGCGGTAGTAGCGTCGCAGGGGCACTACGACGAGCTGGCGTTGGAAGCGTTGCTCAAGGTCCGCCCGCTCTACCTTAGCCTCCTGTCCAGCCGCAAGCGCGGAGCGTCGGCCAAAGATTATCTGCGCGACAGGGGCATCGCCGCCACGGACATAGACTCCATCCACAACCCGGCCGGTCTCGACCTCGGCGGCGCGGCTCCGCCCGAGGTGGCCGTCTCCATCCTGGCCCAGATCGTCCAGTTCGCCGCGGGCGCGCGGAGGGCGGGCGCCGTGGCCGCCGTGGCCGCCGGTACGGCGCGGGCCACGGCCACACCCCCAGGCACGGCCACGGACCCTGTCTGCGGGATGGACGTCGCGGTCGCGACGGCCCTGCACACGACAGAGTTCGACGGCGTCCGCTATTACTTCTGTGGCGCCGGCTGTAAGGCGCGCTTCGCGCAGAGCCCCGCCGCGTACATCGCCGACCTCGCGAGCGCCGAGACCGCTGGAGCCGCCGCAAACGTCGAAGCGGGGATGGCCTGATGGACGAGGCGACGTTGCGCGAACGCTTTCGCGCGCGCGGCTACGTGGTCGGCCCGCAACTGGCCACCGCCCTGGAGTTGATGCTAGCGTTGGACAAACCGCTGCTGATCGAAGGTCCCGCCGGGGTCGGCAAGACTGAGAGCGCCAAGGTGCTGGCCGACGTGCTCGACGCCCGCCTCATCCGCCTACAGTGCTACGAGGGCCTGGATACTAGCACGGCCCTCTACGAATGGAACTACCCGCGGCAGATGCTGCGTATCCGCCTCACCGAGAACAGTGGGGCCACGCTGGAGGAGCGCGAGGCGCAGATATTCGGCGAGCATTTCTTGCTCAAACGGCCCTTACTCGACGCCATAACCCAGGATCGCGCGCCGGTCCTGCTCATCGACGAAGTGGACCGCGCCGACGAGGCGTTCGAGGCGTTCTTGCTGGAGGTGCTGGGCGAGTTCCAAGTGACCATCCCCGAGTTGGGCACGATCCGCGCCCGCGCGCGTCCGTCCGTGATCCTGACCAGCAATCGCACCCGCGAGCTCTCCGACGCGCTGCGCCGGCGCTGCCTCTACCTGTGGCAGCCGTACCCGACCATCGAGCAGGAAGTAGCGATCCTCATGACCCGCTTGCCCGCCATGAGCGAGAGCCTGGCCGGCCAGATTACCCGAATGATGGCTTTCCTCCGCGGCCTCCCCCTGAACAAGGCGCCGGGCATCGCCGAGAGCCTGGACTGGGCGATAGCGCTGATGAGCTTGCACCGGGACACGCTCGATATGCTCACCGTCGAGCGCACCCTTGGCTGCATCTTGAAGGCGCGCGAAGATTGGGAACTCCTGGCGACACAGCGCGAGCGCCTGGGCGACGTTCTGGCCCAGCAGGCGGTCCCGTCTCCCGCCGCGCCCGACTTTGGTCTTGGGACCGTCACCGTCAAACGGTAACGGAGGGATGCGATGACACTCGCGCTCCACCCCCACGGCGACTTTTCCGCCAATGTCGCGGCTTTCTGCGCGGTACTGCGGCGCGACCACGGCTTCACCATCGGGCCGGGAGAGGCGGCCGACGCGCTGCGGGCGATCGAGACGGTCGGAGTCTCCGATCTCGCGCGCGTACGAACAGCCCTCCGCCTGGTGCTTTGCGCGAAGGAAGCGGAAGCGGCGATCTTCGACGGCGTGTTCGACCAATTTTTCCTCCCCGACGCGCCGCGCGGCGCCCGCCAGGACAACTTGCGCCCGCGTCACACGCGCCCCGAGCCTGAGCCGCCTCCGCCAATGGACGGCAAGGAGGTCGACGCGCCGCCACAGCTCCCACGGACCGACACCGACACGGCGGATGACCTCGGCCGCGGCCCCCGCCGGCGCTATCCCATCGCGCAGGATGAGGACGACCAGCCCGCGCTACGCTTCTTGCGGGCGCGCTACAGCGCGGCGGCCGCCGAGGCCGCAGCGCCCGACGTGGCGCGCGCGGGGCTGGACGCCATGCTAGAGGCCGCGGGCGCCCTGGTTCGCCGGCTGCGCCTGGGCCGTAGCCGGCGCTGGCGGGCGATGCCGGATGGCGCGCGCTTCGATGTCCGTCGCACCATGCGCGCGAGCTTGCAGACCGGCGGGGAGGTCTTGACGCCGCTTTGGCGGGGCCGCCCCCGGCGCAACCCGCGCATCGTCGTCATCATCGACGGCAGTCGCTCGATGCACGAGTCCGCCGGGATCATGCTGCAGTTCGCCTACGCCGTGAGCCAGCGCACCAGGCGGCTGGACGCTTTCGTGTTCTCGACCGACCTGCGCGACGTCACCCATCAGTTGCGCCGGCTGGGGCGCGGCGGGTCGCTCCGATTGACCGGCCTGGAGGACGCCTGGGGCGGCGGGACGCGCATCGGCGCATGCGCCGAACGCTTTATCACAGAGTTCGGCTATCGCTGCCTCTCATCGGACACCGTCGTCTTCATCCTCAGCGACGGTCTGGACGTGGGCGATCCCGCGCGCCTCGCGCACGCGCTACGCGAGCTACAGCGGCGGTCGGCCGGCGTGGTGTGGCTCAATCCGCTGTTGGGCACGCCGGGCTACGCCCCCTCGGCGCGGGGGATGCGGGCCGCCCTGCCCTACGTCGACCTGTTCACCGCCGCCAACGACGCGCAGGCCTTTGGGACGCTAGCCCGTACGCTGCGGCTTGGTACAGTTTGACGGGGTGTCGTGCCGACGGCGCCCTACTACACGACGTCGACGCGGCGACATGAGTATCATCTTGGTCGCTTTCTGGGTCATCGGCACTCTCGATGAGGCCGATCGCACGACTGGCGCAGCTATAGCGCCAGGATGATGAGGGTGAGAGCGACCGCTGACAATCTGCTCACGTGGGCGACGCCAATGACGGCCTCGCCCATCTCTGGTGCACACAGCGAAATAGGCCTCATCGAGAGTGCCTATGAACCCGCTTTCTGGCCCTGTTCTTTGCTCGATCAGTGGCCCCATTAGGCTCACGCCCCATTTCCCGCTGTCTTCCCAGCGCACGATCACCACGCGGGACATGGTGTGCGGTTACGGCGCCTGTGGCATCGGTTGCAGCGCGAACATGGTGATGCCGGAGGCCATGAGGCTGATCGCGCCCGATGGGACCGCGTAGCGATACAGGCGGGTTTTCCGGTTAGGATATGTCCCGGTGTCGACCAGTATGAGCAGGTCCCGATCGCCCTGCGCGAAGTCGAGCCTGTCAACGGATGTGGCCGCGGGCAGGACGATCGCTCGCGGCGGCCCAACCCCAAAACCTGGGCGGATAGCAGACACAAAGAGGCGTGGCCGCGTCGCTGTGTGCCGTGCGGAGAAGACAGGGGGTGACGCGAAGGCGACGATGGCGCCCGACCGTCCCCACGCGACCGTATATAGTGCGCGAGAATCAGCGCCACTGCCAGAGGTTGGTCCTGTTGCGTAGAGGGCGGCGCGCACGCCTGTTAGCGCTACAAGACTGAGGTGAAGGGGGGTCTGCGTGTAGGGAGCGTTCGATTGGACGAGCGCCTGACGGCCATCAGGCCCCCAGGCATCCACACGTTCCCCGTCCGGCACAAGCTGGCGCGCGATATGCCCGTCGTGGCCGAGCAGCCAGCGATCAAAGATGTAGCCATGCGGCCGCGCGGCCCATTCATTATCGGTAAAGACGTCAGAATAATTGGCAAGTCGAATCGGCGCGCCGCCCCCCACCGGCGCCACCATTTCGTCTTGATACGCCTGCACCACGCCGGCGCTCGTGATGTGCTGATACGACAGGAGCCTGTCGTCAGGCGACCACGACGCTTCATCTCCATGCCCGACCGGCCGGATGGAGCCATGGATCACATCGATGATATCCAGCGTTGGATACACAATGCGCACGGCTTGATAGTCGGCATGGCCGATGGCGACGGCGAGCTTGGCGCCATCATGGGACCAGGGAGACGGCGCGCTTGGATCAATCCACGAAGACAGTGTCACGTTCCTGGCCATGCGACGCATCCCGCGCTGAGCGCGATCCCATAGCCACAAGTCCGGCGCGCTGGTTGCCCCTTTGAGGAAAGCGAGATAACGCGCATGCGGCGACCACGCATAGGCCGTGGCCGGTAGAGATCCGAGGATGGTCGTATGACCGGTTGCGAGGTCGATGACGGCAATCCCGTGCGCCACGTCGGAGACGACAAGAGAGGCGCCATCGGGGGACCAACTAACCCCGGACCTTTCGACCGTCACGGGCCAAGGCGTGGCGATGGTGCGCATGGTGGGGCTATCAAGAGAGCGCAGCCGGAGGTGGCCGTTGACGATGTAGGCAACGTACGGGGATAGCGCCGTTTGTCCGTTGCCGGCGGACGAGAGGTTGAGCGTTGTCCCGCCGCGCGCCGGTTGCCTGGCGCGAGCGGCGCCAGCGTGTGCTGTCACGGATGCGCCTGTCAGACCAAGGACAAGACCAAAGCCGAGCACCGCGCCGTTGATCGTTCTCCATCCACTCGTCATGTCCATGGTGAGAACCTGCTTAGCGCCGGTATCCCGGCATCCGTTGTTCGTGTGCCGTCATGCCGCCAGTATAGCGCGACACGGCTGGCGGTGTCCACAGTGCCCTATGGTAGGACAGGGCTCGTGAATTATACGTGATGCCAAGGCTCCCGGCGTTGTGTAGGGGCGTATGGCATACGCCCGTGGCCTCGAACGCACGGGCGTATGCCATACGCCCCTACGATAATTCACGAGCCCTGTATGGTAGGATGATGGCGTGTTGAGCGGTCGATAGGACAGTGCACGCGCACGGGGAGACACATGATGCGAACACAGACGATGCGAACACAGACGATGCGGACACAGACGATGAGACGCGGCGCCCTACTCGTCTTATTGCTTTGCGCGGGGTATCTGGGGGCGGCGCGCCGGTCCGCGCCGCCGCGCCGCCGTCCGCGCGCGGCCTGTCGCGCGCGCTGGCGCTGATCCCGACCACCGCCCGTGAGGTCGATGTCACCGACTGGACCTTGCTCAAAGCGTACGAAGGCGCGCCAGCGTTGACCAGCGCGAGCCCCGCGGCGGCGCGCCATCGCTTCTTCACCGCACTCACGCGCGATCAAGCGACCCCCGCGAACTGCAGCAGTCAGGAGGACGAGCGGAACGCCGCCTCCTGGTCCTGGGACGCCACCGACCTCAGCTGGGAAGCAAGCAGTGTCTTTCCCGACGGCGCGCCGGCCTGCGTGCTCGCGTTCCGACCCGGTTTCGCCCTCGCGCCGGTCATCGCCCACTTCGTGCGGCGGGGCTTCCACGAGAGCCTCTACCATGGCGTCCCGATCTACACGCTCCCTCTGCGAGACGCGAGCGGCGCCCCGTGGTTCTCCGCCGATCCGGACCTCAGCCTCCTCAACACGGCCGTCCTCGCCGGCAAGGGCATGCTCGTTTTGTCGCCGTCGCCGCAAGAGATGCGCGCGGTCCTCGACGCCGCCGCCGGCCGGGCGGGGCGGACGCTCAGTGACGACGCGGCGGTGCGCGCGACCGTCGCGGGCCTGGGGACGGCCGCGGGGGCCGTGATCCTGCCCGGCCTGGCGACCTGCCACTCCTTCCTCAGCCCGCGCGCCTACAGCCCCCAGGCCATCGCGGCGCTCACCGCCGCGCTGCACCTGGGGCAGCTGCACCCCTACGCCGCCCTGGGTGTTGGCTATCGTGAGGCGGGCACGCGCCCGGTCGGTGTCGTGCTCATGCACTACCCCGACGCCGCCACGGCCCGGTCCGACCTCCCGACGCGGCGCGCCATTGCCGCGGCTGGCCGCAGCCTGTTCGCGCTCGCGCGGCGTCCGTACCGCCTGGAGAGCGCCGCTGTGCACGGCGGCGACCTGATGCTGGAGCTGCGCCCGGCCGGCGATCACCCGCAAATCCTCTTCAGCATGGTTGTCCAGGACGACATGCTGTTCGCGGCCTGCCCCTCCCGGACCTGAGCGCGTATCGGCGCGCTGGCGTAACCTTGACGTTGTCGCTCCAGACGCGCTACGGTGAAGGGAAACGAGCCGCCGCGCTCGCCGTGTTCGCGTCCAAGAAGGAATAGGCGCATCCATGACCACCCATCGCCTCCCCTATCCAGCCCTCCTGCTCGCCCTCCTGCTGGCCCTGGCTGTCGCGCCGACCGGCGCGACCCACGCCGCCCCATCGGCGCCCACCGACCTTTCCGCTCTATCCGCGCCCGCTGGCGCTGCCGTCGGCGGCGCCCTGCGCTACCGCAGCCCGACGCTGGGCTACTCCTTGCCCCTCCCGGCGCGCTGGACGCGCGTCGCGGACGTGCGCTGGACGCCGGACGGCCCGCCGGCCGACCTGACCGTGGCCACGCCCGACCGCCAGGCCCTGCTCGGCGTGCTGGCCGCGCCGACTGGCGGCCGCGTCTACAGCCCCGCGGGGCTGTCGCAGGTCGGCGACGACCTGATCGACCAGCAGGACGCCGTGCAGGGCGGCCAGATCCGCCATAGCCACGTCACGATCAGGGGCGTCGTGTTCCAGGCCTCGGTCGCCACGTTCCGCCACGGCGGCGAGTCCCAGGCCGACAGCTGGATGGCCGTCCTGACGACGGTGCGGCGGCGCCGCCTCTACGCCTTCGCCGGCCTCGTCTACGACCGCGCCGTCCACTTCGTCGTGGGCGGCGCGGGGACGACGAACGCGCGGCCGACCGCGACACCGACCGACGTGCCCCTTGGCCCCTTCAGCGCCCGCCCCGACGGATGGCCCGGCGTGAGCAACGGGAGCGTGCCCGCGCGCCTCCGCGCCGGCGTCGCCGCTGTCCCTGTCCCAACGTCTGCGGCCGGGACGAGCGGGATGAGGGCGGTGGGCGTGGGGGCGCGCGGACGCGCTCCGTCCGCGGCCAGCAGGACCGTGGCGACGCCCCCGGTCCCGTCGATCCATCGCCTCGGACGTGACGCCTGCCCGACGATCTTCGATCACCTGAACCCCGACGTAGTGGACAAGAACTGCGGCTTCGGCGTGGAGCGCCTGCTGATCGCGGCGAGCTTCGCCGGCATCACCTTCGACCCGCGGGCCGCGGACGACCCGCACCCCGCGCCGGCGGTCAACGTGGACGGCTTCACGCGGTACACTGGCGCCGGCGGCGCCTACGCCCTTGACTACCCCGCGCAGTGGACGCTGCACCGTGTCCAGGGGAGCCAGGGCAACGGCCTGACCCTGCGCGCGCCCGACGCCAAGGCCGTCGTGACCGTGCTGGTCCAGCCGGCCGGCGCCGCGTCCTATGCCGCGGCGGACCTACAGACCCTGGCCGACCACGCGGTTGAGCAAGCAGGGCATCTGCTCGGCAAGATCACCCAGCGCACGCTGCCCAGCGCCGCCGGCGCTGTCGTCGCGCTCGCCGACGACGGCGCCGTGGACGTGGACCTGGGCGGCGACGCCGCGGCGCAGAGCCGCGTCACCGCCCAGGTCGGCATCTATCACGGCCGCGTCGTCGCCGTCATCGGGACGGTTTTCCACGTCGGAGGCGACTCATCCGACTTCGGCGACGTGCAGGCGCGGTTCTTCGCCCCGTTCGACCCGTTGGCCCGGCAGTTCGGCTCTCAAAACTACGACGCCCACGACCGGGAGCAGCAGCTCGTCCTGGCCAGCCTGGCCAGCCTGGCCTTCAACCCCGGCGCCCCGCCCGACACGCGGCCGGCGCCGGACGTGAGCATCGACGGCTTCACCGGGCACACCGACGCGGCCGACGGCTACAGCCTCCGCTATCCCGCCGCGTGGACCCCTGTGCGCGCCCCCGGCGCCGACCTCGCAGTGCGGTCCGCGGACAAGCGGGTGAGCCTCGCCGTGGCGGTCCAGCCGGCGGGCACCACCGTCTATGCCCCGGACGATCTGCGCGTCATCGCCGACCGCGAGATCGCCCAGATCGGGCGCGTGGACCCGTCCGCGCTCACCGCGGCGACGACCGTCACGGCGGGCGTCACGCTCGTGGTGGTCGTCGCCGCGAACGTGACCGTGCCGGCAGGCGCCACCAGCACGGAGCAGGCGACGCTCACGGTGGCCGTGGCGGCGTACCGCCGCCGCCTCTACAGCGCCGTGGGCGTCGTGTCCAGCGCCAGCTCGGACAACCCAGCCGCCCTGGATTTCACACGGTCGGAGACGGAGCAGCAGCTCGTGCGGGCCAGCCTGGCCACGCTCGCCTTCGACCCACGCATCGGGGACGACCCGCGCCCCGCCCCGGCCGCCGGCATCGACGGCTTCACCGCGCACGCCAACGCCGCCCAGGGCTACACCATCAGCTATCCGGCGGCGTGGACGCCCGTGTCCAACCAGGGCGCCGACTTCACGGTGCGCTCGTCCGGCGCGGACGTGGCCCTCGCCGTCGCGGTCGCCCCGACCGGCGGCAAGGCCTACTCCGACGCGGACCTGCGCGCCGTGGTCGATGGGCAGATTCATCAGATCGGCCAGGCTGGCGCCATCAGCCACGGCGCGACGCGGATCGGCGGTGTCACCTACCAGACAGCGCAGGCCGATGTGTCCGCGTCCAGCGCCAATTTCGCCACCGCGGGCGCGGGGGTCCATGTGGTGGCGCTGGTCACCGTCCACAACGGGCGCGTCTACGGGGTCCTCGCCATCGTCATCCGCACGCGCGGCGGGGGCGGGAGCGTCAACCCGCGCTACGATATCGACAACCAGCTCGTCCTGTTCAGCGTCGCGACCATCGCGCTACAGTAGAGGAGGTCGACGAGGATGCTGCTCGACGAGGTCTACGTGGTGAGCGACGCGCGCGCCCTGGCGACAGACGCGCAGATCGCGGAGGCGGAAACGACGCTGGGCGCGCGCGTTCCCGCCGGCTATCGCGCCTTCATGACGGCGCTGGGGGCCGGCGAGCTCAACATGGGTCTGCGCGGCTCCCCCCCGACGAGCTCGTACGCCGCACGCAGGACTTCCGGGGCGTCCAGGCAAACCTGGTGGCCGGCGCGGAGGAGGACGGCTACAACCGCTGGGACCTCTTCGACGACAGCCTCGCGCTGCTCCCACCCACCCGCCTGCTCTCCGCCGTCCTGGTCATCGACGCCGGCCAGGGCGACGAGATCGTGTACCACCCAGACGCGCCCGGCGACCTGTTCCTCCTCCCGCACGACGCCGACATCGTCGTGCGCGTCGGAGGCACGATCGACGAGGCCCTCGCGCGGATCCTGGACGACGAGCAACGCGGCGTGCGGACGCGCGTCCTGACGGCCGATGGGCGGCTTGAGGACCGCGAGGGCCTCATCTATTTCGAGCCGGACCCCGACCGCGAGCGCCTCACGCTGACGCTCGACGAGGGCGTCCCCTTCGCCGAGGTCCGCGCCTTCCTCCAGGCGGAGGCGCTGCGGCACGCGCCCGCCTCGTTGTGCGTCAGCGAGGCGTACACCAACTCCGACGGCAGCCCGCGGGAGACACTCCACCTCTTCGTACGCGCGTACGGGGGCGCGATCTGGCTCACTCAAGGCCCTCCCGACACGGTGAGTGTCACGATCCACCTCTCCTACGATCGCCGTCGGCACACCCCCGACATAGACCGGCTGCTCGCCTTCTGCCGCGCGCGCACGCGTCGGCGCGGACCCTGGTGGAGACGCGGCCAGGGTCGGTGACACGAGTGCGACGCAGGCGCCCGCCGCTGTGCTGAGGAGCTAGGATACTCTCACTCCTGGCCCCCGCGCACCACCGTGGTCACGGCCGCGGCCATCTCCTCCGTGGTACTGGAGCCGCCCATATCCGGCGTGCCGGCGCGGCCCGCTCCGGTCACCACCCCGAGCGCCGCGAGGACAGCCTCGGCGGCGTCCCGCTCGCCCAGGTGGTCGAGCATCATCGCCCCGGCCCAGATCGCCGCGCTCGGGTTGGCTTGCCCCGTACCGGCGATGTCCGGGGCCGACCCATGGACCGGCTCGAACATGGAGGGATGGGCGCGCGTCGGGTCGATGTTGCCGCTGGCCGCGAAGCCGAGGCCGCCCTGGATAGCCGCCCCAATGTCGGTCAGGATGTCTCCGAACAGGTTGGAGGCCACGATCACGTCGACGCTGCCCGGGTGCGTGATTAGGCGGGCGCACAGCGCGTCGACGTGGTACTTGGTCGTTTCGATATCCGGGTAGTCGGCCGCCACCAGGGCGGCGACTTCGTCCCAGAAGACCATGCTGTGCCGCTGGGCGTTCGACTTGGTGGCGACGGCCAGCCGCCCCGAGCGGAGGCGCGCCTGCTCGAAGGCGAAGCGCAGCACCCGCTCACAGCCGCGCTGCGTGAAGATGGCCGTTTCGATGGCGACCTCGTCCAGCGTGCCGGTGTGTACGCGGCCTCCCGCGCCCGCGTACTCCCCCTCGCTGTTCTCGCGAATACAGAGGATGTCGAAGTCAGCCGAGCGCAGGGGGCTTTGCACGCCGGGGAGCAGCCGGTGCGGACGCATGTTGACGAACTGCGCGAAGCCGCGCCGGATTTCAAGCAGCAGGCCGTGCAGGGAGATGTGGTCCGGGACCAGGCTGGGATAGCCGATGGCGCCGAGGAAGATGGCCCCGAACCCCTCCAGTTGCTTCAACCCGTCGACGGGCATCATCTGGCCGTGTTCCAGGTAGTACGCGCAGCCCCACGGGAAGTCGGTCGTGTCGAGCTGGAAGCCGAACTTTTCGCCGACGGCGCGCAGCACGGGCAGGGCCGCCGCGACCACTTCCGGCCCAATGCCGTCGCCCCCGATGACCGCGATCTGGTGTTGGCGCATGGTATGGGTGCTCCTTTCAGCTGTTAGCTGTTAGCTGTTAGCTGTTAGCTGTTAGCTGTTAGCTGTTAGCTAATAGTAGAATCGCTGTTTCTCTTTCTCCGCGCGGTATGTGTCGAGCGCTGCTTGGACATCCGGCTCGGCGGAGACTTGGGCAACCGGGACGTCCCACCAGCCCTCATAACCCGGTACCTTGGCCTCGACGTCGATTGGCACGTAGATGAGGGTGGTTCCTGTCTCCTCTTTGGCGCGCTGCAACGCGTCGCGGAGTTCGTCGCGGTCGTTGGCCGTGTAGGTCCTGACGCCCAGGCTCTCCGCGTTCTTGACGAAGTCGACGGGGATGTAGGGACCGTCCAGCCGGCCGCTGGCCTCGTCGCGGAAGCGCAACTCGTTGCCGAAGGACGGCGACCCGCCCTGCATCTGTAGGCCGCGGATGCACTGGTAGCCGTGGTTGTCGAGCAGCACGACGGTGAGCTTGTAGCCCTCTTGCACCGAGGTCACGAGTTCGTGATTGAGCATCAAATAGCTGCCGTCGCCCACCATGACGTAGACCTCGCGGCTAGGGTCGGCCATCTTGACGCCGAGACCGCCCGCGATCTCGTAGCCCATGCACGAGTAGCCGTACTCCAGGTGGTAGCCTTTGGGATCGGCCGGCCGCCACAGCTTGAGCAGGTCGCCGGGCAAGCCGCCCGCCGCGCACACGACGACGTCGCGCGGGCCGCCCGCGTCGTTGACGAGGCCGATCACATTGGCCTGCGTCAGATGGGCGCCAGGGGTGTTCGCGCCTTGCCGCTGGGCGTCTACGGCTCCGTCCCACTCCTCTTTGAGCGCGCGCACCGTGCGTTCATACTCCTCGTCGGTGTGGTACCCCGCCTCGCCGAGGGCGCGCGCCAGCAGCTCGATCGTGGCGCGGGCGTCGCCCACCAATGGGAGCGCGCCCAGCTTGTAGGCGTCCATAGACGCCGTGTTGACGCCGACGAACGCGACATCGGGGTCCTGGAAGGCGGTCTTGGACGCCGTGGTGAAGTCGGCCAGACGCGTGCCGACGGCAATCACAAGGTCGGCCGCCGCGGCCAGCCGGTTGGCGGCGAGACCGCCGTTCGCGCCGACGGGTCCGGCGTTCCAGGGGTGATCCCACGGCAAAGCGCCCTTGCCCGCCTGTGTTTCGCAAACGGGGATGCCATGGGTCCGCGCCAACGCGTCTAGGGCGGCGGACGCTTCGGAGTAGATGACGCCGCCGCCGGCGACGATCAGCGGGCGCCGCGCCCGCGCGATCGCTTGCACGATGGGCGCCAGCGCGCTCTCCGGCGGGGCGTAGCGGTGGATGTGATAGACCCGCTTGTCGAAGAAGGCGGACGGGAAGTCGTAGGCTTCGGCCTGCACGTCCTCGGGCAGGCAGATCGTCACGGCGCCGGTCTCGGCCTGGTCGGTCAGGACGCGCATGGCCTCGGGCAGACTAGCCAGGAGCTGTTCGGGGCGGACGATGCGGTCCCAGTACTTGGAAACGGGCCGGAAGGTGTCGTTAACGCTGACGTCCCCGCCGCCGGGGTACTCGAGCCCTTGTAAGACGGGATGCGGGATGCGCGTGGCGAAGACATCGCCGGGCAGGAGCAAGACGGGCAGGCGGTTGATCGTGGCCGTGGCCGCCCCCGTGACCATATTAGTGGCGCCCGGCCCAACCGAGGTGGTGCAGGCGAATGCCCGCAGGCGGTTGTTCATTTTGGCGTAGGCGGCGGCGGTGTGGACCATGGCCTGTTCGTTGCGCGGCTGGTAGTAGCGCAGGCCCTCGGGCTGCCCGACCTCCTCCAGGGCCTGACCGATACCTGTCACGTTGCCGTGGCCGAAGATACCGAACATCCCGGCGAAAAACTGCTGTTCCCGCCCGTCGCGCGCGACGTACTGCTGGCTCAGGAAGCGCACGATAGCCTGCGCCGTCGTCATGCGGATTGTGTTCATTGCCATTGTCTCCTCAGTAGCTAGTAGGTAGTAGTTAGTCACTAGCTACTAATTACTAATCTACTCCGTACGGCTGCCACGCCTCCGCGACCCACTTGTGATCCGGGTCGTCGGTGAAGCGCCACTCGCGCACCGGGCCGGCCATAACGTTGAGGTAGTAGAGGTCGTAGCCGGGGGCGGCTACTACCGGGTGGTAGCCCCTTGGAACCAACACCAGCGTGCCGTCCTCGATCACAATGGCCTCGTCCAGCGCGCGATCGGGCGTGTAGACGCGCTGGAACCCGAAGCCCTGGGCGGGCTGGAAGCGGTGGTAGTAGGTCTCCTCCAGGTAGGTCTCACGCGGCGGATCGTCGGTATCGTGCTTGTGCGGGGGATAGCTCGACCAGTTGCCGCCGGGCGTGATCACCTCCACCAGGAAGAGGCTCTCGGCGGGATGGTCGGCTTCGAGCACATGCCGCACCTGGCGCGTCGCGCTCCCGGCCCCACGCGTCTCTTCCCCGATCTCCTCGGGGGTGATCAGGCGCGCCGCCACGCCGCGCGCGGCGCGCGCGCCGGCCCGCGCTACCTCACACGCCGTGACGGCTGTAAGCGTAAAGGCCATGCCTGGCGGCAGGTAGACCACATACGGTTTGCCCGCGAACACGCTGTCGCGCCGACCGATGCGCTCCCACGTCCCAGCGGCGGACGCGACGGTCGCCGTACCGCTCAGAATGACCAGCCCGACTTCCTCGTCGCCAGTGTTGTCCGGTACCGCCTGTCCGGGCGTCAACTTCCAGACCTTGCAGCTGACGTAGTCCCAGCCGGCCTCCTCCCGCGTGGCGCCGACGAGCGTCCCGTCCGCCGCGGGCGTCGGCGATGGACGTACCGCCAATCCCCTTCGTTCCATCTCCATCCCTTTCTTGTGTTTATCCTTTGTCTTGTATTTATCCTTATAGTATCTCAACGAGACAACCCACAGCTTTAGTCGTAGGAGAAAGCGGCGTCCATCGCGCGCGTCAGCGCGGCACGCTGGCCCGCGCCCTGTCAATGTCTTAGGCGACACGACGCATCTGCGTTGTGGCATACTCTGGGTATGATCGTGCTAGAGTTCAAGCTCGTGGGCGCCGCCCGTCAGTACGCCGCCCTCGCTGAGGCCATCCGCACCACCCAATTCGTGCGCAATAAGTGTGTGCGCAAGTGGATGGACGAACGCGGGGTGAAACCCTACGACTTGAACAAATACTGCGCGGTCTTGGCGCAAGAGTATGACTTCGCCGGTAAACTTAATTCGCAGGCGCGGCAGGTGGCGGCGGAGCGCGCGGCGGCGGCCATCGTGCGCTTCTACGACAAGTGCCGCGCCAAGACGCCCGGCCCGAAGGGCTATCCCCAGTTCGTGCGGGATGGCCGCAGCGTCGAGTACAAGACGACGGGGTGGACACTGGACGCGGCGCGGCAGGCGCTCACGTTCACGGACGGCTTCAAGGCGGGCACGTTCCGGCTCAAAGGGACGCGCGACCTGGGGGACTATGCGCGCGAACAGATCAAGCGCGTGCGTGTCGTCAAGCGGGCTGACGGCTACTATAGCCAGTTCTGCATCGACGCCACGCGCTGCGCCGCAGCGGCGGCGACGGGGCGCGCGGTCGGCATCGACCTGGGACTAACCCATTTCTACACGGACTCCGAGGGCGCGACCGTGGAGAACCCGCGCCACCTGCGACGGTCAGCGCACAACATCCTGGCGCTGGGGGTGCGCCACCTGGAAGAAACTACGGCGGGGCACGCCGAAAGTCACGCTTGGGGACAGTCCGCCCTCTATCTATCGGGCGTGAGTTCGATAGACACGGCTGCTGGGTGAGCCAAGAATCCCACGGCGCAAGCCGTGTGGAGTGTCAATGGATACGCGCGAGAAAGAGGGGGCGCGGATTCTCGTAGAACGAAACGGTAGCCTCCGCGAGGTCGTTCAGATCTAGTGAAGGCAGCGGACATTGTGCTCCCTGTCGAAGCAGCACTCCTTGGCGCCGCGTCCGCCTTCTACTTCGCCGCGAGGAAGCAGCAGTAAGTAGCGCTGTTAGCGCCCCCGGCGTCCCCTTGAAATATCAAAATCACGGACTATGTATGATAGTAGTATCGCGCCCTGGCGGGCGCACGTATTCGATGGCAACCGCGCTGGACACGAGGTGAGAGCTATGACAGGCGAGCACGGCGGCGACGAAGAGATCAACAAGCAGGCGCGTGAGATCCGCCGCTTGGTGGTGCGCACGGTTCATCACGCGGGCGCCGGGCACATCGGCGGCCCGCTCTCGGCGGCGGATATCCTCGCCGCGCTGTACTTCCGGGTCATGCGCATCGACCCGGCGCGCCCGGATTGGCCGGACCGCGACCGCTTCATCCTCTCCAAGGGACATTCGGCTATCGGGTGGTACGCGGCCCTGGCCCTGCGCGGCTACTTTCCGGTCGCGGAACTCGAGACCTTCGACGCCATCGACTCGCGGCTGCAAGGCCACCCCGACATGCTGTTGACGCCGGGAGTCGATATGTCGAGCGGCAGTCTCGGCCAGGGGCTCTCGGCCGGCGTCGGCATGGCGCTGGGGGCGCGGCTGGCCGGCAAAGATTTTCATACCTGGGTGATGCTGGGCGACGGCGAACTGCACGAAGGGCAGGTGTGGGAGGCGGCGCAAGTAGCTGCTCGCTACAAACTGGGTGCCCTCACCGCGATCGTCGACCACAACAAGCTGTCTCAATATGGCTGGACCCATGGCCCGGACGGCTACGCCGGGTTGCAGCGCGAGGCGCCGATCACCGACCCCGGCGGGGCGTTGCGCGCCTTCGGCTGGTCGGTCGTGGAGATTGATGGGCACGACATCAAGCAGATCCTGGCGGCGTGCGCACTGGGCCAGCGCGCGACGGAGCGGCCCACCGCGATCGTGGCGCACACCGTCAAGGGGAAAGGGGTCTCCTATATGGAAGGACACTATGGCTGGCACTCCAAGCCCATCACCCCGGATGATCTCCGCCGGGCCATGGACGAGTTAGGGGAGGCGGAGGCGATGAGAACAAGGCAACCGGCGCCGGCCGGGAGCGCGGAGGATGTGACATGAGCGCGACTGCCGAGCGGCCCATGGCCGCGTTGCGCGACGTGTGGGGCGAAACGTTGTGCGCGTTGATCGCGCGCGACCCACGCGTGCTTGTGCTCGACGGCGATCTCGCCAACTCCACCAAAGCCGACATGGTGGCGGAGCGCTTCCCCGCGCGCTTCCTGCAGATGGGCATCGCCGAGCAGAACATGGCCGGGGTGGCGGCGGGGCTGGCCACGGTCGGCTTCGTGCCCTGGATCAGCTCGTTCGCCGTTTTTCTGGCCGAGCGCGACCTCGACCAGATCCGCATGACCATCGCTCAGACGGGCCTGCCCGTTAAGTTCGGGGCTTCTTACAGCGGCATGCTCACCGGCTACACGGGCAAGACACACCAATCGGTCGAGGACATCGCCATCATGCGCGCGATGCCGAAGATGACCGTGATCGCCCCGGCCGACGCCGAGGAGTGCCGCCAGGCGATGCATGTGGCGACCGACCTGCCGGGTCCCGTCTACTTCCGACTCACGCGCGACCCAAGCCCGGCCATCTTCGACGAGAACTATCGCTTCGAGCTTGGGAAAGGCGTCGTGCTACGCGAGGGCGGCGATGTAGCGCTGATCTCAACCGGCGTACAGACGACGCGGGCGCTCGCGGCCGCGGAGACGCTCGCCGAGGAAGGCATCGACGCCTATGTGCTACACCTACCCACGATCAAGCCCCTGGACGAAGATGCGATCGTGGCGGCGGCCGCGCGGACCGGGGCGGTGGTGACGGCGGAGGACCACTCGGTCGTGGGCGGCCTGGGCGGAGCGGTAGCGGAGGTCCTGTCCGAGCGGCGCCCAACCCTGCTGCGGCGCGTGGGCATCAGGGATACCTTCGGCGAGTCGGGGCCAAACGACGCGCTGCTGGAGAAGTACGGCCTGACCGCGCGCCATGTGGCGCACGCCGCGCGCGAGCTCTTGACGAAAGGAGCAGAGGAGAAGGCGCGCGGACATTGACAGGCAATCAAGTATTATGTTATCGTCCCTATCAATCGTAGGCTATCCCGCTAGCGGGCGAGACGCCACGGTTATCGCGATCTTTTGGGTATCCTTTTTTCGCTCACGCGTGCTTTTGCGCGTGGGATAGCTGTATAGGCAACATTCGTAGAAGGGTGGTTCGCAGATGGACAAGGAAGTCATGGATCAGTCGCGGCAGGGCGAGGGCGTCCACGCCAACATGGAGATCGACCGCCGCCGGGCGCTGACGCTGGCGGCCAAGCTCGGCCTGGGCAGCGCGGCGATGGTCGCGGCGCTCAAGGCCGGCCACCTCGACGAAGCCGTCGCCGCGGGCAGGAGCCAGGATTTGCCCAAGAAGGGGTTCCACTTCGTCTTCGTCAATCACGTCACCACCAACGCCTTCTTCACGCCTACGCAGGCGGGCGCGGCGGACGCATGCAAGCTGCTGGGCTGCAGCTACAGCTGGACCGGCTCGGAGAACTCCATCGTCTCCGAGATGACCAGGGCCATGCAGACGGCCATCGCCGGCCGGGCCGATGGCATCGCCGTGGCCGTTATCGACAAAATCGCGTTCAATTCGCCGACCAGCCAGGCGCTCGCCAAGAGCATCCCGGTGCTCGCCTACAACGCCGACGGCGCCCCGAACAATGGACGCCTGGCCTATATCGGCCAGGACCTCTACCAGTCCGGCGTGGGCATGGGCCAGCGCATCGTCAGCTTGGTGGGCAGCGGCGAGGTCGGCCTCTTCATCGCCACGCCCGGCTCGCTGAACATTCAGCCGCGCATCGATGGCGCGATGGCCGCGATCAAGGCGTCCGGCAAGCCGATCACAGCCACGCAGACCGCCACGGGCGCGCTCGAATCGGCCGAGCGCAACGTCGTCCAGTCCTGGTACCTCGGCCACCGCAGCGCCAAGGGTATGTTTGCGGTGGACCAGGGCAGCACGACGGGCGCCATCCTGACCTCGCGCAAGTACGGCCTGGCGGCGAAGGGCCTCAAAATTGGCGGCTACGATCTGACGCCGGAGATCGTCAAGGGTGTGTCGGACGGCGTGGCGAACTTCACCATCGACCAGCAGCCCTACCTGCAGGGCTTCTATCCAATCCTCCAGCTCTACCTGTACAAGCTCTCTGGCGGCCTAGTCGGCGCCGAGAGCATGAACACCGGCATCAAGTTCGTGACCAAGAGCTCGGTCGCGCCCTACCTGAAGCCGAACGTCTACCAGGGATCGTCCTCGTCGATCTACCAGTTGTAGGTGTGCTGTAGGGTCACACGCGAACCCTGCGTACGGCGCGGCACGGAGTGAGGGTTATGGGCCGCGACTCCGTGCCGCGCCACCAGGCGATAGCGATGTAGACACGAAGGATTATGACGGTGGCAACCAAACAGAGTGACGTAGCGGCCGGGGTACGCCGTGACCCGACCGGGGGACCGGGGTCGGCGCCCACGCCGCCCAGCCCGATCAATCGACGCCTTGGCCTCCTGTTGCAGATCCCCGAGGCCAGCATCGCGCTGGTGGCGATCATCATCGCTATCGTCTTCCAGTTCCTCAACCAGGGGTTCCTGACGGTAGAGATCCCGATCCTGGCCGCCAGCACGGCGCTGTACGGCCTGATCGCCATCGGCGAGGCGATGCTGATGATCACCGGGGAGATCGACCTCTCCGCCGCCAAGATCTACTCGACCACCCCCTTCATCGCCTACTACCTCACACAGGCGCACATCCCGTACGGCGTCGCCATCGTCCTGGCCCTGGTCGGCGCCGCCCTGATCGGCATGGTCAACGGCATCATCACGGTCAGGTTTGGCGTCCCCTCCCTGATCGCGACGCTGGGCATGCTGTTCCTGCTCAACGGCCTGACCCTCACCGTGTCGCGCAGCCAGCCGGTCACGACGCCGGCCGCGGAGCCAATCAACACCTTCCTCGGACTCGGCCAGTCGCAACCCATCGGAGGGCCGGCCGCCTACGCCGGCTTCATCTGGCTCCTGCTGATACTGGGCGTCCTGACGGTCGTGCTGCGGCGCACGCGCTTTGGCATGCACACCATCTCCGTCGGGAGCAGCCTGCTGGCCTCGCGCGAGATCGGCATTCGCACGCAGCGCGTCAAGATCGCCAACTTCATGATCATGGGCTTCCTCGCCGGCCTCAACGGCGTCATCGAGTCCGTATCCAGTGGCTCGACCGACCCGTCGGCGGGGGATAACATCCTGACCCTCTACGGCATCGCCGCCGCGGTTATCGGCGGCACGTCGCTCTTCGGCGGGTCCGGCACGCTGATCGGCGCGGTGATCGGCGCCTTCGTCATCGCGGCGCTCATCAACGGCCTCCCACTGGTCGGCGTGCAGGCCACGGCATCGGATATCATCGTGGGCATCGCCATCGTGGCGGCGATTCTCCTGAATATTTGGTTGGGCAAGCTACGCGGACGGAGGGCGGCATGACTGCGGTGAGCGCGACGAGTGACCTATTCAACGCGGCGTCCCTGTCCAACGCGCCCGATCTGCTGCGCGCCGAGGGCGTGACCAAGAGCTTCGGGCCCGTGAAGGTGCTGCGCGGCGTTGACATACACCTGCGTAAGGGCGAGGTGCTGGCCCTGGTGGGGGACAACGGCGCCGGAAAATCGACGTTCATCAAGACCCTGGCCGGTTTCCACCAGCCGGACGGCGGGACGCTGGAGTGGGAGGGGCAGCCGCTGCGCCTGGCGTCGCCGCTCGACGCGCGCGCTCACGGCATCGAAACGGTCTATCAGGACCTCGCCCTGATCGATGACCTCTCCGTCTACCACAACATGTTCTTGGGCCGCGAGAAGATCAAGCGCTTCGGCGGCGTCGTGCCGCTGACCGACAACAGGGCCATGCGGCGGCAGACGCGCGCGTACCTCGATCAACTGGGCATCAACCTGCCCTCGGTCGACTCCCTCGTGCGCGACCTCTCCGGCGGCCAGCGCCAATCGATCGCCGTGGCGCGCGCGATGCAGTCGAACCCCAAACTGCTGATCATGGACGAGCCGCTGGCGGCCCTAGGCGTGCGCGAGGGCGCCCTGGTGCTGGGCCTGGTGCAGGAGTTGCGCAAGCGGCGCGAGGTCTCGATCATCCTGATCGTGCATAATTATAACCAGGTGTTCGAAGTGAGCGACCGCATCAACTTCCTGCACACCGGCGAGATCGTGCTCGACGTAGACACAAACAAGACGAGCGAGGAAGAGTTGATCCGCATCGTCAAGTCGGGCCTCGGACGCGGCGCGATCGCCGAGGCCGTCGCCGATAGCTCGATCTAATAGGGGAGTAGAAACCGTGGTTCGCTTGGGCAACGCGCCCTGTTCGTGGGGCGTCATCGAGGGCATCGACGAGGGCGGCGAGGGCGAGGATGGCGGGTATCGTCGGGTGCTGGACGAGATGCGTGAGACCGGCTATGACGGCACGGAACTGGGCGAGTGGGGCTTCATGCCGACCGAACCGGCGCGCCTGCAAGAGGAGTTGGGAGCGCGGGACCTGGCCCTGATCGGCTCCTGGGTCAGCGTTTTCCTGCACGATCAAGGGCGGCATGAGCAGAGCGCCCGTGACGCCGTGCGTACCGCCCGCCAACTCGCGGCCGTCGGCGGCGCGGAGTGCGTCGTCGTCCTGGGCAACGATCCCTACGGCGACCCCATGCGCACCGCGCACGCCGGGCGCATCACCCCCGACATGGGGATGGACGACGCGGCGTGGGCGGTGTTCGCCGACGGCGCCACGGGGGTGGCGCGCGCCGTGCGGGACGAAACGGGCCTGCGTACCGTGTTCCACCACCACATCGGCACCTGGGTCGAGACGCCGGAGGAAACGCGGCGCCTGATGGATATGACCGACCCCGCTCTGCTAGGGCTCTGCTTCGATACAGGTCACTGGCAGTTCGCCGGGGGCGACCCGGTAGCGGGTATCGAGGAATACGCCGGACACATCTGGCACGCGCACTTCAAGGATTGCGCGCCGGACATCGCGGCCCGCTCCCGCGTCGAGGGGTGGGACGGCGTGACCTCGGTCGGGCACGGCGTCTTCTGTGAACTAGGGAAGGGGGGTGTGCCATTCCCGGCGGTCCGTGACGCGCTGGACAGGGCCGGCTACGGCGGCTGGATCGTGGTCGAGCAGGACGTCCTGCCCGGCATGGGCGCGCCCAAAGAGAGCGCGCGGCGCAACCGGGAGTACCTGGCGTCGATCGGACTGTAGAGACCTGGTCCCGGATGATAAAAATCAGGCGCGGGAGTTCGGCGTTGCCGAACTC
>JAABUU010002148.1_pt1 | contig 29102 bp, 21 predicted proteins | sample 5559301 | NCBI WGS metagenome assembly JAABUU01 (sample SAMN10711884, study PRJNA513360) | rock metagenome | isolation source: Antarctica rocks | place: Antarctica: Victoria Land, Richard Nunatak white
GCCTGACCGCCCGCGCCGCGTAGACTGCCGCGCGACTTGGATCCCGTCACTGCCTCGATCACCATCGATCGCCCCATCGAGGAGATCTTCGAATATCTCCTGGATCTGGCCAACCATCCTGAGTTCTCCGATCACTATCTGATCGACTGGCACCTCACCCGAAGCGACTCCTACGGTAAGGGTGCCGGGGCGCGGTTTCGACTCAAGAGTCGGCGCAACCGCTTCGGGTGGGCCGACGTCACCATCACCGACGTCGAGGCTCCCCGACGGATCGTCGAGGTCGGTCGGGGGGGGAAGTTCAACCGGGTGGCGCTGCTGACCGTGTTCACCCTCAGCCCGGCCGCGGGGAGCGCCACCCACGTCGAGATGACCACTGAGACCCAGCCCGCCACCCTGTCGGACCGACTCCTGGAGGCCACCGGTCAGCGTGGCGCGCTGCGTCGTGGCGGTGCCCGGGCGCTGCGCCGGCTGCGCTCGATTCTCGAGGAGGGCACCGACCGCGGACAGCGAGCCACCGTCGCCGGTGGGTGAGGCTGCGCCCGGCGACCCGATCGCCTGGCCCGACGGCTAAGCTGCCCAGCCGATGACCGCTCAACTGCGCCCGCTGGCCTTGCTCGTGGCCGCCGTGCTGACCGTCGGCCTGGCGGCCTGTGGCCAGCGGTCGACCAGCCTGCACGGCGACACCGAGGCCGTCTACCTCGACCTGGGATCGCTGAAGTACCAGGTTCAGCTCTCGCGCCAGCTCAACCCCAGCGATCCCGAGGATGTCAGCTACCTCACCGGCCTGAGTCCCAGCGACGCCCGCCTGGCACCCAATCAGTCTTGGTTCGCCGTCTGGATGCTGGTCGAGAACCACACCGGCCAGATGCAGATGCCCTCTCAGACCTTCTCGATCGTTGACACCCAGGGCAACACCTACCAGCCGGTGACCCCCGATGCCACCAACCGGTTCGTCTATCGGCCCTTGGCCATTGCGGGCCATGGTCAGATCCCCGATCCGAGCAGTGCCGCCTTTTCGAGCCCCACTCAGGGGGCGGTGATCCTGTTCAAGGTGACCGAAGCCTCCTACGACAATCGCCCGCTGGTCCTCTCGATCGCCGACCCCACCAGCACGCGCACCGCGACCGTCGACCTCGACGTCTAGCGGGGAGCCGACGAAGCCAACGTCGGTTGGGGCTCGACAGACCGCCCTACCGCGCCCGCTGACCGACGGCGCCCTGCAGGACCTGTCGGGCCACCGGGGCGGCGGTGTCTCCACCGGCGCCATCACCCACCAGCAGCACCGCCACGGCGATACGCGGGTGGCCGGCCGGAGCGTAGGCGGCAAACCAGGCGTCGGTGTTGGTGGGATCGGATGCGCCAGCGCAGCTCGATGAGCCAGCGGGCGCAGTGGTGTCGGCGGGCGTGCAGGTGCTGCTGTGCAGCTCGGCGGTCCCCGTCTTGCCCGCCACCCTGACCCCGGGGATGGCGGCGGCTTGTCCGGTGCCCTGGCGCACGACGGCCAGCATCATGCGCCCGACCATCCGGGCCACCAGGGGGCTGGTGGCCCGCACCGGGGCTCGGCCCCCCCCAAGGGCGAGGGTGGGGCGCGGACGCTGGCCGCCCATGCCGATGGTGGCCGCCACCAGGGCCATCTCGAGGGCACTCGCCTGCACCTCGCCCTGGCCGATGGCCGTCGAGCCGACCGCCAGGTCGTCTCCGATGCGCCCCGCGGCGGGAAGGGTGCTCGTGGCCGCCCCGGGGATGCCGGGGGGCTCACCGAAGCCGAAGCGGTGGGCGGTGTCGACGAGCCGAGCGCCACCGACGCGGGCGCCCAGCGGCGCGAACACCGAGTTACAGGAGCTGGCGAAGGCCTGCAGCAGGGTACCCCCGCAGGACTCGCCGTTTGCGTTTCGAAGCGTTACCCCCGACAGGGTCGCCTGGGTCTGGTCGGCAAAGCGGGTGCTCAGCGTGGCCAGATGGGCCTCGAGGGCGGCGGTGGCGGTGATCATCTTGAATGTCGATCCCGGGGGCTGCAGGCCCGAGAGGGGGATGCCGGCCAGGGCCAGGATCTCCCCCGTCGCCGGCGTCAGGGCGACGACTGCCCCCAGCCGGGTGCCCAGGGCGCTCACCGCGACGCTCTGCAGCGCCGGCCCGATGGTGGTGTGCACGGCGCTGCCCGGTCGCGGGTTGCTCGCCGCCAGCACCCGGCGCCCGGCGCGCAGCTCGCCACCCGGCATTCCCGCCAGGCGCTCCTCGAAGGTGAGCTCGAGACCGTCGATGCCCACCCGCGCTCCGGGGGGGTAGCCCAGCGCGCGCCGACGCCGGGCGTCGGCGGAGGGGATGGGACCGAGGACGCCGACGATCGGAGCGGCCGCGGGCAGGGCGGAGCGGCGCTGTCCGCCGCCGGGGGCGGCCGGTCCCGTTGCCAGCACCGTGTCATCGCGGGCCAGTAGCTGCGCTCGCGGCGCCAGCACCGTGCGTCGCCGCAGGACCTCTCCCTCCCTCACCCCGGGAAAGGACAGCCACGGTGACCATACGATGCGCGCCCCCGAGCCGTGACCGCGAACCGGGAGCGAGAAGGCACCGGCGACGGCTCCGAAGGCCCGGGTCTGCACCCGAGTCGCCACCGCCACCGTCGCTCCGGGACCCGGGCGGGCGCGTGCGGCGATGCGCCCACCGGCCAAGGTGGTCGCGGTGGCGTCGCTGTCGCGGTAGGCGGCGGCGAAGCGTTCGAGCGAGTAGGCCCGCTGGGAGGTGATGTCGATGTCGTTGTACATGGCGCGGTAGTCACCCCGAGACCATGCCGCCGCGAAGCGCTGGGCCAGGCGCTCGGGGGTGGTGTCGGGCCCCGACCGTGCTGCCACCGCGACGGCGGCGGCGAGCCCCACCAACGCGACCACCGCCACCGTGCGCCGGCCGCGCAGACGCGCGCGCGTGACCCTGGCCACCGGCCCGCGCCCGGCGCCCGGCACGGGCCCGGCGCCGGGCCCCATCCGTGGCCTCAGAGAACCGCTCACGCGCCGACATTAGTCCACCGCGACGAGGCGATGCCCCGATCGGGAGGCCGCGCCACAGGCCACGCGGGTAACGTCGTGGGCCATGACCGGACTCGACTGGGGCATCGTCGTCTTCGCGCTGGCGCTCGCCGCCTACGGCTACCGGCGGGGCTTCATCGTCGGCGCCCTGTCGTTTGCCGGCTTTGCCGTGGGCGCCGTGCTGGGCACGCGGCTGGGTCCGTTGCTGCTCGCCCGGGGTTCCTCCTCACCCTACGCGCCGGCCTTCGGGCTCGTAGGTGCGCTGGTGGCCGGCCTCATCCTGGCCACCGGCCTGGAGGGACTGGCGCTTCGCCTGCGCGGTGCCCTGCGCCTGCCCGGCCTGGCCGCGCTCGACGGACTGCTGGGGGCGCTGCTGAGCGCCGCGGTGGCCCTGGGGATCGCCTGGATCGCCAGCTCGGTCGCCCTGCAGGCCCCCGGCAACCCGCGCCTGCGCGTCGACATCCAGCGGTCGGTGATCCTCAGAGACCTCAACCAGGTGCTGCCTCCGTCGGGCCCCATCCTCAACGCCCTGGCGCGCTTTGACCCGCTGCCCGCCATTCACGCCCCTGCTCCCTCCCTGAGCGCACCGGGACGCCGAATCACTCGGGCCCGCCGGGTCCGCGCCGCCGCCGCCAGCGTGGTGCGCGTCCTGGGCAGCGCCTGCGGACTGGGGATCGAGGGCTCGGGCTGGGTGGCGCGCTCTGAGGTGGTGGTGACCAACGCCCACGTGGTGGCCGGCGAGACCGACACCGTGGTGGAGGTCAGGGGCCGCGCCCCCGACATGGCGGCGCAGGTCATCGCCTTTGACCCGACCGACGACGTGGCCGTGCTGCGAGTGCCCGGTCTGTCTCAGGCCGCCCTCCCGCTCGCCCACGACCCGCCCAGCGGACGCGCCGCCGCCATCCTCGGCTATCCCCAAAACGGACCGTTCGATGTGGAGCCCGGTCGCATCGGGGCCACCGTGAGCGTGCTCAGCCAGGACGCCTACGGACGCGGCCCGGTCACCCGCGCGGTCACCCCGTTTCGCGGCCTGGTGCAATCGGGCAACTCGGGTGGTCCCCTGGTCGACCTGCGTGGGCGGGTGGTGGCGACGGTGTTCGCCGCGACGGTGGGAGCCGGCCCCCGCGCCGGCTACGGGGTGCCCAACGCCATCGTCGAGCGGATGCTCGCCGGGGCGCGGCAGCCGGTGGGCAGCGGAGCGTGCGCCCACTGAGGCGGCGGGGGTCGCGCTAGGCTGCCCCCCATGGCCAAGACACTGGTGATCGCCGAGAAGCCCTCGGTGGGGCGCGACCTGGCACGGGTGCTCACCGGGCCGTTTCAGAAGCACGAGGGCTGGCTGGAGGGTCCCGACCACGTCATCAGCTGGGCGGTGGGACACCTCGTCCAGCTCGCCGAGCCCGACGAGTACGACCCGAAGTACAAGCGCTGGCGCATGGCTGACCTGCCCATCGTGCCCGATCGCTTCAAGCTCGTGGTGCGCGACGAGCGCTCACGCAAGCAGATGTCGGTGGTGACCAAGCAGCTCAAGCGTGACGACGTGCAGGGCGTGGTCAACGCCTGCGATGCCGGCCGGGAGGGAGAGCTCATCTTCGCCTACCTGTATGAGAAGGCCCGCGGGGAGAAGCCCGTCCAGCGGCTGTGGCTGTCGTCGATGACCAACTCCGCCATGAAGGACGCCTTCGCCCGGCTGCGCCCCGCCGCGGAGCTGTCGCGCCTCGAGCAGGCGGCCCGCTCGCGCTCGGAGGCCGACTGGATCGTCGGGATGAACGCCACCCGGGCCGCCACCATCCGGCTGCGCTCCTCCTTTGACGGGGCGGTCTCCCTGGGGCGGGTGCAGACTCCCACGCTGGCCATCGTCGCCCGTCGCGAGGAGGAGATCCGCGCCTTTGTCCCCGAGGCCTACTGGCTGGTCGATGCGACGTTTGCCGCCGAGCGGGCGGGCGCCCAGCGCACCTACGCCGGGCGCTACCACGCCCAAGCCAAGCCGCGACTGGGCAGCGCCCCGGCGGCGCGGGAGATCGTCGAGGCGTGTCGGGGCCGGGCGGGACAGATCACCAAGCTCGAGACCCGTGAGCAGCGAGAGCGCGCGCCGCTGCTGTATGACCTGACCTCACTTCAGCGCGAGGCCAACACCCGCTTCGGATTCTCTGCCCGGCGCACCTTGGCCGCCGCCCAGCGGCTATATGAGGAGCACAAGGCCCTGACCTATCCACGCACGAGCTCGCGCTTTCTGACCACGGACATGGTGGCTGAGATCAAGCCCACCGCCGAGCTCGTCGGTCACCATCGCGACTATGCCCAGGCGGCGGCGTACGTGACCGGCCTGGACCTGCTGCCCCTCGGACGGGTCGTCGACGACGCCAAGGTCTCCGATCACCACGCCATCATCCCCACCCGCTCCGAGCACCGGCTGGAGAAGATGGGCGACGACGACCGACGCGTCTATGACATGGCAGCGCGACGCTTCCTCGCCGTGTTTCATCCCGAGGCGGTGTTCGAGAGCACCCGCCTGGAGACCACCGTCAGCGGCCATGTCTTTCGCACCCGGGGACGGGTCCTCCTGGTGCCGGGCTGGAGAGGGGTCTACGGCGAGCTTTCCGAGGGCGAGGCGCGTTCAGACGACGACGAGGGCGGCGATCAGCAGCTGCCCAAGCTCGACGCCGGCGAGACCGTGCAGACCCGCGAGATCGACAGCCTGGAAAAGGAGACCAAGCCCCCCCGCCGCTACTCTGACGCCTCCCTGCTGGGGGCGATGGAGACGGCTGGCCGGCTCGTCGAGGACGACGAGCTGCGCGAGGCCATGAAGGACTCGGGGATCGGTACTCCGGCTACCCGGGCGGCCATCATCGAGCGCCTGATCGACGTCGGCTACATGGAGCGCGACGCCCGGGCGCTGGTCGCCACCGAGAAGGGCCTCAACGTCATCCGGCTGCTCGACCAGCACGCCCTGACCTCCCCTGATCTGACCGGCAGCTGGGAGCATCGGCTGGCTCGCATCGAGACCGGAGAGGACTCGCGCGAGCGCTTCATGCGCGATATCGCCGGCTTTGCCACCGAGACGGTCGCCCAGCTCGACGCCACCCTCAAGGACGTGCGCATCCCCCGGGCCAACCTCGGCCCGTGTCCGGTGTGCGGCCACGACATCCAGGAGAACCGCAAGGGCTACTCGTGCTGGTCGCGTGAGGATCCCGGGTGTGGCTTTGTCATCTGGAAGGGCAAGGCGGGAAAGCAGCTGCCGGTGGCCATTGCTCGAGAGCTCATTCACACCGGCCGCACGGCGCGCCCGGTGACCGGCTTCAAGGGCCGCAGCGGACGTTCGTTTCGGGCCCGGCTGGCCCTGGCCCAGACCGAGGAGGGCAAGTGGCGGGTGGAGTTCGACGAGGCCTGGGCGCGTGAGGGTGCCAAGCCTCCCGAGGCTGAGAACGAGAGTGAGGGCGACGCGACACGGGCGGGCACGTCGGCGCCTCCCGCCGACGTAGCGCCCGCCGCCGCCTGAGGGAGCACCGCCGCGCCGGCCTGTCGGGTGCCTGCGCGACGATCTCGCGGTGAGCCTCACCCTCATCACCGGCCCGGCCAACTCGGCCAAGGCCCGGCGCGTGCTCGATGCCTGCCGGCAGGCCATCGAGGGCGAGCCGATTCTCGTGGTGCCCACCCGAGCCGACGTCGAGCACTACCGGCGCGAGCTGGCCACCGACGGGATGGTCTTCGGGGTCCGCGTCGAGCGCTTTGCTGGACTGATCGGCGAGATCGCCTTGCGCGCCGGTCCGTTGCCCCCGCTTCTGGGCCGGGCGGCTCGTACTCAGGTGCTGCGGGTCGCCGTGGCGGACGCCGCCCTTTCCACCCTCAGACCGGTGGCCCCGACCGCGGGCTTCGTGGACTCGCTGGGGCACCTGGTCGCCGAGCTACAGGCCCAGCGGCTGGATCCGAGCCGGCTCAGGCAGGCACTGAGGGCCTGGGCGGGAGCGGATGCGGCGCGGCGGGCCTACGGCGAGGAGGTGGCAGCCCTGTACGCGGGCTACCGGAGGCGGCTCGACGTCCTCGGGGTCGTCGATGGAGAGGGCCACGCCACCCGTGCCCTGGATGCGCTGCGCGAGCAGCCCTGGCGGTGGGGTAGGACTCCCGTCCTGTTCTACGGCTTCGACGACCTCACGTCGATCGAGCTCGACGCGGTGGAGACGCTGGCGCGCGTGGTCGACGTGCCGGTGACGTTCACCCTGGCCTACGAAGCGGGCCGCGCGGTGTTCGCCGGGCGCGCGTCAGCCTTCGAGACTCTGGCGCCCCTCGCCGGCCGCGTCGAGTGCCTGGAGGAGCAGGCCGCCTACTACCATCCATCGGCGCGCCGCGCGCTTCATCACCTGGAGCGGGGGTTGTTTGAGCCGACCGCCGCCCGGGTGGATCCGGGCCCCGCCGTAAGGCTGTTGGAGGGAGGTGGGGAGCGCGCCGAGCTCGAGCTGGTGGCCCAGGAGATCGCCGGGCTGATCGACGGCGGCATGCCGGCACAGGACATCGCGCTGATCCGGCGCTCCTCCGAGCGCAGCTGCAGCCTGGTCGAGGAGCTACTCAGTGCCCATTCCATCGCGTACTCGTTGCGCCGCCGGGTGACCTTCGGCCACACGACCCTCGGTGGCGCGCTGCTGTCGCTGCTGCGCTGCGCCCTGCGCGCCGGCTCCGCCGAGGACCTGCTGCGCTGGCTGCGCTATCCAGGGGTGGTCGGGCATCCTCAGCTGGTCGATCACCTGGAGGCCGAGGTCCGTCGCCACGGCCTGGGTAGCGCCGTCGAGGCTCGAGCCCGATGGGAGCGCGCGGCGTGGCCGCTGGAGACCCTGGACCGGCTGCGGGCAGCGGGTCAGGGCGGCTCCCTTGCCCTGCTGGAGCGGGTGGGGGTCGAGCTGGACGTGCTGGCGGCCGCCGGAAGCCGACGCCAGGCCCCCGTGCTCCCGACCGATGAGGCCCAGGCCTTGGTGGGTGCTCGGCGGGCACTCGAGGACCTCGGGGACCTCGCCCGCCGCGATCGCCTTCTGGGGCCCGACGGCGCCGGGCTCATCACCGCCCTGGAGGAGCTACCGCTGATGACAGGCGAGCCTCCCGGGCCCGGGAGGGTGACGGTCTGTGATCCTCTGGCGCTGCGCGCCCGGCGCGTGGGGGCCATCTTCGTGTGCGGGCTCAACGCGGGCACCTTCCCCGCCCCGGGACGTCCGGAGCCGTTCTTCAGCGACGAGGAGCGTCGCGACATCGCGCTGTCCTCGGGGCTGGTGCTGCGTCGCTCTCCCGACTCCCTGAGTGCCGAGCGCTACCTGTTCTACGCGACCGTGTCTCGGCCCGTGCAACTGCTGGTCCTCAGTTCCCACAGCGCCGACGACGACGGGGATCCGGTGGTGCGCTCGCTGTTCGTCGACGACGTCGCCGACCGCTTCACCGAGGCGCTGGCCGCGGGCACCCGCCACCGGCGCCTGGGCGAGGCCGACGCTCCCCCGGCGCCCGAGGACGGCGGGCCGAGGGCGATCGCGCCCTTGGGCTCGCCGGCGGTTCTCACCGCCCTGCGCGATCAGCCCGCCTGGTCGGCGTCTGCGCTTGAGACCTGGGCCGGCTGTCCGGTCAAGTGGTTCGTCGAGCGCTTCCTGAACGCGCGTGATCTGGAGCCCGAGCCCGAGGGGATCATGCGAGGAGGACTGGCCCACGCCGTCATGGAGGCGACCCTGCGCTCGGTGCGTGAGCAGACGGGGTCGGCGGGGCTTGAGGCCCGCGGCCTGCCCGAGGCCCGACGTCTGCTGCACCGGGCCATCCAGGACGCAGCTGCCGACTTCCCCCTGTCCACCGACCCGGTGCGGCTGCGGACGTTGCGGCGGCGCCTGGAGCGCGACCTCGAGCGCTATCTCGAGCATCTCGCGGCCTGTGTGAGCATCTTTGTGCCGACCCACCTCGAGCTGGGCTTCGGGTTCGGGGAGGGATCGCTACCGGCCCTCGAGCTCGACGACGGGCGCCTGCGCCTGCGCGGACGCATCGATCGCGTGGACCTAGACGCCGGCGGTCGCCGGGCGATCGTCTATGACTACAAGGGACGCGACGCTCCTCAAGGCGCCCGCTGGCTCTCCGATCACCGCTTCCAGGTCGCCATCTACGCACGGGCGGTCCGTGAGCTGCTCGGCCTGGACATCGTGGGCGGTCTCTATCAGCCGCTGGGCACGCGCGATCTGAGGGCCCGCGGGGTGCTCGACTCAGATGCCGACCCTGACCTTGACTGCGTGGGACGTGACGCCACCGACCGCGCGGGCGTCGATGCCCTGATGGACGCTTCGGTGGCCCAGGCGGTGGAGGCCGCCACCCAGGCCCGTGCCGGGGCGCTGGTCCCCAGGCCCGATACCTGCGCCTACCGCGGGGGCTGCTCCTATCCGGCGCTGTGTCGCTGTGAGCCCGGAGCCCGCGCGGCGTGACCGCCCATACGGCGCTGCGCCTGTTCGACGAGGCCCCTCCCAGCGGGCGACGTCCGTCGCTGACCGTCGAGCAGGCGGCGGCGGTGGCTCGCAGATCGGGCTCGCTGCTGCTGGCCGCCAGCGCCGGGAGTGGCAAGACCTCGGTGCTGGTGGAGCGCTTCGTCGCCGCCGTGCTCGACGATGGGGTCGCCCCGGGACGGATCCTGGCCATCACGTTCACCGAGCGCGCCGCCGGGGAGCTGCGCCTGCGGGTACGTGCGCGCTTCTCAGAGCTCGGAGCCCGGGAGGCTGCGCGCGACACCGAGGCCGCGTTCGTGCTCACCATCCACGGCTTCTGTGCGCGCCTGCTGCGCGCCCATGCGCTGGCCGCGGGTGTCGATCCCGCCTTCGTGGTGCTCGACGACGACAGTGCCCGGCGCCTGCGCAGCGAGGCCTTTGGTGAGGCCCTGGGCGAGCTGGTGGGTCGCGGTGGCGACAGTGAGGGTCTCGATCTCGCTGCCGCCTACGGCCCCGACGCCCTCGAGCGCATGATCCTCGCCGTCCACGAGGAGCTGCGCAGTCGCGGTCACACCCTGCCGGCCCTGCCCCCGATCGACGCGGTGACGGTTGCTCCCGGCCACCGGGCGCCACTCGTCCGGGCGCGGGCGTCACTGGAGGCCCAGCTCGCGAAGCGCCTCACTGGCGACGGATCGCCCTCGGCCACCATCGAGCGCGCGTGGGCCGCCGTCCAGCGCGGCGCCGAGATCTTTGAGCGCGAGGGGCCCGGCGAGGTTCCGCTGCCCGCGCTCCTCGCCAGCCTGCGGCTGCCGGGAGGCTCGTCTGACGCGGTGTCCAGCGACGCCGCCCGAGCCTATACGCAGGCCCACGACGCCTACCAGCAGGCCTGTGTCGATCACCACGCCGCCCGGGCCTGCGTGCTGCTCAACCGTCTGCTGGGCGCCTACGGCGTCGCCTACGCACGGCGCAAGCACGCCCGCTCGGCCGTCGACTTCGACGACCTCGAGCTCTTGGCCCGGGATCTGCTGATGTCACACCCCGCGCTGGGCCAGGCCTGGTCTGAGCGCTTCGAGTTGGTGATGGTCGACGAGTTTCAGGACTCAAACGCGCGACAGGTCCAGATCCTGGAGGCGCTCGAGCGTGACAACCTGTTCACCGTCGGCGACGAGGCTCAGTCGATCTACTCCTTCCGCCACGCCGACGTGGGGATCTTCCGGGCTCGGCGCCGGCGCCTGGGATCCGCCGGGGCAGCGGGGGCGCTGGCGGAGAATTTCCGCAGCCGTCCGCCGCTGCTGGAGGCGGTGAACGCGGTGTTTGCCGAGCGATTCGCCCCCGCCTTCGTGCCCCTGCGCGCTGGTCTGACGGCCGATCCGCCCGGTTCTGATCAGGCCCTGGTGGAGCTCTTGATCACCGATGCCGGGGCGTGGGGAGCCACCCCGGGCGAGGCAGGCTCCGAACCGGCGATGACCTGGCGCGAGGCCGAGGCCGAGCTGCTCGCCGCCCGGGTGGCCGAGCTGGTGACCGGCGGGCAGGTCCACGCGGGGCAGGTGGCGGTGCTGGTCCGGGCCACCGGCGACCTCGCCGTCTACGAGCGAGCGCTGCGTCAACGGGGGCTGGACACGTTGGCCGCGGCGGGCGGTGGCTACTGGGCCCGCCAGGAGGTGGTCGACCTGACCGCCCACCTCACGGCTCTGGCCAACCCTCTCGACGAGCCGTCGCTTTACGCCAGCCTCGCCTCGCCGTTGGGAGGCCTGTCGTCTGACGCCCTCGCCCTCATCGGCCTCGATGAGCGAGAACGGGGGGGTGGAGCTTGGGAGGCCGTCCAGCGCCTGGCCTCGGAGGAGACCGAGAGCGTCGTGTCCCCGCCAGATCGTCCTCGCGCTGAGCATCCCGCCGACGGCGCACGTGAGCTCGGTGCCCGCGACCGCGCCCGTCTGCGTAGCTGGCAGGCGTTCTTTGCCTCCGAGCGGGCTGGCGCCCCCCGGGCCTCTCCGTCGCAGTTGCTGGCGCGCGCGCTGCGCTGGTGTCCCGCGCTGGCGCCCGGCGAGCGCCCGCTGGCCAACGCCCACAAGCTGATGCGCATCGCCCGTGACTTCGAGGCCCTCCAGGGTGGCGACCTGCGTCAATTCGTCGAGCATCTTCGCGACCGCGGGGGGCACGACACCCGCGAGGTCGACGCGCCGGTCCAGACCGCCGCGCCCGAGGCGGTGCGGATGATGACCATCCACGCCGCCAAGGGACTGGAGTTCGACGTGGTCTGCGTCGCCGATCTCGGACGCCAGGGACGCATCGACATGCCGGCGCTGCTCGTCGAAGGTGACCGCGTGGGCCTGCGCCTCAACAGCCTCGACGGCGGTGAGCCCGCAGCCGCCCTGGCCTACGATGACCTGCGCGCGCGGCGGGTGGCCGCCCAGGCCCAGGAGGAGGAGCGCACCTTCTACGTGGCGCTCACCCGCGCCCGAGAGCGCCTGCTGCTCAGCGGCGGCATCGATCTGGCCCACTGGCCTTCGCCGCGTCCGGGTGCGGCCCCGCTGAGCTGGCTCGGCCCGGCCCTGGTTCCCGGCCTGCGCGAGCGCCTGGACCCTGCGGCGCCCGTCCAGGAGCTCGACTCCCAGGTCGGGCCCCACCGTTTCCGCGTGCGCTGCCTGCTCAACACCCCCGCCACGCTGCCCGATCTCGTCGGCCCCTGGCGCCAGGTCCCCCGGGTGGCCTCCCCGCCGGTCGACCCACCTCGCGCGTGCGCGCCCCCCGCCCCGCCGCCCATCGCCTCGCCCCCCGCCACCGCCCCGGCGCCCTCCAGCCTGAGCTACTCGGCACTGGCCGAGTACCAGCGCTGTGGCTACCGCTACTACCTGCAGCGGGTGGTCGGGCTGGCCGATGAGCGGACTCGAGCTGCCCGGTCAGACGATCACCACGGGGCCCCGGACGCCCGGACCCGGGGGGCGCTGACACACGCCCTGCTCGAGGATCTCGACTTCTCCAGACCCCTGGCGCCCACCGAGGCCCGGGCACGGCGGATCGCCGCCTCCCTGGGAGCCTCAATCGACAGCGCCTCGCTTTCTGACGCGCGGCGACTGGTGGATGACTTCGTCGCCAGCGCCATGGGTGAGCGCCTGCGGGCCGCTCGTCGTGTGCGGCGCGAGCATCGCTTCGCCATCCCTCTGGGAGGACCCGACGAACCGCTGCTCACCGGGGTCCTCGACGTGCTCGCCGACGAGGGCGACGGTCAGCTGCTGGTGGTCGACTACAAGACCGATCGCGTGGAGGGCGTGGATCTCGAGGAGCACGTCGACGGCGCCTACGCCGTTCAACGTGCCCTCTACGCCCTGGCCGCCCTGACCGGTGAAGCCGATCGGGTGGAGGTGGTGTACTGCTACCTGTCCCGACCCGGGGAGCCCGTGGGTGCCAGCTTTCAGGCCGCTGACGCCGGCGCTCTGCGCCAGCGGATTCGCCAGCTGTCAGCGGGGGTGCTCGCCGGGGCATTCCCGGTGGCGCCCGCACCGCACCGCGGACTGTGCCTCAGCTGTCCCGGCCGCCGGCGCCTGTGCTCGTGGCCGGAGTCCGCGACGCTGCGCGAGAAAGCCGCCGCTCAGGGCCCCAAAGGACCGTAAGCGTTAAGCTGGGCCGGGATGAGGTCGTGAGCGATCAGGCCACGGCGGCGGCGCAAGCCCGCAAGGAGGACGAGCGCGAGCTGTTTCGCCGCCTGCTCACCGAGGCAGACGGGCGCGCCCGCGAGCAGCTCGTCAAGCGCTTCCTGCCCCTGGCCCGGCAGCTGGCCCGTCGCTATCAGCGCGCCGACGAGCCCCTGGAGGACCTCGTTCAAGTCGCGTCGCTGGGACTGCTCAAGGCCATCGACCGCTTCGATCCCGACCGGGGGGTCGTCTTCTCCAGCTACGCCGTTCCCACCATCCTCGGTGAGGTCAAGCGCCATTTCCGTGACCGCACCTGGTCGGTGCGCGTGCCCCGAGACCTCCAAGAGCTCGCCCTGCGCGTCGATCGCACGGCCACGAGCCTTGCCCTGGACCTGCGACGCTCACCATCGGTGAGCGAGATCGCCGGCGCCACCGGATCGACCGACGAGCAGGTGCTCGAGGCGCTCGAGGCCGCCGGGGCCTACCGGGCGACCTCCCTGGACGCGCCGCGGGGAGGCAAGGGCGACGAGCCAGACGAGACTCTGGCCGAGAGCTTCGGCCACGAGGAGGGCGGCTTTGACCTGGCCGAGCGTCGGGCCATCCTCGCCCCGCTGCTCGAGTCGATCTCCCCGCGCGAGCGGACGGTCCTGCACCTGCGCTTCACCGAGGACCTCACCCAGGCCGAGATCGGGGCCCGCATCGGAGTCTCTCAGATGCAGGTCTCGCGGCTGATCCGTCAGGCCCTGGCCCGGCTGCGAGAGGCAGCGAAGCAGTGAACCGCTCGATGGGGCCTGCCGCGGCCATCCTCGACATCGACGGCACGCTGGTGGACAGCAACTACCACCACACGATCGCCTGGTTTCGCGCCTTTGGTCAGCACGACGTCACCCTGCCACTGTGGCGGATCCATCGCGAGATCGGCAAAGGGGGAGACCAGCTTGTCAGCTCGCTCGCCGGCGAGCGGGTCGAGAAGGACTGCGGTGAGGACATCCGCAGCGCCGAGACGGCGCCGTACATGGCGCTCATCAACGAGGTGGTGGCCCTCGAGGGCGCTCGAGAGCTGATCGTCGATCTCAAGGAGGACGGACGGGCTGTCGTCCTGGCCAGCTCCGCCAAGCCCGAGGAGGTCGACCACTATCTCGACCTGCTCGATGCCCGGGATCTGGCTGACGCGTGGACCACCTCGGCCGACGTGCAGGCGACCGAGCCCGAGCCCGACCTGGTCCTGGCCGCGCTTGAGAGCGTCGGCGGCGGTCCTGCGGTCATGGTGGGCGACTCGGTCTGGGACTGCGTGGCGGCCGGTCGGGCGGGAATCGAGGTGGTCACGGTGCTCACCGGGGGCTTCTCCGAGCAGGAGCTGACCGAGGCCGGGGCGGCGACGGTGTTCGATTCCATCGTGGAGCTGCGTCGTCACCGGCGCCAGACGCCTCTGGGGGGTTAGCGGCGCCGGGGGTGGGTAGGAAGCTCGCCAGATCCCTCAGTCAAAGGAAGGCAAGGACCATGGAGATTCCCTCCCCTCAGCCCGCTGAGCAGCCCACCCCGATCGTCCCTGAGACGACCGAGGTCCCGGCGCCGGTGGAGAGCCCCACCCCCACCATCCCCGACTCCCCGGATGTGCCCGGCCCCCGCCCCGCCGAGACCCCCGATGCCCCGCCTGAGCCGGCGACACCCGAGGTCGACCCTCAGCGCGAGACTCCGATCGATCCCCCGACGCAGGCCCCGCCCCTGACCTGACCCGACACGCGCTCGTGGCCTGAGAGCTCACAGCCGACGAGGTGGGCGTGACCCTCACCCCTTCCCGTCCACCGCTCGCTCAAGCTCGGCCTTGCTCATCTTCGACCGGCCGTCGACCCCCTTGCTCCGAGCCTCGGCGTAGAGCTGGTCACGGGTGCGCCCGCGCTCCCGATTGGATTGAGAGCGCAGCCCACCCCGGCGCCCGGAGGATATGTCGTGCGTCGAGGTTCGCGAGCTCTCTCGCGACTCACCGGCCCGGGCGCGCTCCTTGTTGACCGTGCGGGCGGCGATCTCCTCGGCGAGCTTCTCCGGGCGACCCTGGTCGAGCACCGACTCCTTGACGTGCTCGTACTGACGGGCACGCTTCGTGTTTTTCTTCACACCGGCGGGGGGCATGGGTCTCCCTTCGATTGACAAAGCCGACGATTTCGAGGCATGACACGGGACTCATACCCATCTGACCCCTCATGACCACTCCGATCTGGCTCGAAGATCGCTCGCAACTTCGCCTGCGCCCGTGCCCGCACCCGCGCTTTCGGTAAGAATCCCCTTCATGCCCCGCGCGATCTGGAGTGGCGCCATCAGCTTCGGCCTGGTCAGCGTCCCCGTCAAGCTCTACAGCGCGGTGTCGCGCAAGACCATCCGCTTTCACCAGCTCCACGGGGCCGACGGCGTGCGCATCCAGCAGCGTCGGGTGTGTCCGGCCGACGGTCAGGAGGTGCCCTACGACGAGGTGGTCAAGGGGTATGAGATCGCCCCCGAGCGCTACGTGATCCTCGAGCCCGAGGAGCTCGAGGCCCTCGATCCCAAGCGCACTCACACCATCGAGATCGAGGACTTCGTCGAGCTGTCAGAGATCGACCCGGTCTACTACGACCATCCCTACTACCTGGCTCCGGGTCCGGGCGGGGCCAAGCCCTACCGCCTCCTGGTGGAGGCCATGCGCCAGACCGGCAGGGTCGCCATCGCCCGGGTGGTCATACGGTCCAAGGAGCAGCTCGTGGCCCTGCGGCCGATGGGCGAGCTGCTGGGCATGGCCACCATGATCTTCGCCGACGAGCTCGTCTCACCCGACCGGCTCGACGACCTCCCCAGCGACGACATCCAGACCACCGAGCGCGAGCGCACCATCGCTTGTCAGCTCGTGGAGTCATTGGCCGGGGGCTTTGAGCCCGAGAAGTACCGCGACACCTACCGCGAGGAGGTCATGTCGCTCATCGAGCGCAAGGCCCAGGGCGAGGAGATCGCCGTCCAGCCCACCGTGCCCGACCGCCCCACCGAGGTTCCCGACCTGATGAGTGCGCTGCAGGCCAGCCTCGCGGAGGTCCGCTCGCGCACTCGGACCGACGCCCCCGCCCCCACCAAGACCAACGCCAAGACCAACGCCAAGACCAACGCCAAGGCCGAGGCCAACCCCGACGCCGCCCCCGCCGCGCCCAAAGCCGAGACCAAGCCCAAGCCCAAGCCCAAGCCCAAGGCAAAGGCCAAGCCCAGCGCCGGGTCCTCGCGCCCCCGCACCAGCGCCGCCCGCTCCAAGCCTCGCTCCTGATCCCGCGCACCCCGCGGGGAACCGCTGGTCGCGCAACCCGTTTCCCGGAGCCCACCCCGCGGGTAGGCTGCCGCGCGGATGCCCGCCGTCACCGCCAGCCTGACGCCGCGCACTCCCCGCCTGCGCCGAGCCGACTGCTCGGGCCCCGGCCTGCATCGCGAGCGACGCGGCCGGGGCTTTGGCTACCGCGACGCCGACGGCGAGCGGGTCTCAGACGAGGAGGTCCTCACCCGCATCGCCGAGCTCGTCATTCCCCCCGCCTGGGGCGACGTGTGGATCTGTCCGTACCCGGGCGGTCACATCCAGGCCACGGGTGTCGACGCGGCGGGGCGCAAGCAGTACCTCTACCACACGCGTTGGCGCCAACGTCGCGATCAGGAGAAGTTCGACGAGATGCTCGACTTCGCCCGCGCCCTGCCCGCTCTGCGCGAGCGCATGAGTGGGCATCTGGCCCGTGAGGACTATGGCCGCGAGCACGTGCTCGCCTGCGCCGTGCGCCTACTCGACCGGGGGTTCTTTCGGGTGGGCAGCGAGGACTACGCGGTGCGCAACGAGACCTACGGGCTGGCCACCATCGAGAAGCGCCACGTTCGCCTGGAGGGCGACGTCATCGCCTTTGACTACATGGCCAAGGGGGGCAAGCGCCGGGTCCAGTCGGTGGTCGATCCGCAGGTGGCCACGGTGGTGGCACGGCTCAAGCGCCGTCGGGGTGCCAGCCCCGACCTGCTCGCCTACAAGCGGGGGCGCACGTGGGTCGACGTGCGCTCATCTGACATCAACGAGTACCTCAAGGAGGTCACCGGACGGGACTTCTCGGCCAAGGACTTTCGCACCTGGAACGCGACGGTGCTCGCCGCGGTGGCGCTGGCCGTGTCGGGCGCGGCCACGAGCTCGCGGACGGCCCACAAGCGGGCGGTCAACCGGGCGATCAAGGAGGTGGCCCACTACCTGGGCAACACTCCGGCGGTGGCCCGCACCTCCTACATCGATCCCCGGGTCTTCGATCGCTTCCAGTCGGGCCTGACCATCGGCGGAATCCTGCCCGACCTCGCCGACCAGCTGGGCGAGCCCGCCATCCAGGGCCCCGTGGAGGAGGCGGTGGTCGACCTCATCGCCGGCCACGAGAGTGAGGCCATCGAGAGGATTTAAGGTGAGGGAACCGGTGGCGCCGTCCACCTGCCGAGATCGGCGCGTGCAGGCGGGCTCAGGCGACCTGATCGGTGGTCTCTGAGAAGGCGAGGAGGGCCTGCTCGCGGGTGGCACGGATCGTGAAGATGCTGTCGAGGCCGGTGATCTCAAAGGTCTTGGCAATGCTCTGATCGGTGTTGACGATGACCATCGTCCCCTGGCGGGAGCGCAGTCGTCGGGCCGCGCCGATCAGCACCCCCAGGGCGGTGGAGTCGACGAAGCTCGTGTCGCTGAGGTCGATGAGAACGCGAGCACCGCCACCGTCGATGATCCCATCGAGCTTCTGCTTGAGCTCCGGAGCGGTGAACAGGTCGATCTCCCCACCCGCCTTGATCACCTGGACCCCGTCGGTGAGCTCCTCGTCGGCGAGATGAAAATCGGTGGGCACGGGCGCGACCGTCAACCGCCCGGGGGGGCAGGCTCGGAGAAGCGTAGGCATACCACCAGCAGCTCGGCTCCGTCGTCGGCAGGCTCCACCCACACCCGGTCGGCCATCCGCTCCACCACGCTGCCCACCCCCGGCAGGTCGGCGGCGCTGAGCACGGCGCGGGCGCCACCGGCGACCAGGGGCCCGACCCGCAGCTCCAGAGCGCTGGTGCGGGCCGTGACCTCCAGGGTCAGGCGGCCGTCGAGCAGCTGGGCGGGACCGTGGGCGGCCAGGGCGTCGGTTACCGCCAGGGCCTCGTCGAGTCGGTCCAGCGGGCATTGGGCGCGTGCCGCCAGCATGCCCACCACCCGGTTGAGCACGGGCGCCACCAGGGGCCCCGCGCTGACTGCCACCCGAGCGTGGTTGGACCCGACATCGTCGGGGCTTGAGTCGGAGATCATCTCCATAGGGCCTCAGGTGCGATCCCGGGCACCGGCCAGGTCGAAGGTCATGCGCACCTCGGTGCGCTCGGCGCTCTCGTCGCGCCCGAGCTCGAGGGAATCGCTGAGGGTGGCCATGAGGGGCAGCCCCAGCCCCAGGCCGGGGCTGTCGGAGCGGGGGGCGATTCCCCGTCCCCCGTCGCGAACCACCACCGTCAGGCGATGGCGACCCTCGAGGTAGGCCTGCACCTCCATCGGACCCTCGCGCTCGGGATAGGCATGGACCACCACGTTGGTGCAGGCTTCGGTGATGGCGAGCTTTACGTCTGAGAGCTTCTGATCGTCGAGGTCCAGGACCTCCCCCAGAGAGCCCAGGGTATGCCGAACCACCGCCACGTTCTCAGCGCGAGCGGGCAAGGTGATCTCGATATCGGCCATCACATGTCCTCCCGCCCGGGCCTATCGCCAGGGCTGTCGGCTTCTCATGCCCGCCCCGGCCTCATTTCAGTCCCTTCCCCGGCCCCGGTCTGGGGCCACTTGCCCGCTGCTTCGCTGCTACCCTTTCTGACCCGCCTCAGTGCCCGCCAGGTACGCGCCCCCCGGGAGCACTTCATGAGACCAGACCTTCAGCCTCAGCAGGCCGTCGACCTTTACGACCCCACTTACGAGCATGACGCATGCGGCGTGGCCGTGGTGGCCCGGCTGGACAATCGCCGCACCCGCGAGGTGGTGCAGAAGGGTCTGATCGCCCTGGAGGGCCTGGAGCATCGTGGTGCGGCGGGAGCCGACCCGGCCACCGGCGACGGCGCGGGGATGCTGCTGCAGATACCCGACGCCCTGCTGCGCGCCGTGGTGGACTTCGAGCTGCCGGCGCCCGGCGCCTACGGGGTCGGCGTGTGCTTCTTGCCCGTCGAGGAGGTGCGCCGGGCCAAGCTCGAGGCGATGATCGAGCTCAACGTGCGCGTGGAGGGCCAGCGGGTGCTGGGCTGGCGCGACGTACCCGTCGACCCGGCTCACGTGGGCGCCACCGCCAACGCCTCACGGCCGGTGATCCGCCAGCTGCTGGTGGCGGCCGGGCCCGCCCACGCCGACGATCAGGACGCCTTTGAGCGCAAGCTCTACGTCATCCGCCGGGTGTGTGAGATCGCCGCCGGGCCTGACCTGTACATCGCCAGCTTCTCCTCGCGCACGGTGGTCTACAAGGGCATGCTCATCGCCCACCAGCTGCGGGGCTTCTATCCCGACCTGGCCGATGAGCGCACCACCAGCGCCCTGGCCCTGGTGCACTCGCGCTTCTCGACCAACACCTTTCCGAGCTGGGAGCTGGCCCACCCCTACCGGGTGATCGCCCACAACGGTGAGATCAACACCCTGCGGGGGAACATCAACTGGATGCGCGCCCGCGAGAGCGAGCTCGCCTCAGAGCTGTTCGGCCGCGACCTGGGCAAGATCAGGCCGGTGGTAGCACCGGGGGGATCGGACTCGGCCACCTTCGACAACGTGCTCGAGCTGCTCATGCTCGCCGGACGCTCCCTGCCCCACGCGGTGATGATGATGATCCCCGAGGCCTACGAGGGCCGCCAGGACCTGCCCGAGGCCCTGCGCGGCTTCTATGCCTTTCACTCCTGCTACATGGAGCCCTGGGACGGTCCGGCGGCGGTGGCGTTCACCGACGGCCGCGTGGTGGGGGCCACCCTGGATCGCAACGGACTGCGCCCCGGCCGTTGGCTGGAGACCAAGGACGGACACCTGATCCTGGGATCGGAGGCCGGTCTGCTGGGCGTCGCTCCCGAGGAGGTAAAGCGCTTGGGGCGCCTGCAGCCCGGCAAGCTCTTCCTCGTCGACCTCGAGCGCGGGATGATCGTCGACGACGCCGAGGTCAAGCGCCGGGTGGCCGGCCAGCGCCCCTACGGGGAGTGGTTTGAACGCAACGCCGTCCCTTTCTCCGAGCTGGCGCCCGCGCCGGCGCGCGAGCCCGATCCCGAGGGCCTCACCTCCCGCCAGCTGGCCTTCGGCTACTCCCAGGAGGACCTGCGGGTGCTGCTCAGGCCGATGGCCATCAAGGGCGAGGAGCCGATCGGCTCCATGGGCAACGACGCCTCCCTGGCGGTGCTCTCCGATCAGTCTCCCCCCCTGTTCTCCTACTTCAAGCAGCTCTTCGCTCAGGTCACCAACCCACCCATCGACTCCATCCGCGAAGCGGTGGTGATGAGCCTGCGCACCATCCTGGGCAGCGAGGGCAACCTGCTCGCCGAGACCCCCGAGCACGCCCATCAGCTCATCATCGACCAGCCCATCCTTCACAACTCAGAGCTCGAGACCCTGCGTCACTGCAGCCATGAGCTCTTCGATGCCCACACCATCGACATCACCTGGCCGGTGGCCGAGGGAGTGGAGGGGATGCGCCGGCGTCTGGCCGCGGTGTGCGACGAGGCGCGTGACTGCGTGCCCCTGGGCAACAACATCATCATCCTCTCCGACCGCGCCCTGGACGCCGAGCGCGCCGCCATCCCGTCGCTGCTGGCGGTGGCGGGCGTCCACCACCACCTGGTGCGGCTGGGCACGCGCCTGAGGGTGGGGCTGGTCGTGGAGTCCGGCGAGCCCCGCGAGGTCCACCACATGGCCACCCTGATCGGCTACGGGGCCAACGCCATCAACCCCTATGTCCTCTTTGAGACCCTCGACGCGCTGCGTGGCGACGGTCTCCTCGGCACCGAGATCGGCCTCGCCCAGGCGCAGGCCAACGTGGTCAAGGCCTTCGGCAAGGGCCTGCTCAAGACGATCTCCAAGATGGGGATCTCCACCATCCAGTCCTACTGCGGCGCCCAGATCTTCGAGGCGGTGGGCCTGGAGCGAGACCTCATCGACCGCCACTTCAGCGGCACCGCCTCGCGCATCGGCGGCATCGGGTTGGAGGTGCTGGCCCGCGAGGCGCTGCAGCGCCACTCCCGCGGCTTTGCCGGCCCCTCGGGGCGCCCGGGCGACCTGCTGCCCGTGGGTGGCGTCTATGCCTGGCGCCGCGACGGCGAGCATCACATGTGGAACCCCGAGACCATCGCCTCCCTTCAGCACGCGGTGCGCTCGATCGACGGCGACGCCGACGATCGCTACCGCCAGTACGCGGCCCTGGTCAACGACGATGCCGCCCGGCGCGCGACCCTGCGCGGGCTGCTGTGCTTCCGCGACGACCAGGCCCCGATCGCCCTGGATGAGGTTGAGTCCGCCGCCGAGATCGTCAAGCGCTTCGCCACCGGCGCGATGTCGCTGGGCTCGATCTCCACCGAGGCCCACGAGACCCTCGCGATCGCCATGAACGAGCTGGGGGGGCGGTCCAACACCGGCGAGGGCGGGGAGGACCCGCGGCGCTTCACGCGCGACCCCGATGGTCGTTGGCGGCGCTCGGCGATCAAGCAGGTGGCCTCCGGTCGCTTCGGGGTGACCATCCACTACCTGGTCAACGCCGATCAGATCCAGATCAAGATGGCCCAGGGAGCCAAGCCCGGCGAGGGCGGCCAGCTGCCCGGCGACAAGGTCGACGATTACATCGGCTGGATCCGTCACTCCACCCCCGGGGTGGGGCTCATCTCCCCGCCACCCCATCACGACATCTACTCGATCGAGGACCTCAAGCAGCTCATCTATGACCTGCGCTGCGCCAACCCCGAGGCCCAGGTATCGGTCAAGCTCGTCTCTGAGGTGGGAGTGGGCACGGTGGCCGCCGGCGTGGCCAAGGCCAACGCCGACCACGTCCTCATCGCCGGTCACGACGGGGGTACCGGTGCCTCTCCGCTGTCCTCGATCCAGGCGGCCGGCGTGCCGTGGGAGATCGGCCTGGCCGAGACCCAGCAGACGCTGCTGCGCAACGACCTGCGCTCGCGCATCGTCGTGCAGACCGACGGCCAGCTGAAGACCGGGCGCGACGTGGCCATCGCCGCCATGCTCGGCGCCGACGAGTACGGCTTCTCCACCGCTCCGCTCATCGCCACCGGCTGCATCATGATGCGCGCCTGTCACCTCAACACCTGCCCGGTGGGCATCGCCACTCAGGATCCCGAGCTGCGCAAGCGCTTTGCCGGTCAGCCCGAGCACGTCACCCGCTTCTTCTTCTTCGTCGCCCAGGAGCTGCGCGAGATCATGGCCTCCCTGGGCGTGGCCAGCGTGGACGAGCTCATCGGCCGCGTGGATCTCCTCAGTCCCGACCGCGCCATCGAGCACTGGAAGGGCCGGGGGGTCGATCTCTCCCACGTCCTCGCTCGCGTCGCCGACCTCCCCGCCGACGCACCCCGCCGGCGCACGCACGCGCCGCCGCGCGTCCTCGACGATGCCCTGGACTGGGAGATCGTGCGCCGCGCCGAGCAGGTGCTCGCCCGCGAGGCCGACACGGTCAGCCTCGAGCTCGCGGTGCGCAACGTCAATCGCTGCGTGGGCGGGATCCTCTCCAGCCGCATCGCCTCCCGCCACGGCGCCGACGGCCTGCCCGCCGGGTCCATCGACGTCACGTTCAGCGGCTCGGCCGGTCAGAGCTTCGGGGGCTGGCTGGCGCCCGGCGTCTGCTTCTCGCTCTACGGCGACGCCAACGACTACACCGGCAAGGGACTCTCGGGTGGGGTGCTGGCCGTGCGCCCGCCCCCCGGCGCCACCTACGTCGCGCAGGAGAACGTGATCGTGGGCAACACCGTCCTCTACGGCGCCACCTCCGGACGGGCCTTCTTCCGCGGACTGGCCGGCGAGCGCTTCGCCGTGCGCAACTCTGGGGCCAGCGCGGTGGTCGAGGGCGTCGGAGACCACGGGTGTGAGTACATGACTGGGGGCCGGGTGGTGATCCTCGGGCCCACCGGGCGCAACTTCGCCGCCGGCATGAGCGGGGGGATCGCCTACGTCCTCGACGAGGACGCCACGTTCTCAGAGCGCTGTAACCAGGCCATCGTCGACCTCGAGGCCCCCGACGCCGCCGATCTCATCGAGCTGCGCGAGCTCATCGGCGAGCACGTCGCCCGCACGGGCTCCACGGTGGGGCAGAGGGTGCTCGTCGGCGGCGACGAGGCCCTCGCGCGATTCGTCAAGGTCTACCCCACCGACTACAAGAACGTCATGTCCCAGCGCGCCGAGGCCGAGGCCGCCAACGCCCGCGCGGGTGCGGCGGTGGACGCCCTCGGTGTGAGCCCGGCGCCCGGCGCCGACGGGAGCTAGCGGGCAGTGCGCCGTGGGTGAGCTTCGCGGCTTTCTGAATATCCAACGGGAGGGAACCCCGCAGCGTGACCCGCTCGAGCGCATCGCCGACTACGAAGAGTTCGTCGTCACCCGCCCCGAGGCGGAGCTGGCCGAGCAGGGAGCCCGCTGCATGGAGTGCGGGGTGCCCTTCTGTCACAACGGTTGTCCGCTGGGCAACCTCATCCCCGACTGGAACGACCTCGTCTACCGCCACCGTTGGCGCGAGGCCATCCGCCAACTGCACGCCACCAACAACTTCCCCGAGTTCACCGGGCGCCTGTGCCCGGCGCCGTGTGAGGCCGCCTGCGTGCTGGAGATACGCGAAGGCGACGCGGTGACCATCAAGCAGATCGAGAGCGCGATCATCGACCATGCCTGGGAGCAGGGGTGGGTGGCGCCCGAGCCCCCCACCCGCGAGACCGGCCGCAGCGCCGCCGTGGTGGGCTCGGGACCGGCGGGGATGGCCGCCGCCCAGCAGCTGCGCCGTGCCGGTCACCAGGTCGTGCTCTTCGAGCGCGACGAGGCGGCCGGGGGCCTGCTGCGCTTCGGAGTGCCCGACTTCAAGATCGACAAGGGCGCGGTCCAGCGCCGCGTGGACCAGCTCGTCCAGGAGGGAGTGACGCTGCGTTGCGGCGTTGATGTCGGCGTCGATGTGAGTGTGGAGGAGCTGCGGGGGGAGTTTGACGCCGTGGTCATCGCCACCGGCTCGCGCGTGCCCCGCGACCTCCCCGTCCCCGGCCGCGAGCTCGCCGGGATCCACTTCGCCATGGACTACCTCTATGCCCGCAACCGCTGGGTGGCTCGCGAGGTCTCACACCTCCAGCCCGCCGTCGGGCCTCCGGCGCCCGCGGCCATCGCTGCCGCCGGCCGCCACGTGGTGGTCATCGGCGGGGGCGACACCGGTGCCGACTGCGTGGGTAACGCCCTGCGCGAGGGCGCGCGCTCGGTCACCCAGCTCGAGCTGCTGCCCGAGCCTCCCGCCCACCGGCCCGACGAGCGCACCCCCTGGCCGCTGTGGCCCCAGAAGTTCCGGCTCAGCTATGCCATGGAGGAGGCCCGCACCGCCGATCGCGGCGAGCAGGACTACTCGGTGACCACCTCTCACTTCAGCGGCTCCGACGGGCACGTGGAGGCGCTGCACATCGCCCAGGCGGGCTCCGCTGCACCCTTCGGGCCGGTGGCGGGCACCGAGCATGAGATTCCCGCCGATCTCGTCCTGCTGGCCATGGGCTTCCTGCATCCCGAGCCGGCCCTGCTCGATGGACTCGGCGTCGAGCTCGATCGCCGGGGCAACGTCCGCGCCGGGCGTCCGTATGAGACGTCGGTCCCCGGCGTGTTCGCCGCCGGCGATGCCCGCCGCGGGCAGTCGCTGATAGTGTGGGCCATCAACGAGGGGCGCCAGTGCGCCCGGGTGGTCGACCGTCACCTGGAGGGCCTGGGCTTTCGCGAGCCCATCCACTCCGGCAACGTGGGACCCGCCGACGAGGGCCCCGAGGGTCCCCCGGGACATGTGAACTTCGGCATCGGCGCCCAGGAGTGAGGATCTGAGCCCGTCCACGGCAGCGCTTCCCCGGGTATGCGTGATCGGCGCCGGCTCCTCCGGGATCGCCGTGGCCAAGGCCCTGCACGAGCACGGCGTCCCCTTTGACTGCCTGGAGAAGTCAGACCAGGTGGGGGGCAACTGGGTGTTTGCCAACCCCAACGGCATGTCGGCCGCTTACCGCGGCCTGTTCATCAACACCTCGCGTGAGCGTATGGCCTACTCGGACTTCCCCATGCCCCGCTCGTTTCCCGACTTTCCCCATCACACCCACATTCGCGCCTACTTCAACGACTACGTCGACCACTTCGGCTTTGGCGACCGGATCGCCTTTGACACCGGTGTGGCTCGCGCCGAGCGCGAGCCCGGCGGTGGGTGGAGGATCACCTGTGAGGACGGCCAGGTTCGCCGCTACGACGCGCTGGTGGTGGCCAACGGCCACCACTGGAATCCGCGCTGGCCCGAGCCCGCCTTCCCCGGGGCCGACCGCTTCGGTGGCACCCAGACCCACGCCCATTCCTACGTCGACAACGAGGTGCTGCGCGACCGCGACGTGGTGGTGCTGGGGATGGGCAACAGCGCCATGGACATCGCCGTGGAGTCAAGCTACGTGGCGCGCAGCACCTACCTGGCCGCCCGGCGCGGAGCCTGGGTGGTGCCCAAGTACCTGGGGGGCAGGCCCGCCGACCGCAAGCACCCCGTGTTCAGCAACCCCCGCATCCCGTTCAAGCTGCGCCAGGCGATCATCGGACTGGCCATCCGGTCCTCGGTGGGCGCCATGGAGGGCTACGGGCTGCCCAAGCCCGATCACCGCTTCGGAGAGGCCCATCCCACCGTCTCGGGGCGCATCCTCGACCGTATCGTCCACGGGACCGTCACCCCCAAGCCCAACATCTCAGAGCTCACCGAGGACGGGGTGCGCTTCGTCGACGCAAGCGAGGTGCACGCCGACCACGTCATCTACTGCACCGGCTACAAGATCACCTTCCCCTTCTTCGACGAGGGGCTGATCTCGGCCCCGGAGAACCACATCGAGCTCTTTCGCCGCGTCTTTCACCCTGAGCTGCCCGATGTCTTCTTCGCCGGGCTGCTCCAGCCGCTGGGAGCGATCATGCCCCTGGCCGAGGCCCAGGGACAGTGGATCGCCGACCATCTGCGCGGGCGCTATCACCTCCCCGAGCCCCAAGCCCTGCGCCGAGACATCCGCCGCGACCAGGCGGCGATGCGCCGGCGCTACGTGAGCTCCAAGCGCCACACCATCCAGGTCGACTTCGACGACTACCTGCACGCCCTGGCGCGCGAGCGCCGCGCCGGCGCCGAGCGTGCCCAGGCGGCGGGTGGCACCCTGCCTGTGCCCGCAAGGATGCCTGGGCCCGCGGGGGTGGCTGGGCCCGCGGGGGTGGCTGGGCCCGCGGGGGTGGCTGGGCCCGCGGGGGGAGCAGCCGGGTCAGAGACGGCCGGCGGCAGGAAAAGTGGCGCCGAGGCGCAACAACGCCCTGTCTAAGCTGTTGGGGCAGGGACGGGGACCATCCGCCCCGCCTGAGAGCATCATCCGCCCGCCACCTCTGAGGGGAAGATCGATCTTGCGCAAGCGCCTCCTAGTCCCGTTCTGCCTGGCCATCGCCTCGCTGGCGATCCCCGCCACCAGCCAGGCCTTCACCACCGGGCTCGACGACCAATCTCCGTCGATGTACACGAGTAAGTACTTCAAGCCCCTGCACATCCGCACCGCCCGCTACATCGCGCCCTATGACATCGTCGAGGACAGCGCCCAGGCGCGCAGTCTCTTCGACTGGCTGACTCGTGCGGCCCAGCAGCACATCGAGGCCCACATCGCCTTCACCCATTCGCGCATCCACCCCACCCGTCTGCCCAGTCCCGCCGAGTACAAGCGGGAGATCGACAAGTTCAAGGTCGACTTCGCCCGGTTTCACGTCCACAGCTTCGAGGCCTGGAACGAGGCCAACCGCGGCAACGTCAACCAGGGGGGCACGGTCTTTCACAGCCCGTCGCCGAGCCAGGCGGCGAGCTACTGGGAGGTCCTGCGCTCTGACTGCCCGGGCTGCACGATCGTGGGATTGGACGTCCTTGACTCCCAGAACGTGTCGCGCACCGTCCGCTACATACGCGCCTTTCAAAAGGCGGCCAAGCACCAGCCCAGCATCTACGGGCTGCACAACTACTCAGACACCAACCGCCATCACAGCACCGGCACCAAGGCCGTCCTGCGCGCCACCGGGCGGGCCAAGCTGTGGTTGACCGAGACCGGCGGCGTGGTCAAGCTCGGCCGCTCCTTCCCCAACCGTCACGGCGAAGGGCTGCGGCGCGCGGCCGGCGCCCTGAGCTACATGTTCTCACTGGCCCGCTCCGACCGGCGCATCCAGCGTCTGTACATCTATGAGTGGAGCAGCGCGTCGCGCAACGACCGCTTCGACGCCGGGCTCGTCGACACCCGGGGCAAGCCGCGTCCCGGCTACTCGGTGGTCCGCAAGTACCTGGCTCACCACCACTAGCGTCGATCGTCGATCGACCGCGTTGCCGGTCCCGCACGGGGCGCCACTCCCTTTGAGAGGCATCCCGTGCGGGGCTCTGGCTGAACTACACTCCCGGGCAGGTGCCCACCTTCTGTCGTCACGGTCGCTTCATCGAGCGTTGCCCGATATGCCGTGCCACCGTGGAGCAGGCTGTTCCCAGCCCACCCTCGTCGCGTCGCGTCAGTCCTCCCGGCGCACCCGCTCGGCGCGCCGGCGCGACGCCCCGGGGTCGACGTTCGGCGATGCGGGTACGCCACGACCCCCGGGCCAACGAGGACGGCTACGCAAACGCCTTGGTTCCGGGCCTGCGCGCCAGCGCCGACGCCGCGCGCCTGGCGCAGGAGCTGGCGCTGGCCATGGCGCGGCTGGGGGCTCTGGCCGCCGAGCCCTACGGCCTCTATGCCGAAGTCGCCAGCCAGCCTGACGAAGAGGAGGCTCTGTGGCTGGCCTTCCTCATCGCCTATGTATCACCCAGCGGAGATGGACAGGACCCCTTCGTCGGGGTACGTGGCGCGCGCACCCCGTGGCGCAGCGCCCCGGTCTCACCGCCCCCATCGACGCTCCTGGGCCCCCGGAGCTCTCACCAGCCCAGGGCGGGAGCGAGGACGCTGGAGGCCTACCATGCGTGGGCGGGACGGTCGGGCTCGCAGCTGGCGGCTCTGACCGGCGACGCGTCGTGGTCTCCCGAGCGGCGCTTTGCCCGGATCTTCGAGCGACTGGCGCTACCCGGCTTGAGCCGAGGCGGGCGCTTCGACCTGCTCGTCAGCCTCGGACGCCTGGGGCGGGTGGGCCTGCGAGCCGACGCACTGCACTTCGCCGACGGCGATGGCGCCACCCTGGCGGCGAAGCGGGCTTTCGGCATCGGTGACAGGCTGCTGCTCGAGCGCCGGGCCGCCGAGCTGGCGGCGGCGGCGCAGGTCCCGCTCGAGGCCCTGGATCTCGCGCTCTACAACTGGGGCAGCCCCCAGGCCCGAGCCACCATGGGGATGAGCGGGCCGGTGAGCGACGAGGAGGCCCGCGGGCGCGCGGCGCAGGCCCTGGGCATCTAGGCCCCGGCCCGAGCCCCGGGAACTTCTTCGGCACTTTGCCGTCCACAGGGGGGCCTACAGTCTGCGGTCAGTCAAGTCCTTGAGTCTTTTCCGCGGGAGCGCAATGCCCCTCTGCTTCATCGAATCCCAGGACGCCATCCGCGTGATCGCTGAGTCCGTCGGCCGGGAGGCGCGACGTCAGATCGTCGGTGAGGTGGTGCGCGCATGGGTCGATGAGATTCCCGAGGGCGAGCTGGTCTCGCATTACGCCAAGGCGGTGGCAGACCTCGATGCGGACGACCTGTCAATGCTCGCGGCCTGGCATGCGTCACTGGAGCTCGGACAGCCGATTGCCAATCGCGACTTCCTGGTCAACGTCTTTCCGTCGCTGGGTGACAATCGTCGCGAGGCGCTGAAGATCGCCGCCGGCTTTC
>JAABUU010002149.1_pt1 | contig 29098 bp, 30 predicted proteins | sample 5559301 | NCBI WGS metagenome assembly JAABUU01 (sample SAMN10711884, study PRJNA513360) | rock metagenome | isolation source: Antarctica rocks | place: Antarctica: Victoria Land, Richard Nunatak white
ACGGCAGGCTCGAACACCTCCGCGGCAGCGCCCTCGGGTTCCGCAACCTCACCAACTACATCGCCAGATCCCTCCTTGAGACCGGCGGGTTCAGACCACAGCTACACCCTGCATTGTGAAGAGCCGCATCTCAGCCGCCCGCGACGTTGCATCACCGAAGCTCGCCAGCTTCGGGTTCATCCGGTCGAGCTGCTCGTTGAACAGGACCATCATCGTGCCGGCGTTCTTCGCCCCGCCGAACATCTTCGCGAACGCCTGCTCCTGCAACACCGTGTTCGTCGTGCCGTGCTTCAGTGACACGGTGTACTTCGCGACCATCTTGTCCAGCTCTTTGCCGGCCACCCCGGCTGACATCAGGTCGTCCCTGTAGTTGGCTATCGCATGCCGCTGCGCGTCGATCGACAGCGCGACCCCAGCGTTCTTCGGGAACGCACGATCCAGATGGGAGCGAATGTCATCGAGGGCAACCTTCAGGCCCTCCGGCTTTTGCAGGTCCATCGCCAGCGAGGTCGACGCCAACCCAATCGACGCCAAAGCGTTCGCCGCCGGAGTCGACGGGTTCACCATCATCAACAGCGACGTACGCAGCTTCGTCGCCGCCTGGTCAGCTGGGATCGCGTTGTCCGTCAGCGTCGCGATCGCCGCGCCGATGTCCTTAAACGACAAACCAACCGTCTGTGCAGTCGCCAGAATCCCGGTACCCAGCGCCTGAGTGAACTGGTGCATCGTCATGTCACCGGTACCGACGGTGTGCAAAATCAGCGCCGCCGCGTCGTTCGCGTCTCGAACGCCCTTGATGTTGCTAGCCATCGTCGCCACGACAGCCTGCGTCGAGCTGTTGATGTCGTCCTGCCCGAGCGCCGACAGCTTCGCCGACGCGGTAACCATGTCCAGCGCCTTCGAGCCGCGGAACCCCGCAGACTCCACGTGGTACAGCGACTCGGCCAGAGCGTCCGGGCCGACGCCGACCTTCGGGGCCAGGTCCAAGATGCCCTTGGACATGTTCGCCAGCTCTTTGGCTGACGCTCCCGCCATTGTCTGAACCCGGGCCATCGACGACTCGAAGTCGGCCGCCATCTTGATCGAGACGGCTGCGAGCGCCACTGTCAGCAGGGCCGAGCCCTCGCCGATCCGCTTGAACGCCGCGCCCATCTTGGACGACGCCGCGTCGGTTCGGGTGGCGGACGCCTCCGCCTCGTCACCGACCTTGCGGAACGTCGCCGAAGCGCCGTCTCGGGCGATGATGTCCCACACCATCTGAAGTGTTGCGATGTCAGCTCCTCGGCCGAAGGATCGAAGGCGAGTTGAGTGACCGGCCGGTCAGCGCACGGCTGGTGCGCTCCATCGCCGCGACGACCTCAGGCGTCACCTGCGGCGCCTTCTCCTCGAGGGTCTTGGAGAACCAGCCCGGCTCGACGTTCGTCGCCGCCCACCGGTCCTTGTGGCCGAACACCGGGTGGCGCACCTTGCCCCTGTCCGAGCCGAAGTCGGTGGTGCCGCCGCGCTTGCCGTCCGGCACCTTCGACGTGTTCACGATCCGTACCCCGGCCGACACGCCGGTCAGCCGGGTACGGACCGCGATAGGCGAGTCCGCCACCCACTCGTTCAGCCCGCCGCCTTTCGGCAGCCGCTCACGGGCAGCCTGCCGGACATCAGCGACCAACGGACCCGCCGCAGCACGGATGCCTTTGAGCAGCTCGCGGCGTAGCAGACCCGTGTCCGCACCCGCCTTGAGCCGCAGCCCCAGGTCGCGGAGCTGCTGCTGGCCGGTGATCACCATCTCAGCCATCACGCCACCCCCAGCTCACGTAGCAGAGGTGTCATGTCTTTGTCCTTCAGGTCGAAGCGCTCGGATGACATTCGTTCGGCGAGGGCGGTCCAGCGAGTGCGCTCGGCATCGCTCGAGGCATGGCGCAGAAGGTCGCCGATGCCAGCCAGGTAGGAGACGCCAGTGCGCTCCATAACAGCGGTCGCCTCCGAGCGCAGAGCAGTCATGGCGATGACCTGGCCCGTGATCTCAGCAATGAGCACTTCAGCGACGGCAACCGACGCGTCGAGCGCCGCGACGAAGTCGCCCGACTCAACTAGGGCGGCACGCTGCTTACGCTGGCGGCGGCTCGGGCGAGCCGAAAGAGCTGGAATCAGCGCGTCGAGCCGCAGGCGGCGCTGGCTCACGGCGACGCCGGCGCCAGGGACTCGAGCCGGTCGGGCCATAGCTGCTCTCCCATGTCGGTTGGTGCCGCGACTACGCGGCGAAAGTTGACGAGGCGAGTCATGCGCTCGCCTCGAGGGTCAGGTTCACCAGGTCGACCGGGCGGTAACGGGGCTCCGATGACGGTGTAAGCCGGACTTCGGCGAGACGGCCGGCGACGACCAACTCGCGCACCGTCGCGACCGATGTGCGCAGCACGTCGGCGGCCTCGGCCTCGGCCAGCAGCAGCGCCGGGAAGTCACTCATGCGGCCCGCCGATCAGGCAGCGCGACGGTCCACGGCGAGGGCAGCGACGTCGGTCCGTGACCACCAGGTCGGCCGACCGGGTGATGAGCGGGCCGACTCCACCCCGGCGCGCTGGGCGATGCGCCAGAACGTCCGGGGGTCGACGTGCAGCACATCGGCTGCCTGCCGAGTCGTGAGTTGCTCATGCATCGACGTTCCTGCGGTGTCGCAGGTCGGGTCCACCGACTGTCGCGGGTTCACCTGCGACAACTTTGCGGCCGCCTCGTAGGTCTGCGCTGCGATGACGTCCTCCGCGCTCGCCAGCATCGACCGCAACGGCTCGGCCAGGACAGCGCCGGACTCGGCGGCCCGGCGCTGCTCGCGTTGCAACAGCTTGCCGACCGCGACGACCTCGGCCTCGTTGAGGAACACCCCGGGGCCGACTCGTACGCCCATTACCCGCCCCAGCGGCCCAGGTCGGCGTCGACCTTGTCGCGGGCGTCGGCGCGAGCCTGGCGTCGCCGGTCCTGCTGGGCTTGCCGGTGCTGGCGGTCGAGGTCGCGGCATGAAGGTGCGCAGTAGCCAGGCCATCTAGCGTTGCCGGCCTCGATGTACAGCCCGCACCAATCGCACACGGCGGCGCTCATGAGGCCACCAGCGCAGGTGACAGATCGACGACCAGACCGACGGCAAGCTGGTGGCAGCACCGACCACGAGCCGGACAGGTGCAGGACCAGCCGGCAGGGTCGCCTGCGACGGTGTACATCTCGCCGTCACCGCGGACCTGCGCCATGACGGTGCGAGGGGTGATGCGGCGGATGACGACACGTCCCTCGGTGAGGTAGCGGAGCGCCTTGTCGGGCGCTGACTCACGCAACGTCCTGACCCCAGTCGGTGAGCGGGCCGCCGAGGTAGTCGCCGGTGTTCGGGTCGTGTCTCCCCTGGTGAGTTGCGCTGGGTCGGGCGCACGCCACGCTGTCAGCAGGTGTCGCTGGCCGTTGCCGGTCTGCGTTGTGGTCGCGTTCAACGATGGCAGTGAGCAGGCGGACGGTCGTGCCGTGCTCGCCTGTCATTGCGCTGTTGCCGTTGGCGCCGTGGCGTTCTGGTCCCGTTGTTGGTCCCGTTCTGTTGGCGCCGTGCGACGCAGGAGCCGGCCGCGACGTAGGAGCGGTTCTGTCTACAGCTACGTGCTCGCCTACGCTCGCCCTGTTCTTATGAGGGAGACATGAGGTGTCTCCCTGAACCGGTGTTCTCAGGGAGCGGGGTGGTGTCTCCCTGAGCGTCTCCCTGACAGGTGAGCGCGTGTCTCCCTGAGATGGTGGAATCGTCAGCCCGTAGACCTGCGATGAGCGGTGCTTCTGACCACGCACCAGGACCACGAGCCACCCGTCGTCGACGGCCCGCCTGATCCACCGCTGCACGGTGCGCTCGGTCTTCGCCAGGTCGTCGGCGAGCTGTGCTCGGGTGCGGCGACGGACGGTGCCGGTGGCGTCCGCGTACTCGCCGATCGTCAGCAGGAACGGGCGCAGGTAGTCGTCGGCCTCACGGCGGACATGACGTCGCCAGACCGCCGGCCGCTCGAGGTCGCTCACCGCCTGCCCCGCCACTGCGCGACGTGGGCACCGTGCCGCTCGGCCCGGTTGGACTGTACGAAGCCGACCCGCACGATCCACCCGCGGCGGGCGCATCCGCCCAAGAGCGCGCCCCACGCCTGCTGCGAGATTGCGTTGTCGTCGACCAGCACCCGTACGTCGTCGGCGGTGAACGTCTGCCCGGAGGCGGCGAGCGTCGCAACCACAGCCAGCGCCTTGGTGCGCCATCCGGTGTCTGTCTGACCCCAGGCGGAGCGCTGACCCGTCTGCTTGCGTTCTGGGCCGGTTCGCTTGTCATCGTCGTCGGGTAGCCGCCAGCTTGTCGAGTCGGCGTAGGACCTGCCGGCCACGCCGAACAGCGCGTCATCCGCATCCTGTCGCACCCCGGCCGTAGACTGAGAAGTGACCGAACTGCTTGGCGGCGGCGGAGTCTGGCGGCGTCCCTGGCGAGGGGCGCCGCTCCCGTTTGCGCTCACGCCGCATCGCCACCACGACGACGGACCGCGGCCGACCGGTAGGCGAGCTGCAGGAAGTAGGCCTTCCTTGCATGCGCCGCCCGTCGGGCTCGTTCGGACGGGTCGAGAGTCCCGTCGGGGTCGACCTGCCGCTCGAACTTGTCGTACATCGCCTGCCGAGCCGGCGCGGTGTGTGCGACCGGATCGGCGATCTTGGCGTGGAGGGTGTGCGCTGCGACCTGTGATCGCAGGCGGCGTTGCTCGGGTGTGAGTTGGGACCTTCTGGCCATGCTGACGCGCCCCGCTCGGGAGGCGTAACGACGGCCCAGATCGAAACGCTCGGGACGCGCTGCATCAGCGCGGGCGATTCAGGTTGTGGGTTTAGTATAGAGCACAGCGGTCGATGCGAACAAGCGCGGCGTGCCGTCACGTAGTGCCTGTGCGACGCTCGTGAGGATGATGCGCTGCTCTCCGCAGCGACACCACAGCGGCTTCACGTTGCGCCTAACCGCTTCCGTCTCTAAGCAGAACCGGCAGAACGTCGGAGAGAAGATGATGGCCGGCTCGTACGCTGATCCCCCGTACGGATCGGCCAGTCGGTCTTGCCTGGTCCACTCGGCACCGACCGCGCCGGGATTCTCTCGCCGCTTCACAGAATCGGGAGCTATGCCCGCTTTCTCATGAGCCAGCTTTGCTCTGGTCGCTACCAGAAGTGGGCCGGCGCTGGTGCGATACACCGCTGCCAGCTCGTGACCTTTCGAACGGCAACGGATTTCGCACTGAACAGCCGCATGAAAGCGATGCCTGCGGTGAGGGGACCGTCCGAGTTCGCGCAGTTCGCCTGCGGCCATTAGACGGAGCTTCGTGTCCTGCTCATCGTAGTGACGCATGTACTCGTGCCGGGCCTCCCTGGCAGCCGCCCGCTCAGGCGAGAGAGCTCTCCAATCGGCGAGCTCGGCCTTCTCGCGGGCTATTGCTTCCACCTGAAGCTGACGATAGGCATCGTTTTCCCGGGAGCGCTCAGACACCAGCCAACGTTCACGGATCGCGAGCCCAGCTTCGATCTTCCGTATCCGTTCGCTCACAGCCGATCTCCAAGCCTTAGCTTGCGGTGCGCGTCGTGCGCCCGGTCGACGGCGGTGGACGCGGCGTAGCGGTCGAGCATGTCGTCGGTGCGCCACCCCGCGAGGCGCATCAGGTCGCGCTCCTGCCCGCCAGCGGACAGCCAGCGGTGCGCGAACGTGTGCCGGAACCGGTGGGCGTGCAGACCCTCCAGACCGGCCTGAGCGGCCCGTACGCGCAGCATGTCGTCGATCCCGTCCCGGGACATGGCGCCGCGCTGCCCGAGCCACAGCGCCTCGCTGGCGGCGTAGGCGTGCTGGCGGCGCAGCCGCAGGTACCGATCGATCGACCGGGCGGTCTTCGCGCCGAACGGGACGGCCCGCGGCCGGCGCCCCTTGCCCAGCACCAGCACCACCTCGTGCTCGAGGTCGAGGTCGGCGATGCCCATGCCGGCCAGCTCGCTGATCCGCAGGCCGCAGTCGAGGAACGTCCGCAGGATCGCCTCGTCCCGGCGGTCGCGGAACGTCTTGCCGGCACAGACCTTGAACAGCCGGGCCAGCTCGTCGTCGGTGAGGATCGGCACTGGCTTGTCGACGGGCAGCGGCTGCTCGAGCCCGGCCATCGGATCGACGTCCAGCTCGCCTTCGGCGACGCACCAGCGCACGAACCGGCGCAGGCCCTTGAACCTGGTGAGGACGGTCGAGGTCTGGTGCGTTTCGGCGAGGTCGGCCAGCCACGCCTTGATCGTGTGCCGGGTCAGCTGGTCGATGGTGGCGGGTCTGCCCCGCTCCTCGAGCCACGCCGACAGGAACCGGGTGGACTGGCCGTAGACCTCGAGGGTGCGCTCAGCCTTACCGGTGGCGCGCAGGTCCCGGCGAAAGGAGGCGGCCAGGTCCTCGATGCGCTCGGAGGTCATCCGTCGCTCACCGACGCGCTCGGGCCGAGCGCCTTCTCGATGATCGCTCTGGTCGCGTCCTTTCCGGCGTCGGTGTCCGGCACGAAGTAGAACGGCCCGGACGGGATGCGGCGGCTGATGACGCCTGCCGCCGTCAGGTCCTCGTCGACGCAGGCGAGCGCTACGTCGTCACGGTCGGCGCACTCGACGTACCAGCCCTGGCCCGGGCGGCCGCCGCGGTGCAACCGGTACTTTGTGCTTGACATGGTGGCAGGTTATCTGGACAGTGAGCGCTGTGCCTAGTCCGGGGTCGGCGTGTCAGTCAGCGTCTTTGCTGGTCACACGCTTGGCACGGCTGGGCTGCACCCGCATCGGCTCCCCCGGCATCTTGGGGAACTGGGGCGGGTAGGGCGCGTCGCCCAGACCGCGGTCGCGCTCGTCCTGGTCGGCCAGCTCGAGCAGCGAGTCGAGCGAGCCGGTGGCGGCATCCATCCCCGAATGCAGGTGCCCTACCCGGCCGACCCGGGCGGGCATCGTCGCGACCGTGAAATCCTCGATCTCGGCATCGGGCACCTCGTCCCACGTCAGGGGCGCCGACACGGTGGCCGTCGGTCGGGCGCGCACGCTGTAGGCCGAGGCGATGGTCTGGTCGCGCGCCATCCGGTTGTAGTCGACGAACACCCGCTCGCCGCGCTCCTCGCGCCACCACGCGGTCGTCGCCAGCTCGGGCGCGCGCCGAGCCACCTCTCGCCCGAGCGCGAGGCACGCCCGTCGGGCGTCGGTGAAGCTCTGCTTGGGCCGGATGCGGGCGTACACGTGGATGCCCTTGCTCCCGCTCGTCTTCGGCCACCCCACGAGGCCGTGCTCCTCGAGCACCTCCCGGACGAGCAGCGCGACGGCGCGGACCTCGACCCAGCCCGTGCCCGGCTGCGGGTCGAGGTCGACCCGCAGCTCGTCGGGATGCTCGGTGTCGCCGCGCCGCGACGGCCAGGGATGGAAGTCGAGCGTGCCGAGGTTCGCGGCCCAGGCGACGGCCGCCACATCGGTGACGCACAGCTCATCGGCGGAGCGGCCGCTCGGAAACTCGACGCGGGCCGTCTCGATCCACGGCGGGCGGGAGTCGGGCACGCGCTTCTGGTAGATCGGCTCACCGTCGGCGCCCTCGGGGTGCCGTTTCAGCACGCAGGGGCGGTCGTAGAGCGCGGCGACGACGCCATCGCCCATAGCCAGGAAGTACTCGATCAGATGCAACTTGGTCTCGCCGCGGGCGGTGAAGTAGACCTTGTCGGGGTTGGTCACCCGCACGGTCCTGCCGTCGACGTCGAGCTCGACGAACGGGGACGCCACCGCGCGAGCCTACGACCGCTCGCCCGGCCGCTGCCCCGCCTGGCTGGCGCCCGGTCCTGCCGGTGCTGCCGCGTAGCGGTCGGCCCGGCGGATCAGCGCATAGGTCATTGCCAAGCCTGCTGCGAACAGCGGCCAGCCCATGCCGAGCTTGCTCGCGGCCAGCAGTCCGGCGTGGTGATGCACGTACAGGAACCCCTGCACGATGGCCCGCACGGCGAAGATCGCTGCCCACAGCAGCGTCGCCCAGGACATGGCCCGCCGCATCGGAGGGTTCTCCCGCCACCCGACCAGCTTGTCGTCGAACGTGGCAGCGAGGTAGCCCACGTAGGGGCGCCCGATCACCAGGGAGACGAGGGAGCCGACCGCGAGCACGACCTGGTAGATGATGCCGGGCAGGAAGAACCCCTCGGCGCTGTGCGTGTACCCCGCCACCGCGGCGGCCAGCGCCAGGCCGAAGAACCCGCTGATGGCCTGCCGCAGCGGCTCCCGCCGCACGAGGCGGATGACGATCAGCACGACGCCCACCGCGACGGCGACGGCGATGCCTGCACGCAGCCCGGCGAGCGCGTTGACCGCGACGAAGACGACTGCCGCGAGGCCGCTGTCGACGAGCCCCCGGGTACCGCCCACCGCTTCGGCGATCGACTCGCGGCTGGAGGGCACTCCGGGAATGCGGCGCTCGCGCGGGTCCGTCATCCGCAGCGGTGGCTCATGCGGCTGACACGTCGTCTGGCAGCAGCTCGTAGCGCGGGTTGTAGATCGTCGGGTGTCCGTGCGAGTTCGTCAGCCTGCCGCGCAGCACGACGAGGCGGCCGGGCTCGATGCCGCGGATGCGCCGCCGGCCGAGGAACACGGCGTTGACGCTGCCGCTGCCGTCGTACACCTCCGCCTCGAGTGTCGGCGCGTCGGCCCGCGTGCGCACCGTGACCGAGCGGACCGTGCCGCTGATGCAGACCTCGGTGCGCAGCTGGCAGGCGCTCACCGGCTCGGCCCCGACCGACTCGACGTGGTCCTGGAGCTCCTCGGCCTCGATGACGGCGTCGTCGGCAGTCAGCCGGTGCAGCCGCCGGCTGAGCCATCCCCGGTGCTCGCTCACGTCGCCGTCCTTCCGCATCATGCCGGCAGCAACTGCCGGCACCTGTCCTCAACTGGTGGCGCCTGCCTTCCATTCTGCCCGCTGCGACGCGTGCAGGAGTTGGCCCGGAAGGATGGGTGGATGCACCTACCGGGGGCCGAGCCCGACATCGCGCTCGCTGCCACCGTGACCGGGCCGCCGCTGAGCGAGGGCCGGCTGCCGACCGCTGTCGTCGCGCACGGGGCCGGGTCGGACGCCGGCTTCGTCATCCGCGCGTTCGGTCGTCCGCTCGTCGAGGCGGGCTGGCGACTCGTCGCGTTCGACCTGCGCGGTCACCGCGGCAGCACACCAGTCGTCCAATCCCGCCGGCTCCGGCCGGCCGACCACGCCGCCGACCTGCAGGCGGTGGCCGAGCGGGTCTCGGCGTCGCTCATCGGCGGGGTGTCGATGGGCGCGCATGCCGCTGTCCTCGCCGCGACCGGGTTGGCCGAGGCCGGCCGGGCGCCCGGTGGGCTGCTGCTGGCGATGCCCGCATGGACGGGCGCGCCCGACGCGATCGCGCGGGCCAACCTGCTCCAGGCGGACGAGATCGAGCGGATTGGCATCGAGGCGGCGCTGCGAAGCATCACCCGCGCCTTCCCCGGCTGGGTGGCTGATGAGCTTGCCGGCAGCTGGCCGCGTCACGACGCTGCTGCCTTCACCGCGGTTCTTCGGGCGCTGGGTGACTCAGCAGCTCCGACCCTTGCGCAGCTGGCGGCCACTTCCGTGCCTGCCGGAGTCGTCGCGCTCGCCGGCGATCCGATGCATCCGGCGGCAGTTGCGGGCCGCTGGGCGGCAGCCCTGCCCGTGGCCGGCCTGTGGACGGTGACCCAGCCCGAGGTCGCCGCCGACCGGGCAGTGCTGGGCCGCGCCGCGCTCGCCGCCCTTGCCGTGGCAGCGACCGACGCTGGCTTACCGGGTCTCGGTGATCGTCGGACCCGGACCCAGCGGTTCCGCTAAGCCCTGCTGCATACCTGCCTGCTCCTGGGCCGCTTGCTGGGCAGCGGCTGCTACCTCGGCGGGCAGGGCGAACGGGAGCATGTCGCGCAGCGGCATCGCATCCGACCCGCGGTCGACGACTGTCTCGCCGAACACCGCCAGCAGCCGCTCCGCCGCCGCGGGGTCGATCGCGGCGGGCCCGGACAGCAACCCGCGCAGGAACCAGCGCGGCTGGTCGACGCCGACGAACCGGGCTGGCGCGAGCTCGCCCGGGACACCCGTGGCGATGCGTGCCTGCAGCTCCTTGCCGAATGGGCCCTCGACCTCCTGGGCCTCACCCCCCGACTCACCCAGCGACGAGACGATCTCGGCGCGGATCTCGTCCCACAGGCCGCTGCGCTTGGGGGCGGCGAACGCAGCGAGCTGCAGCACGCTGTCGCCGTCGGCGAGCACGAATCCGGCTACCTGACCGGTCTCGTCGAGGTCGAACCGCACCTCCATGCCATCGAGCACCGGCACGCGCAGCGAACCGAAGTCCATCCGGTGCAGCTCGTCCTGTGGCGAGTCGGCGGCATCGTAGGGCCCTTTCGCCCCGCCCGGCCGAGGCGGCGCCTGGATCGCGGGGACCGCGTCACCGTCGGCGTTGCCGTCGACATTCCGGTCCGGCTCGTCGGCCTGGGCCAGGGCGGCCTCGTCCTCCGGGGTCAGGTCCTCGGGCGTTGGGGCGCCGTCGGCCGCATCCACGCCCGTGCCGTCCCGGCCCTCACGCCTGCGGCGGAACATTGTTGCCTCCCTCGTCGGTGCTCTCAGCATCGGGGCCGAAAGTGGTGCTGCCGCCACCCTGCCCGTCCGGGCCGCCTGCTGCTGCTACGGCGAAGCCACCCGTCGAGCCGAACCCACCGGTGCCACGCTCGGATGCGGGCAGCGCATCGACCGGCGCGAACAGCGCGGTCTCGACCCGCTGGACAACCAGCTGGGCGACCCGGTCACCGCGCCGCAGCCGGACCCGCTGGCGTGCGTCGGTGTTGAGCAGGATGACCGCCACCTCTCCCCGGTACCCGCTGTCGATCGTGCCCGGTGCATTCACCATCGTCAGCCCGTGGCGCGCTGCCAGTCCACTGCGCGGATGGACGAACGCCGCGTACCCCGGCGGCAGCGCGAGGGCGATGCCGGTCGGGACCACCGCCCGCTCGCCCGGTGCGAGGTCGATGTCGACAGCCGTCACGAGATCGGCACCGGCGTCGCCGAGGCGGGCGTAGGCCGGGAGCGGGAGCCCGGGGTCGAGTTGCTGCAGCAACACCCGCACCGGTTCGCTCACGGGTTGTACGACCCGGGAGAGGGCTCCTGCCCGGGCAGGCGGCTGGTGAAGTGGGTGAAGGGAACCTCGATGAACAGCGCGGCCGAGGTCAGGGCGAGCGGTCCGTCCGGGGCGCCGAGGTGCCCGTCCGCGGCGGCGTACAGCTTGCGGCCGTCGACCCCGGTGAGCCGCGCCGATATGTAGAGGGTGCTGCCCACCGGCACAGGTCGCCGGAAGTCGATCTCGAGCCGGCCCGTCACCGCCGGTTTGTGCAGCAGCCACATGAGGCAACCCTGGGCCTCGTCGAACGCGGTGGTCAGCACTCCTCCGTGCGCCAGGCCCGGAGCCCCCTGGTGGGCGTCGGTGACGAGGAAGCGGGCCTCGAGCGATACGCCCTCGGCGACCGTCGCCTGCAGTCGCAGGCCGCCGGGGTGCTGTTGCCCGCAGCCGAAGCAGCCGCCGAAGTGCTCGGGCATGACCGTCCCCGGCGGGGGGGCCTCCGGATGCGGCGGGGGGATGGGGGCGCCCGCGGGTGGCGTCGTGGGCAGCGCCATGGGTGCCCTCCCGAGATGTGCTGGTGGCCGCTGGTGCTGACACCTGACGGTGCTGACACCCGAGTCTGGCTGGCACCTCAAGCTGACACCTGAGGTGTGGTGGTACCTGGCGGCCGAAAGGGGCAGTTACCTGCAGCCGGGTGGCGACGTTACCGCCGGCCGGTCCGGTGCCCAGCGGCGCTGGCATCCGCACACCAAGCAAGAGGGAGGCCTTCGTGGCCAAGTCAGTCGTCGTCACCGGAGCCAACAGCGGCATCGGTCGCGCCACAGCTCTGGAGCTGGCCGGTGCGGGCTACGACGTGTACGGGACGGTGCGCAGCGAGGAGAAGGCCGCCACGCTCTCGGCCGACGCCGGCGAGAAGGGCGTCGCGCTGCGGCCAGTCGTCTGCGACGTGGGCGACGCCGACTCCTGCAAGGAGGGCTTCGCCGAGATCGCGGCAGCCACCGGCGGTGGACCGTGGGCCGTCGTCAACAACGCCGGCTTCGCCCAGCCGGGGGCAGTCGAGGACGTCTCAGACGACCTCGCCCGTGCCCAGCTGGAGATCAACCTGGTGGCGCCCGCGCGAGTGGCCAAGCTCGTGCTGCCGCACATGCGGGAGCTGGGCGAGGGGCGCATCGTCAACGTCTCGTCGATTGCCGGGCGCGTCTCGACGCCCTTCACCGGGTGGTACTCGGCGTCCAAGCACGGCCTCGAGGCTCTGAGCGATGCGCTGCGCGTCGAGGTCGGTCAGTTCGGCGTGAAGGTCATCCTCATCGAGCCGGGCGGGTTCGGAACCGACATCTGGTCCGGCGGCGGTGAGGTCCTGCCCGAGGCCGGCCACACATCCTACTCCACCGCTTACCAGCGCGCCCAGACCGTCACATCGCGGGGCGGCGAGCTGCCCGACCCGGTATGGGTGGCGCGCGCGATCCGGCTGGCGCTGGCCAGCCCGCGCCCGCTGCCCCGCTACCTCGTCGGCTTCGATGCAATGGGCGGCCTGCTGGGCCAGACCCTGACACCGACGATCGTGCAGGACTACGTCAAAGGCGTGGCGAGCGGAGTGCGCAAGCTGCCGCTCATCGGCTGATACGGCTCGGCCATCGGGGCGTCCGCGGGGTGGACGCGCTGCCCTGGGTCACTCGACCTCGAGCGCGCCTGGCTTGTGCACCGCCTCCTTGCCGGACTTCTCACTGCGGACCAGGAACTGCGGGTCGTCCTCGCTGGCCCGCACGGTGCGTCCGGCCGCCTCGGTGTCGTCGGTGATCTTCTGCTCGACGACCCCCTCGGTGGTGGTGCCGTGGGTCTTCCAGGTGACGTGGTCACCCTTCTTGGGCTCGCTCCGGGGCTCGTTGGACTTGCTCATACGAGAGCACTACCCGAGCAGGTGGTCGAGGAACGGTGGCAAGGCAACCACTGGGAGGCCGGTGCGGGTCAAGATCACCTTGATCGGTAGCGTTGTGACCTGTATGGCGCGATGACGACCTGTCGCGACCGATGGGTAGGCAGCACATGCAGGTCGGCGAGGAGGCGCACGTGTCGAACGGGATGGGACCGGCCGGCTGGAAGGTCGTGGGTGGCCTGTCGGCGGCCCTCGCCGGCAAGGGCACCCAGCAGGTCGTCGGCAAGCTCTACACCCGCGCTACGGGCAAGGAGCCGCCCGACGACCCGACTCACCCCCACCTGGACATGCGCGAGGCGCTGGTCTGGGCCCTGGTCAGCGGGGTCAGCGTGGCTCTGGTCCGCCTGCTCGTCGAGCGCGGAGCTGCCATGGCGTGGGTGTGGGCGACCGGGGCGCTGCCGCCCGGGCTCGAGGAGCTGAAGTCCTAAGTACGGTGCGCCGGATGCTGGGCAGTGAGCCGGGCGCGCCGGAGGAGACTGGCGGCCCGCTCATCGGGGCGCTGCGTGAGCGACTGCTGGCCGGTGTGGACAACCCGCTGCTGCGCAACCGAACGGCATGCGTCGTGCTGCGCTCGGACGACGAGACTGTCACCATCGCGCTCGACCGGGGGCGGCTGCGCGCCCACCCCGGTGCCGTTCCGCTCAAGCAGCGCGCCACGACGGTGATGGGCTCCCAGGAGACCCTGCGCGCCATCGTGCTGGGCCAGGAAACCGGCGTTGGCGCCTTCCTTGACGGGCGGGTCGCGGTGCGCGGCGACCTCTCGCTGGCACTCGCGCTCGACGGTCTGTTCGACCGCGGCGTGATGCCCGAGCACTGGCCGCACGCCACGATGAACCGCCCGCGCGGAATCGGCACGGCCTACCTCGACGCCGGTCCGGTCGATGCTCCGGTGGTTGTGCTGCTGCACGGGCTGGGCGCGACCAACGCCTCGATGCTGCCGCTGATGTGGGAGCTGGCCAGCGACCATCGCGTCCTCGCGCCCGACCTACCCGGCTTCGGCGGCTCGGCTCGGCCCCACTCGCGCTACGACGCCGCCTGGTACACGTCCTGGCTCACCAGTTGGCTGGACGATCTCGACGTGGATGACGCGGTGATCATCGGTAACTCGATGGGGGGCCGCATCGCGCTGGAGGCTGGGCTGCGCGCGCCCGACCGGGTGCGGGCGTTGATTCTGCTCGCCCCCTCCCCCGCCTTCCGGCGGCTGCGCCAGTGGGTGCCGATCGCCCGGCTGCTGCGGCCCGAGGCGGCGATGGTGCCGCTGCCGGTGCCGCACGCGATGGTCGTGGAGTCCATCCGGGCGATGTTCAGCGACCCCGACCGCATCCCGCCGCACTGGCTGCAGGCCGGGGCCGACGAGTTCCTGCGGGTCTTCCACACCCGCTCGGGCCGGGTGGCCTTCATGTCCTGCCTGCGGCAGATCTACCTCGACGAGGCCTACGGGGAGCGTGGCTTCTGGGAGCGGCTCCCCCGGCTCACCGCCCCAGCGCTGTTCGTCTGGGGCGACCGCGACAGGCTGGTGCCGGCGGCATTCTCGCGGCACGTGGCCACCGCTCTGCCGGAGGCGGGCTCGATCGTGCTCGAGGACTGCGGGCACGTGCCGCAGTTCGAGCATCCCGTCGAGGTCGCCGCGATGGTGCGCGGCTTCCTCGAGGGCCTGGAGGAGCCAGCGCACTGACCCAGCGGTAATGACACCGTCTCTACTGACACCGTGTCGGTACAGCCAGCCGGCGCACTATCGTGGGCCTTGCACCCGACGAGCAGGAGACGGCTGATGACAATCGCACCGGAGCGACCGGCGGCATCAAGCAGCGAGCGCGACACGTTCGACTCGCTGGACCCCGCCAGCGGCGAGGTCGTCGCTAGCTTCGCCAAGCAGTCTCCCGAGCAGGTCAGGGCTGCGGTCGCCCGCGCCCGCACGGCGTCGGCCTGGTGGGCCGGCCTCGGCTTCGACGGCCGCGCCAAGCGGCTGCGCGCCTGGAAGGCTCTGCTCGCCCGCCGCGCGCCGGAGCTCGCGCAGGTCGTCACCCGCGAGAACGGCAAGCCCAAGGCCGACGCCATCATCGAGATCGTGCTCGCGGTCGACCACCTCGACTGGGCGATCCGCAACGCCCCCCGGGTGCTCGGCCCGCACAAGGTCTCGAGCGGCATGCTCGCCATCAACCATGCGGCGACGGTGGAGTACCCCCCGCTCGGCGTCGTCGGCGTCATCGGGCCGTGGAACTACCCGGTGTTCACGCCGATGGGCTCGATCGCTTATGCGCTGGCCGCCGGCAACGCCGTGGTGTTCAAGCCCAGCGAGTACACACCCGGGGTCGGGCAGTGGCTTGCCGACTCGTTCGCCGAGGCCGTCCCCGACCACCCGGTCTTCCAGGTCGTCACCGGGCTCGGCGAGACGGGCGCCGCCCTGTGCACCGCCGGGGTCGACAAGCTGGCCTTCACCGGTTCCTCGACGACCGGCCGCAAGGTGATGGGCGCGTGCGCCGAGACCCTCACCCCCGTACTGATGGAGTGCGGCGGCAAGGACGCCCTGATCGTCGATGACGACGCCGACGTCGCCGCGGCCGCCGACGCGGCGCTGTGGGGCGGGATGAGCAACGCCGGGCAGACCTGCATCGGCACCGAGCGGGTGTACGTCACCGAGCGCAACTACGACGCGTTCGTGCGCGAGCTGTCGACGCAGGCGGCGGGCCTCAAGGCCGGCACGTCGTTCGGGCCGATCACGATGCCGGCCCAGCTCGACATCATCCGGCGGCACATCACCGACGCGCTCGACCGCGGGGCCCACGCCGTCGTCGGCGGCCGCGACAGCGTGCACGAGCGGTTCGTCGACCCGGTCGTCCTCGTCGACGTGCCGGACGATGCCGCGGCCATCACCGAGGAGACGTTCGGCCCCACCTTGACAGTCACCAAGGTGCGGGACATGGACGAGGCCGTGGAGAAGGCCAACGCCACCGGATACGGCCTCGCGGCCTCGGTGTTCTCGGGCAGCCGCGGCATGGAGATCGCCCGGCGGCTGCGGTGTGGAATGGCGTCGGTCAACTCCGTCATCGCATTCGCGACGATCCCGGCGCTGCCCTTCGGCGGCAGTGGGGAGTCCGGCTACGGGCGCATCCACGGCGCTGACGGCCTCAAGGAGTTCACGTCTGCGAAGGCGATCGCGCGCAAGCGCTTCGACCTGCCGGTACCGCTGACCAGCTTCCGCCGGCCCGACGCCGCGACCCGCGTGCTGATCGGTGTCCTTCGCACCCTGCACGGCCGGGGCTGACCGGCGCCGAGCCGGCCGGCGCCACCAGCCTCGGGTAGCGAGCTCAGGTCAGCTGCCGCCGCGGGCGCAGGCCGAGCGCGTCGAGCTCGAGCTGCGCGAGGCGGGCGACGACTGCCCGGTCACCCCCGGCGTAGGCGGCCCCGGGCCGCGGGTCGACCCGCTGCAGCTCCCACAGCGGACGGTGGGTGAGCGCTCGAAGGGCCAGCAGGTCCTCGTCCAGGTGATCGCGTGACCGGGCCGTGGCGGTGGCGGTCCGCACCCAGCGCACGCGCCCCGGCAGCCAGCGTTGCAGCAGGGAGATGATGGGCAGCAGCGCCACCACCAGCCCCAGCACGAGCGCGAGCCGCGCCACCGCAGACTGCTGGGCCACGCCGGCGCTGGCCACATCGCCGGCCGCGCGTCCGGCAGCTTGCAGGGGTCCAGCCAACGGGGAGCCCACCAGGGGCAGGTCCCGGGCTTTTCCAGCCGCATCCCCCAGTGAGCGGGAAAGGCCGCCTCCGGCGGTCTCGAGCGCGCGCCCCGGGGCGGCGAGTCGGTCGACGGCGTGAGCGACGATGCGGCCCAGCTGGACCCACAGGACGACCCAGACCAGCACACCGGCGTCGGTCATCAGCTGGCGGCCGCGCCGCACTGGCGAATCGGCATAGATCTTCATGCCGGTCCGACTACCCGCGGCAGCGCCGGGCTCCCCGCAGGTGGAGGATCTAGCCGGGGACGCTGGCGAGGAACCGGGTTGCTTGTGCCGCCATCGTGGCCTCCTCGTCGGCCGACACCACCGACACCTCCACGCTCCCACGGCTGATCACCCGCGGCACGCCGGCGGGGGTGGCGTCGTCGGCGTTGCGCTCGGTGTCGAGCTCGACGCCCAGGTGTACGAGCCCGGCGCACACTGCTTCTCGGACCGGGGCGGCGTGCTCGCCGATGCCGCCGGTGAACACCAGGCTGTCGAGACCGCCGAGTGCCACCGCGTACGCGCCCACCTGCATCGCGACCCGGCGGCAGTAGACGGCGACGGCTAGGCGGGCCGGCTGGTCCGTGCGTCCGAGCAGCTCGGCCATGTCCGAGGTCCCCCCCGACAGGCCGGCGAGCCCGCCCTGCCGCTGCACAAGCGTCCGCAGCCGCTCGACCGTCCACCCCGCGTCGAGCAGGTAGAGCAGCAAGCCGGGGTCGAGATCGCCGGTACGGGTCCCACTGGGCACGCCCCCCTCCGGGGTCACCCCCATCGAGGACTCGACGCACCGGCCACCGGCGACGGCGGCGAGCGAGCTGCCGTTGCCCAGGTGGGCGAGCACGGCCCGCCCGAGCCGCTGCTCCCCCATCGTCTCGACCACGCCCTGGTAGGACAGGCCGTGGAATCCGTAGCGCCGGATGCCCGCCCGCCAGAGCTCGTCCGGCACCGGCAGCCGCGCGGCCTCCTCGGCCATGCCCAGGCCGAACAGGGTGTCGAAGCAGCCCACCTGCTGGGCCGCCGGCAGCAGCCGGCGCGTTCTAGCCACGTCGGCCAGTGCCTGCCGCTGGTGCAGCGGCGCCCAATCCGCCAGCCGGCCGAGCTCGGCGAGGACGCCCTCGTCCAGGCGGCGGGGACCGTCGAGCAGCCCACCGTGCACGAAGCGGTGGACGACGACAGCCGGCTCGGGCGCACCGGCCTCGCGCAGCGCCGCGAGGACTCCCACGAGCGGGTCCCCCGCCGCCCTCGACGTCGTCCGCGCGCCGCCGATGTCGGCGTGCAGCACGCCGCCGATGTCGGCGTGCAGCACGCCGTCGGCCAGCCGGGGAACGCTGACCTTGGCCAGCAGCTGCAGCGAGCCGTCGAACAGAGCCGTCTTCAGCGATGACGAGCCGCCGTTGACGGCCAGCACAGCGCCGGCGGGCCCAGCATCGCCGGCTGGCACCTCAGCGGCTCCAGGTCCAGTCGCGCACCTCGGGCAGGTCCTCCATGTGCTCGTCGATGTAGCCCTCGTGCCGGGCGAGCTGGCGCTGGCAGAAGTCGGTCAGCCGGTCGGACCCCGAGGGCGCCCGCCGCGCCCAGCGAAGCGCGTCGATGGCCAGGTGGTAGCGGCTCATCCGGTTGCGCACCAGCATGTCGAACGGGGTGGTCGTCGTCCCCTGCTCCATGAAGCCGCGGACGTGGAAGCGGGCCGGGTCCGGGCGGCCGTGCACGAGCTGGTGCACGGCTCGGGCGTACCCGTGGAAGGCCAGCACGACGTGGCCGGACTCGCTGAACAGCGACCGGAACATCGTCTCGGAGAACCCGTGCGGATGCTGGTCGCGCGGCATCAGCGCCATGAGGTCGACGACGTTGACGACCCGCACCGACAGGGAGGGCACGTACTGGGCCAGCAGCTGCGCGGCCGCGAGCGTCTCCATGGTCGGGACGTCGCCCACGCCCGCGAGGATGACGTCGGGCTCCGCCCCGCCGCGCCCCACCTCGGTGCCGGCCCAGTCCCATACTGACGCGCCGCGGGCGCAGTGCTCGGCTGCCTCATCCGCCGTGAGGTAGGTCAGGTGGGGCTGCTTGTCGGCCACGATGACGTTGACGTGGTCGGTGCTGCGCAGGCAGTGGTCGGAGATCGACAGCAGGCTGTTGGCGTCCGGTGGCAGCCACACCCGCACGGCCGCGGGCGACAGCGGGATGACAGTGTCGATCAGTCCCGGCCCCTGGTGGCTGAACCCGTTGTGGTCGTTGCGCCAGCAGGTCGAGGTCAGCAGGACGTTAAGGCTCGACACCGGCTCCCGCCAGCCCAGCCGCGCCCCCTCCTGCAGCCACTTGACGTGCTGGACCAGCATCGATGCCGAGACCATCGCGAAGGCCTCGTAGGTGGCGAACAACCCCGAACGCCCCGAGAGGGTGTAGGCCTCCAGCCAGCCCTGGCACAGGTGCTCGGACAGCACCTCCATCACCCGGCCCTCCGGGCTGACCCGGTCGTCGTGCGGGTCGATCGGCGCGACCAGGCAGCGCTCGCTGACTTCCAGCACGGCCCCGAGCCGGTTGCTTGTGAGCTCGTCGGGGCTGAAGACCCGGAAGGTGGTCGGGTTGTCCTCGTAGATGTCGCGTAGCAGCGACCCCAGCGGCCGGGTGGTCTCGACGAACTCGCTGCCGCGGCGCTCGGGGTCGACGGTGACGGCGTACTCCTGCCACGGGGTGATCTCGAGCGGGCGCCGCACCCGCCCCCCGTTGGCGTAGGGGTTCGAGCCCATCCGCAGGTCACCGTCGGGGGCGAGCGCCGCCAGCTCGGGGACGAGGCGTCCCGCGTCATCGAACAGCCGCTCGGGCTCGTACGACCGCATCCAGGCCTCGAGCTGAGCCAGGTGAGCGGGGTTCTCGCGGACCGCAGCCAGCGGCACCTGGTGCGAGCGGAACGTCGCCTCGACGGGCACGTCGTCGACCTCTACCGGCCCGGTCCAGCCCTTAGGGGTGCGCAGGACGATGGCCGGCCAGCGGGGAGCGTCGGTGACAGTTCCCCCCGGCGCCCGGGCGGCGTCCTGGATCTCGCGGATGCGGGCGTGCGCGGTGGTGAGGACGGCCGAGAAGGCGGCGTGCACCTGCGCGACGTCGCGTCCCTCGACCCACAGCGGCTCCCAGCTCTGGCTGGACAGGAAGCCCTCGACGTCGGGACGGGAGGTGCGGCCGAACACAGACGGGTTAGCGATCTTGTACTGGTTCAGGTGCAGGATGGGCAGGACGGCGCCGTCGCGCGCGGGGTTGAGGAACCGCGGCCCCTTCCAGGACCCGGCGAGCGGGCCGGTCTCCGCCTCGCCGTCGCCGATGACGCAGGCGACGAGCAGCTCGGGCGCGTCGAACGCCGCCCCGAAGGCATGCACCAGCGCATACCCGAGCTCCCCGCCCTCGTGGATGGAGCCCGGCGTCGGCACGCTGACATGGCTCGGCACACCGCCCGGGGTCGAGAACTGGCGGACGAGCCGGCCGATGCCGGCCTCGTCCGGCGTCACCCGCGGGTAGATCTCGGAGTAGGTGCCCTCGAGGTAGGTGTTGGCGACGAGCGCCGGGCCACCGTGCCCCGGGCCGGCCACGTAGAGCACCTGCTGGCCGGTCTCGCGGATCAGCCGGTTGAGGTGGACGTACACGAGGTTGAGCCCGGGCGAGGTGCCCCAGTGGCCGAGCAGCCGCGGCTTGATGTGCTCGGCGCGCAGCGGCTCGCGCAGCAGCGGGTTGGACGAGAGGTAGATCTGGGCCACCGTGAGGTAGTTCGCCGCGTTCCAGTAGGCGATGTCGCGCCGCAGCTCCTCACGCGCGAGTGCCGGGCCGTCCGCCCCGACTGTCGCTGTGGCCCCGCTTGCCGCGTCCGCCCCGACCGGCATCGCTGCCACCTCCCGCTCACCCTGCACGCCACAGCCGTCTGTCCTGGCTGGTCCGACGCTAGCGGCGGCCCATCCGACACTCAAGCCGGGGGGCGCGACCTCGCCCGTTGCGCGAGGCGCTGTCACCCGACGTCGCCTGCGTGCGGGCAAGCGGACCGGCTCGCTGTGCCGGCGAGGGTCCGGCTCAGCTGCTGGGCGCGCCGGCGAGCGTGCCGGTCAGCTGGGCACCCAGGCTGGCACAGGCGTCGCCGAGCCCGTACAGCTCGACGAGAGCGTCGGCCTCGAGTGCGAGCGACGGGAGCCGGCCCCGCTCATGCGGATCCCGCCAACCGGGATGGCGCGTCGTCACCAGGCAGTGCGCCAGGCGGACCGCACCGGCTACGTCGAGCGGCCCGGCGAGCCCGGATGCGAGCCGGGGCTGGTGGGAGGCCCCGACTGCGGCGCTCACCCCCTCCGGCAGCCCCCAGCGGCGCAGCAGCGCGGCCCCCACTGCGGCGTGGTCGAAGCCCAGCAAGGCGCGCTCCACCTCGTGCAGCGGGCGCTCCTGCCATGCGGCTTCGGACAGGGCGCTGCGGTACGGCCCGGTCCGGCGCATCGCCAGGGCGAGCCGGCCGACGTCCTGCAGCAAGCCGGCCGCAAAGGCCTGTGCGGCCTGCTGCGGGTCCTCGAGCAGGGCGCGGGCGACGACGCCGCAGGCGTAGCCGTGCAGGGAGATCTCGTGCACGCGCAGCCCGGGCAGCGGCCGCACGTGGCGCAGGGCGGCTAGTGCCTGCGGGGCGAGCAGGGCACTGCTGATCGTCCGCACTCCCAGCAGCCGGATCGCCTCCGCGACGTCGGTCGCGGGCTCGGCCCGACGCAACCCGGGGTTGTTGGCGATGCGCAGCACCGCGGCGGTGGCGGCCACGTCGTGGTGGATGAGGTCGGCAAGGTGCAGGGCATCGCAGTCCGGGTCAGCCAGCATGGTCCGGAGCCGGGTCCAGACCAGGGGTGCACCACGCAGGGTGTCGAGGTCGGCGACGACGCGCTCGACCGGGTCGACCTGCGTGCGCGCGGCTTCGGCCCGTGCTGCGGCGACAGAACGCACGAGCGGGTAGGCAGCCGGAGCGTGCGGCAGGACCTGGTGCGCGGCCAGCGCGACCAGCTCTGGCGGGTCGCCCGCCAGCGCGACGCGGCCGATCCCCGGCTGCTCGACGGCGAGCCCGCGCAGCAGCTCGGGAGCGTCGGCCATTCCGCCGTCGATGACGACGACATCGATCTCGAGCACGGAGCACAGGGCCTGCGCGCCGGACGGCGATGCGACCGTGAGCACCTCCCAGTGCGGGCGGATGCCGCGCAGGGTCTCGCAGAGCACCGGCCCGGTCCCGGGTGGTGCGACGACGAGCACGCGAGGTGACACGGGGTCCACATCGGTAGCGCACCCCCGCGCATGAGTGTCCAGGCGTCCGGCGGCGTGAGCGAGTGTGAGCGGGGTACCTCGCCCGCATGGCGACTGTGGGGATCTTCCTGTCCAGCGAGGAGCGCGGCCCGAAGGAGCTGGTCGAGGGCGCGCAGCGCGCCGAGCAGGCCGGGTTCACGACGATGTGGCTGTCCGACCATTACCACCCGTGGACCAACGCGCAGGGCGAGTCACCGTTCGTCTGGTCATCGCTGGGCGCGATAGCCCAGGCCACGAGCACCATGAAGCTCTGGACCGCTGTCACCTGCCCGACCCTGCGCATCCATCCGGCTGTCGTCGCGCAGGCGGTTGCCACGACCGCGGTGCTGTCCGAGGGCCGGTTCGGCTTCGGGGTCGGCACCGGCGAGGCGCTCAACGAGCACATCTTCGGTGACGCCTGGCCGCAGGAGCAGGTCCGCCTGGACATGCTCGAGGAGGCGATCGAGGTCATCCGCCGGCTGCTCACCGGCGAGCAGGTCAGCCACCGCGGGGAGCACTACCGCGTGGAGAACGCCCGGCTCTACACCTGCCCCGACACCGCGCCCGAGATCTACGTCAGCGCCTTCGGCCCCAAGGCCACGGCAGTCGCTGCGCGCCTTGGCGACGGGCTGATGACAGTGGGCCCCAACGCCGACATCCTCGAGCGCTACCGCAGCGAGGGCGGCAAGGGGCGCTCGCACACCGGCCTCAAGGTCGCCTACGCGCCCACCCGCGACGAGGGCATCGACACCGCGTTCCGCCTGTGGCCCAACGAGGCGCTCGCGGGCGAGCTGCCGCAGATCCTGCCGACGCCGGCGCACTTCGAGCAGGCGAGCTCGCTCGTCACCCGCGACATGGTCACCGAGGCGGTGGCGGCCGGGCCCGACCCCGAGGTGCACATCGCGGCGATCCAGGAGCACGTCGATGCGGGGTACGACGAGGTCTACGTAGCGCAGATCGGGCCCGACCAGCAGGGCATGATCGAGTTCTACCAGCGTGAGGTGCTGCCGCACTTCGCGTGAGCGTCGCCGCTGGGTTTGCCTGCATCGACGCGGGAGGATCGCGCGGTGCCGGTCTACGCCCTGGGGGCCATCCTTCCCCGCATCCACGCGACAGCGTTCATCCATCCGGACGCGACAGTCGTCGGCGACGTGGTCGTGGGGCCGGAGGCGTCCGTGTGGGCGCGCGCTGTGCTCCGCGGGGATGAGGGCGGCGTGCGGGTCGGGGCCCGCTCCTCGGTGCAGGACGGGTCGGTCGTCCGAGGTGCCCCGGACGTGCCAGCCGTGGTGGGCGAGGATGTGACGATCGGCCACCTGTGCGTCCTCGTCGGCTGCCGGCTGGAGGACGCCACCCTGGTCGGCCACGGCGCAGCGGTGCTGATCGGGGCGCTCGTGCGGCAGGGCGGCGTGGTGGCCGCCGGCGCCGTGGTCCCGCGCGGCCTCGTCGTGCCCCCGCACGAGACGGCCGTGGGGGCGCCGGCGAGCTTGTCCTCGAAAGCCTTCGACCCCCGGCTCATCTGGGATGCCCGGGACGACGCGCTGGCTGCGGCCCGACGGCACCGAGAGGGGCTGCGGCTCCTGGCCGGCCCCCGATAGGGCTGGTCTCGGGAGTAGTCGCGCTGTTATCGGGTGTAGATGAGCTGTTATCGGGTGTAAATGAGCCGCAACGTGGCGGCGACGAGGTCCTCGACGAGCGCCTCGTCCGGGCCGGCTGGGTCGTGCTCGAGCAGCAGCGCGGTCTTGGCGCCGTGCAGCAGCCGGGCGAGCGCCGCGGCCGAGGGCGGCCCACCCGGGGCGAGACGGGCGGCGCGGTCACGCTCGACCTTGGCGGCCAACCGCTGCGCGCCGCGCTCGACGATGCCGTCCCGCCATGCGGCGAGCTGCTCCTCGTCGCCGGTGTAGGCCTGCCGCAAGAGCCCCCCCGAGGTCCGCCAGAGGGCCACGGTGTGCGCGGTCGCGGAGCGCAGCGCGTCCTCTGCCGGCCCAGTCGCGTCGAGCCAGGGGCCGTTCTCCTCCCGCAGCTGCGCGCTGAGCTCGTCGAGCAGGCAGGTCAGCACGGCCGTCTTGGAGTCGAAGTAGAAGTAGAAGCTCGACCGGGACAGGCCGGCACCGGCCGCCAGCTCGTCGGTCGTCACGGCGGCAAGGCGCTTGCGCTCGAGCAGGGTCCGGGCGGCATCGAGAATGGCCTGCTCGCGCTGCTCACCCTTGCTCGGCCCGCGGCGGCGGGGGGAAGCGGACGAAGCGGGCACACCCGGCACAGCCGGCCCCGCCTCTTCCGGCGGCCCCGCCTGTTCCGGGCCGGGCGTCTGCTGAAGCCCAGCAACGGTGGTCACGGCTACGCACATTACCCCGTGTTCGACGCCAGTCGGAAAAAGTCAACAGCCTGTCGATTCGGGGTACGTTTGCTGGGTGCCCGTTCCCCGCCGTGCTCTGCTGCCCGCGCTCGCGGCCACCGTGACCGTCACGGCCGTGCTGCAGACCCTCGTCGTGCCCGTCCTTGGCACCATCGGGCACCAGCTGCACGCCGCACCGTCCGCGGTCGGCTGGGTCGTCACCGCCAACCTGCTCGCTGCAGCGGTGCTCACCCCGCTGCTGGGCCGGCTCGGCGACCTGCACGGGCGCAAGCGCGTCCTGCTGGCCATCCTCGCCTCGGTCTGCGCGGGATCGCTGCTGGCGGCCACCACGTCCTCACTGGCGCTGCTGCTCGTCGCCCGCGTGCTGCAGGGCGCGGCGTTCGGGCTGTTCCCGCTGTCGATCGGCGTGATCCGAGACGAGCTGCCCGCCCCGCGCGTCACCACGGCGATGGCTGTCGTCAGCGGCACCCTCGGTGTCGGGGGCGGCGTCGGACTTGTCCTCACTGGGGTGCTCACCACCGGCGGCGCCGATTACCACCGCATCTTCTGGCTCGCACTGGCGGTCGCCGCCACCGCGCTCGTGCTGACCGCCGCCGTCGTCCCCAGCCGGCGGCCCGTGGCGCGCGGCCGGGTCGACTGGGCCGGTGGCGCGGTGCTCGGGGGCGGACTGATCCTGCTGCTGCTGCCGCTGAGCCAGGGCCACAGCTGGGGATGGGGCTCCCCGCTGACGATCGGGCTGCTGCTGGCGTCCGGGCTCGTCCTAGCACTGTGGCTGCGTCTCGAGGCGCGGGTGGCCTCGCCGCTCGTCGCGCCCGAGCTGATGGCCAACCGCCCGCTGCTCGTCACCAACGCCACCGGCGTGTTCGTCGGCATCGCCATGTTCGTCTCGTTCCTCGGAGTGTCGGCGTTCGTCCAGACGCCGAGCGCCCTGGGCTACGGGTTCGGGGCGAGCGTTCTTGCCGCCAGCAGCGTCTACCTGCTGCCCGGCGCCTTGCTCGGCATCGTCGCTGCTCCTGCTGGTGCCCGCATGGTCAACCGGTTCGGGGCGCCGGCGACGCTCGCCACCGCCGGGGTCGCCGGAACGGTTGGCTTCGCCCTGATGGCGGTGCTGCACGGAGCCAGCTGGGAGCTGATCACCGGGTCAGTGCTCGTCAACGGCGCTGTCAGCCTGGCGTTCGCGGCGATGCCCGCCCTGATCGTCGCCGAGGTGGCCCCGTCCCAGACCGGCGTTGCCAACAGCGTCAACTCCATCGCCCGCTCGGTCGGCAGCTCGCTGGCCAGCGCGCTCGTCGTCACCCTGCTCGCCAGCGATGTGCTGCCGTCCGGGGTGCCGGCACAGTCGTCGTACGTCGCAGCCTTCGGGGTCGGTGCGGCCGCGATGCTGGCGGTCGCCGTGCTGGCCCTGGCCGGCCTGCCGCGCGGGGGACGGTCCGTCGCGGCCGGACCCCTGCGCGCTCGGTCGCGGGACGGTGAGCCAGCGATGGCCGGGGCCCGCTGAGGCTCAGTCGCGGTCGGGACGCGGCTCCTCGCTGAGCAGGGCGAGCAGCGGCACTGCCAGCGCCGGCGGGGCGGCCACGACGAGGTCGATCCCGGCCGGCCTGCCGTCCAGCCCGCACACGGTGAGGCCGGCCTCCGCAGCGACAAGACCGCCAGCTGCCAGGTCCCAGGGGTGTAGCCCCCGTTCGTAGTACACGTCGACGATGCCGCCAGCGGCCAGGCACAGGTCGATGGACGCCGCTCCGTACCGGCGGATGTCACGCACGCGGGGCAGCACGCGGGTGAGCACGGCAGCCTGGCGCGTGCGGCGGCTCGCCTCGTAGCCGAAGCCGGTGGCGCACATCGCCTGGGCAAGGTCGGTCCGCTGCGAGCCGCAGAGCTGCATGCCACCGAGCCAGGCTCCGCCGCCACGCACCGCCGTCCATACGTCATCCAACATGGGTGCGTGTACCACCCCTGCGACGACTGAACCGTCGACCTCGGCCGCGATCGACACGGCCCACGGCGGCAAGCCGTAGAGATAGTTGACAGTGCCGTCGAGCGGGTCGATGACCCAGCGCACGCCACTCGTCCCGGTACGGGCGGCACCCTCCTCACCGAGGATTCCATCCTCTGGTCGGGCCTCGAGCAGCCGCTGGACGATCAGCTGCTCGCTCGCGCGGTCCATCGCCGTGACGACGTCGGTCGGCGAGGACTTCGTCGCCGCCGTCGTGACGCCCTCACGACCGTCCATCAGCAGGGCTGCCGCCTCGGCGGCGACGTCGACGGCGAGTGCCAGCAGGTCCTCAGCCGTCGCTGTCGCCCCCTTCCAGCAGCGAGCGCAGCACGTAGGGCAGGATCCCGCCGTGCCGGAAGTAGGCCGCCTCGCCAGGGGTGTCGATCCGGACGAGGACCTCGACCGGCTTGCCATCGGCCTCGATCGTGACGGTGCCGCTCTTCTCCGAGACGTCGGCGAGCCCGCGGATGGTGAAGCTCTCCTCCCCGGTCAGCCCGAGGGAGGCGACCGACTCGCCCTCGGCGAACTGCAGCGGCAGCACGCCCATCCCGATCAGGTTGGAGCGGTGGATGCGCTCGTAGGACTCCGCGACGACCGCCCGCACCCCGAGCAGGGCAGTCCCCTTCGCCGCCCAGTCACGCGAGGAGCCCGAGCCGTACTCCTTGCCGGCGAGCACGACGAGCGGGACGCCCTCCTGCGCGTACTGCTGCGCGGCGTCGTAGATCGCCATCTGCTCGCCGCCGGGCAGGTGGCGGGTGACGCCGCCCTCGGTGCCGGGGGCCAGCTGGTTGCGCAGCCGGATGTTGGCGAAGGTCCCGCGGATCATCACCTCGTGGTTGCCGCGGCGTGAGCCGTAGGAGTTGAAGTCCCTCGCCTCCACGCCGTGCTCGCCGAGGTAGCGGCCGGCCGGCGAGTCACGCTTGATCGCGCCGGCGGGCGAGATGTGGTCGGTGGTGACGCTGTCGCCCAGTAGGGCCAGCACGCGGGCGCCCTCGATGTCGGCGGGCGGCTGCGGCTCGCGGTCCATCCCGTCGAAGTAGGGCGGGCGCCGCACGTAGGTGGACTCGCCCTCCCACGAGAAGGCACCCGTGCCCGACTCCCCCATCGGCAGCGACTGCCAGCGCTCGTCGCCGGCGAACACGTCGGCGTAGTCCTTGGCGAACATGCTGGCCTGGATGGCCTCACCGACAACCTGGCTGATCTCGCTGTCGGTCGGCCAGATGTCGCGCAGGTAGACCGGGCTGCCTTCGGGGTCGGTGCCGAGCGGTTCGGTGGTGATGTCAAGGTCCATCGTCCCGGCCAGGGCGTAGGCCACTACCAGCGGCGGCGAGGCGAGGTAATTCATCTTAATGTCCGGGTTGATCCGGCCCTCGAAGTTGCGGTTGCCCGAGAGCACGCTGACGACGGCGAGGTCACCGGCCGAGACCGCCTCGGAGATCTCGGGCTGCAGCGGCCCGGAGTTGCCGATGCAGGTGGTGCAGCCGTAGCCGACCAGGTTGAAGCCGAGCTTGTCGAGGTATGGCGTGAGGCCGGCGCGCTCGTAGTAGTCCATGACCACCTTGCTGCCGGGCGCCAGCGTGGTCTTGACCCACGGCTTGCTAGTCAGGCCGCGCTCGACCGCATTCTTGGCGAGCAGCGCGGCACCGATCATCACCTGCGGGTTCGAGGTGTTGGTGCACGAGGTGATGGCCGCGATGCCGACGGCACCGTGGTCGATCTGGAACCGGCTGCCGTCCTCGAGCCGCACCTGCTGGGGGTTGCTCGGCCGGTCGCCGATCTCGCCGACGATGAAGCACGTCACCGGTTGGTCGGCCTCGGCCTCCGCTGTGCTCTGGCCGGCGCCCGCGGACGCCGGGTCGGAGGCGGGGAAGGACTCGGCGCTCGCCTCGTCGACGCTGCCCCCGGGGATCGGGTCGTTGCCCTTGGCGTACTCGTTGAGCGCGGCCCGGAAGGAGTTCTTGGCGGCATCAAGCGGTACGCGGTCCTGCGGGCGCTTCGGACCGGCCAGCGATGGGACGATCGTCGACAGGTCGAGCTCGAGGGTCTCGGAGTAGCGGGGCTCGCGCGACGGGTCGTGCCACAGCCCCTGCTCCTTGGCATAGGCCTCGACCAGCGCCACCTGCTCCTCGGGGCGGCCGGTGAAGCGCAGGTAGGACAGGGTCTCGTCGTCGATCGGGAAGATGGCGCAGGTCGAGCCGTACTCCGGGCTCATGTTGCCGATCGTCGCGCGGTTGGCGAGCGGCACGCTGGCGACGCCCTCGCCGTAGAACTCGACGAACTTGCCCACCACCTTGTGCTGGCGAAGCATCTCGGTGACCGTCAGCACGAGGTCGGTCGCCGTGCTGCCCTCGGCCATCGCGCCGGTGAGCTTGAAGCCGACGACCCGCGGGATGAGCATGCTGACCGGCTGGCCGAGCATGGCCGCCTCGGCCTCGATGCCGCCGACGCCCCAGCCGAGCACGCCGAGGCCGTTGACCATCGTGGTGTGGCTGTCGGTGCCGACCAGGGTGTCAGGGTAGGCCTGCCCTGTCGCCTCGTCGACGAAGACGACGCGCGCCAGGTGCTCGATGTTGACCTGGTGGACGATGCCCGTGCCGGGCGGCACCACCTTGAAGTTCTCGAAGGCCTGCTGGCCCCAGCGCAGGAACTGGTAGCGCTCGCGGTTGCGCTGGTACTCGATGT
>JAABUU010002151.1_pt1 | contig 29088 bp, 36 predicted proteins | sample 5559301 | NCBI WGS metagenome assembly JAABUU01 (sample SAMN10711884, study PRJNA513360) | rock metagenome | isolation source: Antarctica rocks | place: Antarctica: Victoria Land, Richard Nunatak white
TGACCAAAACGCCCCGGCACGATTATCAATCGTCCGGGGCAGTTCATTTCTATTGCTATATAAGGGAAATCTGGTGAGCCCGGTGGGATTCGAACCCACGACCAATGGATTAAAAGTCCAGTGCTCTACCGCTGAGCTACAGGCCCATCACGCGAAATCGTACCATGCGTCCAAGCGGTGCGCAATTGTCGCGCTTGAACAACGCGACTCCGAGGATGATCGCGACGGCGAGCAGCAGCCCGGAGCCAACCTGCACGCCGCGCGGCAGTGTCCGTAGCGGGGGGGTCGTCTCCGGTGCGCTGGCTGTACTGCCTGCTCCGCCATCGTTTCAGTCTCCACCGAGGCCACCGGGCCCGATGAAACCATGCAATCCGCTAAACCAGTAGTTGCCGTAGTACGTGAAAATCGTCGCGGCGAAGCCAACGATCAGGATGATCGCCGTGCCGCGCCCCTTCATGCCCCGGACAACGCGGGCATGCATGTAGAAGCCATAAATCAGCCACGTCACGAGCGCGGAGGTCTCCTTTGGGTCCCATGTCCAGAAGCCGCCCCACGCCTCCGATGCCCAGATGCCGCCGAGGACGAGGGTGAGGAACATCAGTGGGAACCCGACCACCGTCGCGCGATAGCCCACCTCGTCAAGCACGTCGAGGGACGGTAATTTGTCCGTCTTCAACCGCTCCTGAAGGAGATACATCGCGCCCGCCGCGAAACCAATTGTGAAAAACCCGTAGGCGAGCATCGCCATCGGCACATGAATGGCGATCCACTTGCTCTGTAAGGCGGGGATCAGCCCCGCCACCTCCTTCTCGGAGGCCGGGCGCGAAATACCGTAGAACATGATCGTGGAGGCCGCCGCCATCGCCAGCGCGCCGAGGGTTCTCACAGGATAGATGCGTGACATGATGTAGTAGGCGAGGCAAATCGTCGTCGCGAAGGCGAGTGCGAACTCGTACATATTGCCGTATGGGCCGCGCTTCGAGACGATGGTACGGAAGACGAGCGCGCCGATCATGAAGAGCAGGGCGGAACGCTGCATGTAGGTCGCGATGTACCCGGTAGTCGTCGGGCCACCCAGCGTCCGATGCGCGGTCACGCCGGTGGTGATCGTGTTACCCGTCGTCGTCTGCATCCGCGCGGCACGGACGCGAAACAGCCCGATACCGTACACCGCGTAGAGGATCGTGGAGGCGATCGCGCACACAAAGCCGCCATACAGGCAATACGATGAAAACTTCAGTACTCCCAACATCTCTCACAACCCCTTCGTCCGCCACATGGGCGGATCAATCACTGACGAGCGTAGCCGGTTCCGGTTCCCGCCGCGCACGATCCCGATCAGCGGCGTGGACGCCATCGCGCACCGCAGCGCTGGCCCGCTCCGCGATCTCCGCCGCGAGCCGCTCGTATTCTTTCGCGCCGAAGATGTCCAACTTCACTTGCGCGCCGATGTGCATCCGCGCCGTGCCATCCAGTTGCGGCACGACCAGGGCGCGCACGCGGCGGTGCGGCACGTAGAACGTTACCATAATGCTGAAAAAGATCATCGCCGCCGCAGCAATAATGATTGGCAGGCCCGGATTGTGCGTGATCTGCAAGCCAGTGAAACGCACTTCGCGCTGAAACGTGAAGGAGAGGCCACCAAGAGTGATCGAGCCGCCTGGATCGAGTTTGCCCGTGCCAATCGGCCCTGCTCCCGCTTTCACCGCCCGATTATCGAAGATCGCGATCGCCATCTGACCGACGCCGATCTTCTCATCATTCGATCCGGCGGACGTGACCAACCGCACGGTGATACCGAGAGCATCCAGCCGCTGCACGCCGGTTGGCTCGAACTCGCCAAGTCCGTCCGTGAACTGCCGCGCGAAGGTGCGATTATCCGAAACAAAGACGGGGATACTATCGTCCCAACGGATCACACCCGTCGCCGCATCGGTGACAAGAAACTTCGCCGCCTGCCCAAACGCCGCTTGATGAAGCGATACGCCGCCGTAGTTAAGCGGGCTATTGACGCGCAGGCGACCCGCTTTGACGACCTGTCCGTCCCGAGCGATCGCAACATCCGAATAGTAATCCTTCGCGCGCCCGTCGTCGTAATACACATCCACGAAGCCGTTATTCCGAATAGTGAGGCCCGTGCCGTGCCCGACCGGGCGGGTCGAGCCGTCGGGGACGAGAAAGCCGATTTCGCGCCAGCCAAACGTCGCGGCGATCATCGCCCCGAACATCAGGAGCACGAGGCCGGTATGGAAGGGAAAAGTCGCCAGCAGGCTGTACCGATTCTTATCACCATAGAGGTGCGTCGCGCCGCTCTTCTCATCCCGCCACGCGAGCGTGCGATAATGATGCGCGCCCAGCGTCGTCGTGAACGCGGCAATGCCCGTGTCCGGCGATGGCACGTCGAGCGCGGTAGAAGTCTTTACGGCGCTGAAAAACCCGGTGGATGTCCGCAGGCTAGGGCGCCAGATACGCTGCGCGATGCCGCGCCACCGGTTCACCATCCCACCGAGGATGATGCTGACGACGAGCAGGCCGAGGGTCAGCAGGAAAAGAGGCGACTCCCAGACTGCCCATGTCGCCCAATGCTGCATCACGCCGTTCAATGCGGGGATCGTCTGCGCGACGTATGCGGGAAAGGTTGACTGCGCCAATGTCGCCATCAACACCCAGAAAATCGTCGCGCCAATTAACCAGAGCGCGACACGGACAGAGGTAAAAAACCACCAGAGCGCATCAAGGAATGCGGTCATGGCGGATCGCTGGTTCGCGGTGGATTTGTCGGTCATCGGCGAGGGGGTCATGGGGGCAAACTCCATTGTTTGCGTCCACAGTCACGAAAGTGGCGTTCTGAAGCCGCCCGCACGCCACTCCAACCAGACAGAATGATACCACGTACCGCCGCGACCGTGCGCAGCCGATTTACGTGACGCCGGGAATACTGATCGCGGGCGCATACTGCGCGAGACGCGCCATCGTATCGGTCAGCAAGAGCACGCCAATGCCGATCAGAAAGAGTCCGCTGGCAATCGAGATCACACCGTAATAGCGATTGACGCGCCGAAGCATGCCACTTGCCTTGCCGGAGAGCAGCGCGACCCACAAGAACGGCACACCGAGACCGAGCGAGTAGGCGAAAAGCAGGAAGCCGCCATTTGCGGGTTGCGAGCCGACGACACCATAAATGCCCGTCAGGATCGGGCCGACGCACGGCGACCAACCAGCCGCGAAGAACGTCCCGATCAAAAACGACCGTCCAAACATGCCCATCGCGGGCGGATGTGCCACAATGCCAAGCCCGCCCCGTTTCCCACCGAGAAAGTCCGCGCCCGGTTGCATTTTGATCGTGCGATTCAGGAACGGGATGCGGATCACTCCGAGCGTGTGAAACCCGAGAATGATAATCACGACGCCGCCGATCCACCGGACGTAGCCCTGCGCTGACTGGACATTCGTGAGAACCTGCCCGATTGCCACGCCGAAGATCGTAAAGATCGTCGAAAAACCCAGCACGAATGCGAGGCCGTTCAGGAGCAGCGTCCGGCGCGGCGGCGCGCTCCCCGCCGCGACCGACGTTCCCGCGAGGTAGCCGATGTATCCCGGCACGAGCGGCAGAACGCAGGGCGACACAAAAGAGAGGAATCCACCGAGAAAGGCGAGCGGTATCCCGAAGATGAGAGGCGTTCCCTGAATACGCACCGCCAAGACAGGATACATGCACAAACCTCCGTCGTAACACCCGCACTTGCCATACTACCGCGAATCGCGTTCTGTCGTGCGATCTCGCCACACCAATGGGGATGCGCGGGAGCGCGGCGTCTGCGATAATCGCACTCTCGAAAGGAGCGCGACGGTTGCCACGCGGAACGGGACAACGAACCTATCGCACCGAAGGGATCGTCCTACGCGGTTGGGACCTGCGCGAGGCGGATCGTATCCTGACGATCATCACGCCCGACCGCGGCAAGGTACGCGCCGTTGCCAAAGGCGTGCGGAAAATGACGAGCAAGAAGTCCGGGCATCTGGAGCCGTTCTGCCGGTGCGCGATGATGCTCGCGCAGGGGCACGACCTCGATGTGATCGCACAAGTCGAAATGATCGAGCCGTTTCTGCGCCTCCGTGCGGATTTGGACCTTCTCGGCCCCGCCTATTATCTCGCGGAACTCGTGGACGCCTTTTCCGAAGAGGAGAGCGGTAGCCGCGCGCTCTACGATGCTTTTGTTGCGGCGCTCGTCGCGCTCGATGTCGGCGCGGACACGTCGGCGACCTGCCGCTGGTTCGAGTTATTCATCCTGACGCTCAATGGCCTCGCGCCCTCCTGGTCGGCGTGCGCCGGGTGCAATGCGCCGATCACGCCGGACCTCCCCTACGTCTACAGCGTCGAACGCGGCGGGCTGCTCTGCCCCGCATGTCGGCAACTCGATGTGCTCGCACCGCCGATTGAGACGGCGACGATCAAGGCGCTCCGTCTCCTCGCCCGCGAATCGCTCGCGCGGATCGTGCAGGTGCGTTTGCCGCCGGACGCCCTCGACGAAGCAGGCACGGTGCTTGGCCGATGGATCCGTGCCGCGACCGAGCGCGATCTCCGGTCACCCCTCGTGCTGCAACGGATGGATGACGGCTATCGGGTGGACAGGGAGGGACGCGATGGCGTACGTTGACGACCTGCTTGGGAATGGCGAGGAAAAACTGCTCGCGGCGCATCCGCACTGGACGGTACTGGCGAAGCGGATCGCGGGCAGCGCTTTTCTGACGATCCTTCTGATCGCCATTGGCATCATCGCGAAGGTGAAGATCACGAACGACCGGGTTGGCTTAATCGTCCTGATTGTCTTTCTGGCGGTCGCGCTCATCTTTTATCTGCAACTGTTCATCCAATTCCTGCGCTGGCGCAACGAGCACTACATCATCACCGATCACCGCGTCATTCAGGTATACGGCCTTCTGGGCAAACACTCGATTGACTCGTCGCTCAATATGATCAACGACCTCATATTGAATCAAACGCTCTTTGGGCGCATGCTCAATTACGGCGATATGCAGATCGTCACGGGCAACGATGTCGGCACGGACACGCTCGAACACGTCGCTGACCCGCTCGCCTTCAAACGGGCGGTGCTTGCGGCCCGCGATGCATATGCTGACCGCATGAGCGGCTACCGCACCGCGCCGCCCGTCGCGGTGGCCGGTCATGAAGATGCAACGGCGCTGATCGCGAGACTCGCCGACCTGCGGGATCGTGGCGCGATTTCGCAGGCCGAATATGATAGCAAGCGTGTCGAACTGCTCAATCGTATCTAAGCACACAATGATGTAATGAGCCGACTATCGAACTGGCGGCGCGCAAGTTGCAATGTGGCAACCAGAAAGAGGAGGCAACCCATGGCGGTAACGACGAATGGCCAGGAAAGCAAAGGACAGAAGGCCGCACGCTTCGGCGCCGGTGGCGCACTCTCGGCGGGGGCGGTGGCGCTCATCATGTACATGCGCAGCGAGCAGGGGCGGACGAAATTGTCTTCGCTGTTCGGCGCGCAATTCGCGAACATTGACGAGCAACTCCAGAACGCGATGCGCGAAAATATGCCGCTGCTCGAGGAGTCCATTGACCGGCTGATCGAGATGCTGCAACAGGGCGTCAGCAGTTTGAGCGATGAGATTAACCGACTCGGCGACGAAGCAAAATCCCGCATCAGCCAGTACGCGAATGTCCTCGATGAAGGGGCGAAACCGTCCGTCGAACCGAAAAGCGGCGGGGAATCCGCGTAGGTGGCGCTTCACAGTATCGGTTGCGGCGGGCTTCAGCCTGCCGCAACAGTGTTCGGCAGGTTAAGAGACGGTCTCATAGCCGCCACGACGCCGAGGACGCCAAGAAACACAAAACAGAAACCCTTTCTCTCTTTCCTTCTTGGCGTCTTGGCGGTTCATTCCCGTTGGGTTTTGAAAGCATCTCTCAAGCCCGACGCCACCCTCATTCCTACGGCACGATGATGCGCGTGCCCTCGCTGACGCCGCTCGCGATCACAATGACGCCGCTCGCGCGGATGCCTGTTCGCACTTCGACGCGCTCGCGGGAGCCGTCATTATGGAACACAGTCAGAAACATCTTCGCTCCAATCGTCTCCACCGCGAGGTCTGGGACGACGAGGACATTCTGCTCGGTGCGCGTCGCGACGCTGACGTCCGCACCCATCCCTGGTCGCAATGCGAGGTCGGGGGGGCGAACGAAGGTCACATTCCCCTCATAGACTGTTCGGCCACCGCGGTTCGTCGCAACTGGCGCAACGGAGGCGAGTGTCCCCATGATCTCTTTACCGGGGAAGGCATCGAAGGTAATCGTTGCTGCACGGTTGTCGCCGAGACGCGGTACGTCGAGTTCGTCCAGATCAACAGTCAGGATGAGGTTTTGCAGGTTCGCGACCTGAACGATTTCCTGACCTTGATTGTAGATTCCCTTCTCGACAACTGACACCGACAAAATCGTGCCGTCTATCGGCGCGAGCACGAGGGTCCGTCGGAGTGCTTCCCGCGCCGCGTCGAGCCGCCGTTGGGCGTCCTGCACCGTTGCTTCAGCAGTGACGATTGCCGCGCGACCGGCAGTGTCCCCCGTGCCGCGGGCGCGCGCATTCGTCAAACCGTACTGCGCAGCATCGAGGGCGTCCGATGCCGCCTGAAGGTCCTGACACTGGCGCGCGTCATCCAGCGCGACAATTAGGTCGCCCGTGCGGACCGCATCACCAACCGTGACGGCCAAAACGCGGATTGTGCCCGCTTGCGTGAGCGGGATCGGGAGTTTCCCGGCGACGTCCACTTTTCCGGTCGCCCGCACCGTCGCGCTCAACGCAGCCCGTTTCTCGACCGCAACGGTGTGGACATTTCCCCCTTGCGTGCGAAAGAAACCCGCCCAGACGCCAACGCCGACAACGACCACGACGAGCAGCACCCCGAACGCCACCGCTGCCCGCTTACTCATAGCGCACTGCCTCAATCGGACGGAGCCGCGCCGCGAGAATGCCGGGCGCGACGCTCGCGCCCGCCGCGACGACGAGCGTTAAGACGCCGGTCAGCAGCAGTACGAGTGGCGACAGCGTGAATTGCATGCGGAAGAGTTCCGCTCCGGCGAGCGCAACGAGATACCGGGCGAGTGCATAGCCACCCACAAGCCCGATCCCATAGCCGAGCGCGCCGAGCACAAGCCCCTCACTGACGAGCAGACGAATCAGCGCCCCGCCACCCGCGCCAATCGAACGCAGGATGCCCAGTTCGCGCCGCCGCTCAGTAATATTAAGAATGAGCGTGTTGATCAAGCCGACGACGCCGATGGCGGCGACGACGATCACCATCGCATCGAGGAGCACGGTCAGAATACGGATGGTATTCTGCGTATTCGAGCGATCCTCGTAGGCGGCAAGCGCTTGCGGCTCGTAGACACGGAACTGTTGTTCGACCCGCCGTAGCGCCACATTCACGCCATTCGGAGACGAGTCCGTGAATCGGACCGCGAAGAAGTCCGCGCTATCCGCGCGCCCCCGGAGGTTGTTCGCATTCTCCGGCGTCATGAAAACCTTACCGGTCGCGCGGCTGCCGAGATAGGTGCTCTCGTCATCCACGATCCCGACGATGCTGTAGGTCTGCTGTCGCTTGCGGAAGACGACGGTGAGCGGGCCGCCCGTGTGCAAGCCAAGACTGCGCGCGAGATTGGCCGTCACCACAACCTCGTTGGGGTCATGCGCAAGAAACCATCGCCCGTCCGTCACCGCGTGGAGATAGAGTTGCGTATCGGCCGGAATCCCCCAGAGGTCGGTCAGCGTCTGCTGCACATGCGCATCGTCGCGTACCCACCCTTCCGACGCCACGATGTCATGATCGCGGGCCAGTTCCCCGGTGAACTGCACATTCATTGGCCGGTTGAAACTCAGCCAGGCGTCGGCGGCATAGGTGGCGTAGAGCGTGTCAATCGTATGCGACACCGAGGCATTCAAGGCTTGCGTGCCGATGAACGCCGCCGCGCCGACACCGACGACGAGCATCGTCACGACCGAGCGAACACGCCGACGCCAAGTATTTCGCACCGCCATTGTCAGCATCGCGCTCGTCCCCCGCAGGCGCGCGAGGAACCGCTGCACGAAGCCGACGCCGTAGTCGGCGCGGACGCCGTAGTTGCGCAGCAGTTCGAGCGCCGTAACCCGCGTTCCCTGCCATGCGGGGAAGATCGCCGCGCCAATCCCCACACCCAGCCCGATCAGCAAGCCCAGCAGTATCTCGCGCGGCGCGAGCGTGAACGGCGGCAAGGCAAGGCCAATCAGCCCGCCGAGAAACCCTGCCAGCGCGCCACCACCGACCACCCCGACGGCGATGCCGGCGAGGCTGCCGACAAAACCGACGATCAGCGCGGGCAGGAGATAGGTACGCAAGACTTGCCAGCGACTGGCGCCAATCGCCCGGAGGATGCCGACCTGCCGCATCTCCTCCGACATCACCGCCGCCATCGTGTTCCAGACGAGGAAGCCGCTGAGTATGACGCCGATCACCGAGAAGACCGACATCAGGAGCAGGAGCGCACCGAGTTCCTTTGTCCCCACCGCTTGCTGTGGGTCCCGGATCACGCCCGGCCCATGCGGGATGCCACGCTTATTCAACACGCGGATGATCGCCTGCTGCGTCTCCGGCGCCCGCCGTAATTCGTTGACACGCACGAGCAGTTGATTGTCGCCCGGCTCCTGGCGCCAGATCTGGACATCTGCCGCGGGCGCGTAGCCGGTCGCGCGAGCCTGAATCGAAGCGTCCGCCTCGCCGGGTGTGCGCGTAAAGCCACTGATGCGCGCATAGATAGGTTCCGTCGCGACGCTCTCCCGGAGCGCAATCGTATCGCCAATCGCGACGGGTTGCAGCCGCTGAGAGGAAAAATCGAGCACCGCCTCGCCCTTGCCCGGCCAGTGCCCCGCGATCAGCGTCGGGCGGTTGATCTGGATGTTGCCGAAGTCATGCACGCCGTAGATCAACACGTCCCGGTAGGGGCCGCCATTCGACCACTGGAGATAATCACTGACGCGCGATTCGACGGTTTTGACGTTGTCGTTTCCCAGGATGACATTCTCAAGCCCGGCCGGGAAGTTGCGGACACCGATGAAGAGATCAGATTGCGAGGCGGAGACATACGCGGCGCGTTGCGCCCCGGCAAGGTTGCGGGCGGTGTAGGCGATCGCCACCACGCCCGCGACACCAATAATGATGCCGAGCAGCAAGAGCGCCGACCGGAGGCGGCGCACGCCGAAATCGCGGAGTGTCTTGGTGACCAGTACCGTCATGCGCGTGCTCTACCGATCCGTCGCGCCGCGCCCACCTGTTACCCTGAACCTGTCTGCTCCGCAGGCGCGGCGCCAGTCCAGACTGGCGCCGCGTCGGCACGCATAGTGTCCTGCATGATGACGCCATCCGCAAGCCCAATCGTGCGCGGCGCGCGAGAGGCCAGGCGCGCGTCATGCGTGACGATCAGGAGCGTGCGTTCGCCATCGGCGAGATCGGCCAGCAACGTGATGATGCGCTCGCCCGTCGCGGAGTCGAGATTGCCGGTCGGTTCGTCCGCAAGCAGAATCGCCGGATCGTTGGCGAGGGCGCGGGCAATCGCGACCCGCTGCTGCTCCCCACCCGACATCTGCGATGGCAAACTGGCGGCGAGATCGGCGACGCCAACGCGCTCCAGGAGCGCCATTGCTCGTTTCCGTCGCTCGCCACGCCACCGCCCGCGCAGTTCCATCGGCAGGACGACGTTTTCGACCGCTGTCAGCGTCGGCATCAACTGGAAGAACTGGAAGACGATGCCGACCTGTCGCCCGCGCCAGCGCGCCAGCCGTTCCTCCGAGAGATGCGTCAACTCCTGACCATTGACCCACACCTCGCCCGCACTTGCCCGGTCAATACCGGCGAGGAGATTCATCAGCGTGCTCTTGCCGCTGCCCGATGGGCCGATTATCGCCACCCACTCGCCGCGCGCGATGGAGAACGTCGCCTCGTGCAGCGCCGTCACGATGCCGCGGCCCGTCGTGTACTGGCGCGTGGCACGCTCGAAGCGGATGATCGGAATCGGCTCGGAGGTCGGATGACTAGCGGTTGCGGCCAACATGTGCAGCCAAAGTACGGAACCATGCCACGACGAGCGCGATAAACGCGAGCGCGGCGACGAGCGTTACGACTGCGTGGGCGTGGTCATTCGGCACGCCATTCATCCAGATCGTGACATCGTGCCACACTTCCGGCACCATCAATTGCTGTTGTTGGCCCGATCCGGACGACGGTTTCCCCGCGATTGCCACAACGAACGTCAGGCAGAGCATCAGAAACGCGAGTGAGACACCCAACGCGCCGACCACAAAGGCGATGAATTGCGGCATCTGCTTGTTTTGCTGCTCATGCCGGTAGACCCACGGCGGAGGCAAGGGGCGAACATTGGCGAGCACGCGCTCGGTGAGATCCGACGCGCTGCGTCGTCGTTGCTGGGCAGCGGCGTGTACGGGCCACATGTGCATCGCCTCGGCGAACCGGCGGCACTCGGTGCATTCCGTGACATGCACCGTTACCCGGCGCTGCGTCTCGTCATCGAGGGGATATTCGAGCGATTGCAGGAGGAGACTACGAGTGGGCTTGCAATGCATCGGCAAGTCTCCCGTCGCCATTCACGAGTGCCCCCAGTGCGTTCCGCGCGCGGTGCAGGCGCGCCTTGATCGTGCTCACGGGGAGATCAACGACCTGAGCAATCTCCTCATAACCGAGATCATGCCAATACCGCAGAAGTAGCACGAGCCGATAGTGTTCGGGCAACTTCAAGAGCAAGTTGCGCACCGTATCCTGCTGTTCCTGCACCAACGCTGCCGCCTCCGGCCCGCGCGAGCGCGCCCGCATCCAGTTGGAAATATTCTCTAATGGCACGAGCCACGGCCGCTTCCTTCGCAACAAATCAATACAGTAGTGACTGGCAATCGAGAGCACCCATGTCGAGAAGCGGTGATCGGCATCATACGTCGCGAGACGCCGATAAATGCGCAAAAAGACTTCCTGTGCGGCATCTTCGGCTTCGCCCGCATCGCTGAGCATCCGATAGGCGAGATTGTACACCGCCGTCTGATAGCGCGTGACGAGTTCGGCGAATGCCCGCTCATCACCCGCGATTGCCCGCTCGATCAGCACCAATTCATCGGCATCCTGAATCGGTGGGGCATGGTGATAGATCGCCGTTCGGTGATTGGTATGCGTGATTGCATCGAGGATTATACGATCATCATTCGTCGTCGGTGATTCCGTTACCGTCATTGTTCGATTCGCTTTCATCAATCCAATGCGCATCCATGTGCGTCTACATCTCTGAGATACGAAAAACGGTCTCCCGTGTTTCACTCATTAAACACCGCAACACGCATAAAGCGGACGTTATTTCAAGGAGAGCATGCGCTATTCGCTCTCGATTGCTCGACCAGAGCTTTCGCGATGGCAGCGAGATCATGCGTATCGGCGAGGGGGTCCTCCGGATGCCACTGCACCCCGATCACCCACGCGGTCGCATGCTCGATGGCCTCGACCACGCCATCACCAGCCCGCGCGACGACCGTGAAGCCATCCGCCACATCCCGTACGGCCTGATGGTTTCCGGTCCGCACCGCGATCTCGGTTCGACCCAGAATGCCACCAAGCTGCGAGTCGGCGTGAATATCTATCTGTTGCGTCACCATGATCGAATGTAGCGGGCCGTGATGTGGCGTATCCGCGCCGAGGTCTTGTACCAGTGTGCCGCCACATGCCACGTTGATCACCTGCATGCCTCGGCAGATGCCGACAACTGGTGTGCCGCCATCGAGCGCGACGCGGATTGCCGCAATCTCGTACCGATCCGCATCCGCGTCGACGCCATAGGTCGCCGGGTGCGGACGATCCCCATAGAATGCTGGGTCAATGTCCGCCCCACCGAGAATCACCAGCCCCGCGCATTGGCGAGCCAACTCCGCCGGGTCGGGGCGCGTGTCGGCGGCAATATCAATCAACACGGGTGCGCCACCGGCTGCTTCCAGCGCGCGGAGCGCCCGGTCGGCAAACGCCCGGACCACCGCATCCACCTCCGCACCGAGGCCAGACGGTCGCAACGAGACGAGGACGCCGAGCATTGGCTTCTGGCAATAGAGGTCAGAATACTCCCGATGCATGGTCACGCCTCATCTCCATAGAGAGACAGAAACCGCCCGATCCGGCAGGGCGGTTTTTCTTGGGATCGCTGAATTTATCTGGTCGGGGCGAGAGGATTTGAACCTCCGACCCCCTGCTCCCAAAGCATGCCGGGTACCATAATGGTATTCTACCACACATGTTCATCGGTGTTCGCACATGCCCGCTTTAGGCCGTCGCAACCGGGTAAACTTGACTTCGCGCTCCGGCTATGCGAACATGTACGGACACTCATGGATACTGGCGATACGCGGCGTCCGTGAAGTAATCGTGAAGTAATCACGGTTGGATTCGTTAGGAATAGCAAGCCCCCGCGACGTGCGACCGTCCGGGGAGCGGCAAGGCAGGAGACGCCTCACATGACAAGCATAGACGAAAACGAGCGCAACGGCGATGAGACCCTCGGCGATGACAAGCAAGGATACGAAGAGTACACGGCATGGGAATCTCCAAGTGAACGCTACTCCCGTCTACTGGAACCTTCATACGAACGCTTTTTTCGTAATTTGGACGCGGTTGCTAATGTATCGAAATGGTCTGCCATACCGCAGAGTTTCGCTGATACAGCAAGTGCGGCACAGCGTAGCGTAGAGAACATTCAACGCCTTCACCAATCCGTGACTAACGACTTTCGACGCGACTTGGGCGCAATGATGTCAGCACTCGACTCCAGCGCGTCGTTACGCGCAATCCCACCCGGTCTTGACGCGATGCAGCGGCAGCACGATCAAATGATGACCGCACTCGGCTACATCAAGGTGCGACGCCGACGGTATGCACAACCTACTCCGGCACGGCCTCGCACTCCACTACCCCCCGCCGCACAACCTCCGCCACTGCCGCCCATGGTGACGACATGTGAGTTGGATGCGGCAGACGTGACACCACAAAAGAGGGGTCGCGGACGCAGGCCGGGACATCGCACGATTAGCGAGACGCACTTTGACCGTCTCATGTGCGCGTACTGTGTCGAAAAGAGCAAAACACCGTCCAGGCGCGAGTTTCAGGTGTTCGCGGCGTTGAAATACAAAACGGTAGACAGACGACGTTTGACCGATTACGCCAACGACTACTGTCAGACCGATTGGGCGGGTGTGCGACTGCTATACGGGCAAAAGTTCGGCGTGGAATGATTTAGCGCACCCCTCGTGCTCAATTTAGCGCACCCCCTCCCGGCCCCGCCAAGCAATGGGGCCGGGATTTACCGTCAATGGTCACATGCTCGACAGCTTTTAGCGCACCCCTTAGTGTTTACCCCATCAGGTGCGGTACTGACCGCATCCAGACGCACGTAGGGGGCGCATTATGAACACAGCGACAATGGAACGGCAGGAACCGGAAAGTCTTGAGCGGCGGGGATATTCGCCTGCTGAGGCCGCGCGCATCATCGGTTGCGGCCGCACGAAAGTGTATGACCTCATCAAAGAGGGTCGTATTCGCGTCGTGAAGATAGGCACGCGCACAATCGTCTCGCGAGATGAGATTGATCGCCTGCTGATCGGCACCGATGACACCCGCGCAGCGTAGGCCGAACCACCGCACGGGGGGCGGCGGGACGGCGATGCAAAGGTCTGGACAACCGAAGCATATCCTCTTTACCGCCTTCCCGCAACACCGCCGGGAGGCAACTGTGATCCCACGAACAGGACGTACCATGCATCTCCCGAAAGATGCCGCGCAACGCGACGCCAACGTGTCGTTTTATCGGATCGAACTGACCGCCGCCGCAGCGGACCGCGCGCGGGAGAATGGGAATGACAGTATCGCGAACGCCCTCGACGCGTATCGTGCCGCGCTGTTCGCGACGCTGAACCACATTGGGCAGGAGGTGAAGCTATGAGCGCGCCTTCCAACATCGCGAATGTCTACATCGGCGATCTGGTGCAACAGGCGATCCGCGAAGGTCTCTACTTCCCGCGCGACCCGGCTACCCCAAATGACGTGCAGATTCGCCTTCACCGGAGCGCGAGCGCGGACGGCCACCGCCTCGCCGCCGCCCTTCGCGAGCGCCGCGACGAAGTAAATCGCTTCTTTAAGGTGCGGCGTCCCGCGTGGCCCGTGGTGCCCGATGACCGGTACGGGCCGCGCCTCGACCCCGACGAGCCGGACGCCGCGATCTTCCTCATTCAACTCGAAGCGATCCTCGCGGAAGATACCATCGCCACGGCAATCGAAAAGGCCGTGTCCCACGTTGAGGGGCGCATCGCCGGGATCGTCGCACGGGCCGTCACCAACCGTCGCGCCGCTGTCTCATCATCCCCGCTGCGGCCAACGGCGATCACGGCCCATCGTCCGGCCGGACGGCACTCATTCCGGGGCGGTGGTCGCCGTGACTAGCGCATTCCTCGGCTTGCAGAGCATCGCCGCGATGGTGCTGGACGAAGATCAGTACGTGGAATGGGTCGCGGATCGCCTGATCGCCCGCGCGGGGATCACCTTCCTCGTCGCGCGGCCCGGTGCGGGCAAGAGCCTGCTCGCGTACTACATCGTCGCCTGCGTGCTGACCGGCAGCCCGATCTTCGGATCGCTGGCGGTCACGCAAGGTGCGGTCGCCTACATTGATCTTGACGGGCGGAAGAGTGTGGCCCGGATGCGGGCCGTCGCTGCGCTGCATGGCATCGGACTGGACGACGACGAAATAGCCGCCCTGCCCCTCTACATCGCCGCACAGCGTTCGTCTGCTGATCTCCGTGACCCGATTGTCTTGCGGGCAGCCCTTGACGAACTGGCGACGATTCCTGACCTCATATTGGTCGTGCTGGATACGTTCAGCGATCTTCACCACGGCAAAGAGGGCAGCCCCGACGACATGACCGATACGGTTGCGGGCGCGGTGGAAATCGCTACCACCCTCAACTGTGGGGTACTCATCATCCATCATGCGCGCAAGAACGGCGGGAACGAACTGGAAGATGTACGGGGCGCAAGTAGCATCGTCGCGAAAGCGGATGCGGTATTCATCCTGAAGACCGAGCGCGAAGAGGAAGATAATCCCGGCAAGTTGACGCTGTACCAGCGCAAAGCCCGATTGACCGAAGAGGCGAAGCCCCGCCATCTGGTGTTAGAGGCGAATGGTGATGTAGACGGGAACCTGCACGCGTACCACTTCGCGCTGGCAGAGACGGCGAAGGGCGGCAGACCGGCGACGACCTCGAAGGAAGCGGGCGAAATCACGACGCGCCTCTTGTGGCAAGACCCGGACATGCCGCGCGTTGAACTTGTCAAGCAACTCATTGCGGCCGGTATCCCGCAAGCGACGGCGTACCGGGCGGCGAAGATCAATTATCAAAAGGGGCATGACCCAGGGGTCATGCCCGATGTGATAAATCCGGCACCGCCCGCACCACAAGGGGAAACGGGATTATCAGACAGCCTGCGTGAGAACGATGCTCGCGGCCATGCTGAGAATGCCGCCGGCGATCAGAGCGGGAATGACGATCCTGTAGCGACCGCATGGGACACGCTGATTGCCTGGGCAAACGGCGACTGCAAGGAACCGTCTGAGAACGTTCGCGTCGCCGGGGAACAGGCAGGCGTGATGCGTAATCCATCTGAATCGCTGAACCGCTACGCCAGTCGCATCTTTGCCCTGTACCGTGAGTGGAGGGACGCCGCATGAGCCGGGCAACATGGAAGCGCACCGAACGCAGTATTGCGGGCATCATCGGCGGCGAGCGTGTCCCCGTCAGTGGACGCCAGCGGGGAGACCAGCCCGACGTGCGGCACGACTGGCTCTCAGTGGAAGTGAAGCATCGTCAGAGCATCCCGGCGTGGCTGACGACCGCGCTCACGCAAGCCCGCGCCGCCGTGCGGGGCGATCAATTGCCCGTGGCGATCATCCACCGGCATGGCGGGCGGCACAGTGAAGATATTGTCTGTGCGCGGCTCGCGGACTTCGTGCAATGGTTCGGGCCGGTGGACGAAAGCGAGGGTGAGTGATGCGTGTTTCGGCATCAAACGCAACCGTTGCACAATCAATCGCAACCCAAAAAAGGCGGGGTGCGCACACAGCAGCCGATCAAACGGAACGGCGTTCCGATGGAACGGAACACAAAAAAGGGGCGGCTATCCATCGTCGCGGCACGCTGCATGACGAAAGTGAGGACGGACAGAATGGCGGATAATCTGACACTCCGGCAGCGCAAGGCAGTCACGGCCCTGCTCACTGAACCGGACACGACCGCCGCCGCGAAAGCCGCCGGGGTGAGCCGCGACACCCTCTATCGCTGGCTGGCGGAACCGGCGTTCCAAGCCGCGCTGCGGGATGCCGAGGCGGGCGCGATTGCCGCCGTCTCACGCGCGCTCGTTCGCCTTGCGGAGCGGGCCGCCGCCACGCTCGACGGGGCGATGACCGATCCGGCGGCGGCGAGCGGCACGAAGGTTCGCGCCGCCGATATTGTCCTCGCGCGGCTGCTCCAAGTGCGCGAATTGGTTGCGCTCGAAACGCGCGTCGCGGAACTGGAAGTGCGCTACGCCGCTGATGCCGAGAGACATGGACGATGAGGATCGCGGGGCGGCTTGCCCGCTTGGAGATACGCCATACGCCTTTGCAGCGCGCCTATCAGATCATTATCTACGATGCCGCGACGGGCGTACCTCTGCCGGGACACGAGCCGAACCCGAAGGCATCGGGGTATATCTGGATTCCCGACAATGGGCGCGGTGCCGCCCCGCTTGACGGAGACGAGCCACACGAGGGCCAAGGGGGTGCGCCATGCGGTTGACGCGACGCCTTGATACCCTTGCCCGTCGCTTGCCTCACGAGCCGACGAGTGGCGAGGACGCCATCAACCGGGCCGTGTTCGCGCGGTATCGGCAGGAGACGGACGCGGCACGCGCGGCGGCAGCGCCTATCGACTACGACGCCTACACGCGGGAATTCGAGGCGGCATACGCGGAGCGCGGTGAGACGCTTCTAGAGGAGATGGGGCAGTACTTCACCGCGATGATGGCGCAGGAGGAAGCAGAACATGGGCCGTGGATAGCGATACCGGGACATGGACGGATACGAGAGCGGGACTATCAACGGCTCAGGGCGCACGTGACGGGGGGACGCCATGCGACTGCACCGACGCCTTGACGCCCTCGGACGGCGGCTTCCACCGCACAGGGAGGTCGTTGACGAGGACGCGGCGATCCGGGGGTTGTGCGAATTGCTGGAAGCACACGCGCCTATCCCGGCGGGCGAAACGTATACTGATGTGGATGCGCGGATGGACGCCGCCCTTGACCGTCTGCATGATGCCGGGGTGGGCATCCCGGCGGGGCCGCAAACGTCGCCAATGATGCGGTTCGCGGCTGTCTATGGGATGACGACGGCGGACCTTCGCGCCGAATTGCAGGAGCGGGCGAGCGGGAGCAAGTGATGAGGGGACTGCGGCGACGCATCGAGCGATTGGGGCAGCATGCAGGTGGCGTGGCCTGCCCCTACTGCGGTAACATCCCCGGCGCGCCGATCGTGTTCACCATCGACACGACGCCCGCCCCCGAACGCACCATGCCCGCGCAACGGTGCTCGCGCTGCGGTGCAATCCACTGGTTCACCATCGAGATTGACTCTGTGAGTGGCACCCCCGATGGCGGTTACGCAGAGGAGGGCGGATGAAGCGCGTGGAAAGCCGGGTAGTCACTCTCGAACGGCGCAAGCAGCCGCCCTGCCCGCAGTGCGCCGATTGGCCGCCGACGGTCGTGGTCGAGGGGACGGACGCGCCGCTACCCTCTCCCACCGTCTGCCCATCGTGCGGGTGCCAAGGGATCGGACTGATCCGCGCGTATCGCGAAGGCAACCCCGTTGCGCGCAAGGATGAAGCCGATGGTGGCGGCCTCTGAGTGAAGCCGCGCGCTTGTTCGCGTCGCCTGTACGCCGGGGTACATCGGATGTACAGTGTCGCGCATCGTGAGTTGTTTTCGCGGGAGTAGGGGAATCTATGCCGTCGCTCGATTTGCCGACCTTCATCGCCCGCTGGCAGGCGTCTACCGGCTCCGAGCGGAGTACGGCGCAATCGCATTTCATCGATCTTTGCGAGATGTTGGGCCAGCCGCATCCCGTCGCCGCCGATCCCGAAGGGGCGTCCTACGCCTTCGAGCGCGGCGTCAAGGAAAGCGGCGGCGGCGACGGTTGGGCCGATGTGTGGATGCGCGGCCACTTCGCGTGGGAATACAAGGGCAAGAAGAAAGACCTGAAAGCGGCGTACGATCAACTCCTGAAATACCGGGAAGACTTGGAAAGTCCGCCGCTCCTGGTCGTCTGCGACCTGAACCGCTTCGAGGTGCATACCAACTTCACCGACACCGTGAAGCAGATTTACGCCTTCACGCTCGCCGATCTGATGAGCACCGAAGCGACGGCGGCATGTGCGCTACCACCCCTCGACGTGCTACGGTTGCTGTTTGCCGATCCGCAACGCCTGCGTCCGGGCCGCACGCGCGAGCAGGCGACTGAAGATGCCGCGCGGGAATTCGCGACGTTGGCCAAAGGTCTACAATCGCGCCGTGCCGACCCGGAACAAGCCGCGCATTTCCTGATGCGGCTGCTTTTCTGCCTCTTCGCTGAGGACACTGCGTTGCTCCCGGAAGGGCTGTTCTCGCGTCTGCTGACGGGAACCCGCTTCCGCCCGGACGACTTCGGCAGGCGGTTGCGGCATCTGTTCGATGCGATGGCGACGGGCGGATCATTCGGTGTAGAGGACATCGCCCACTTCAACGGCGGATTGTTTGCCGATGATACGGTGCTCGACCTCACGAGTGACGACCTCGTGATCCTATGGAACGTCGCCAAACTGGATTGGGCGAGCATCGAACCGGCGATCTTCGGCACGCTCTTCGAGCGGAGCCTCGATCCGGGCAAGCGGTCGCAGTTGGGCGCGCACTATACGAGCAGGGAAGACATTGCGCTCATTGTCGAGCCGGTCCTGATGCAGCCGCTACGGAGACGTTGGGCGGCGATACAGGACGAAGCGCAAACGCTGATCGCGCGGCGGGATGCGGAGATCGCGAAGCGGGAAGGACCAACGGGCCGCTTCCGGGCGGAATACCGGCCTCTCCGGGACTTGCTGCTCAACTTCTCTGCCGAGATAGCGGCGGTGCGGGTGCTGGACCCGGCGTGCGGATCGGGGAACTTCCTGTACGTGGCGTTGAAGGTACTGCTCGACTTGGAGAAGGAAGTTGTGACCTTCGCGGCGACGAACGGCCTTGTTTCCTTCTTTCCGCAGGTGACGCCGCAGCAGTTGTACGGTATCGAAGTCAACTCGTACGCGCATGAGTTGGCGTCCATCGTCGTCTGGATCGGGTACATTCAGTGGCTGCGCGATAATGGCTTCGGGCAGCCGACCGAGCCGATCCTGAAACCGCTGCACAACATCTGGCATCGGGACGCGGTGCTGGATTACGACGCGGACGGGAAGCCGGTGGAACCCGCATGGCCGGATGCGGATGTGATGATCGGCAATCCGCCGTTCCTGGGCGGGAAGCGGATGCGCGCCGAGTTGGGCGACACCTATGTTGACAACCTCTTCACACTCTACAACGGGCGCGTGCCGCATGAAGCGGACTTCGTAACGTACTGGTTCGAGCGGGCGCGGGCACGGATCGCTGCGGGTGAGACGAAGCGTGCGGGTTTGCTCGCGACGAATTCGATTCGCGGCGGTGCGAATCGGCGCGTCCTCGAACGGATCAAAGAGAGCGGCGGCATCTTCATGGCATGGTCTGATCGCCCGTGGGTGTTGGATGGCGCGGCGGTGCGTGTTTCGATGATTGGTTTCGACAACGGGAGTGAGCAAGAGGGCGTCCTGAATGGCGTGCCGGTGCAAGCGATCAATGCCGACCTGACAGGCGCAATTGATCTGACAGCGGCGCGGCGGCTTGCGGAGAACATGGGCATCGCCTACATGGGTGATACCAAAGGTGGCGCGTTCAACATAGAGGGCAAAGAAGCGGCGAAGATGCTGAACGCGCCGGTTAACCCGAATGGTCGTCCGAACCGCGATGTCGTGAAACCGTGGGTCAATGGTATGGACATTGTGCGGCGACCGCGCGGCATGTTCATTATTGATTTCGGCGTTTCCATGTCCGAGGAAGACGCCGCTCTATATGAGTTGCCGTTTGAGTACGTCGTACGAAATGTTAAGGCTTCGCGGGAGAGCAATAATCGGGCCGCGTACAAAGAGCGATGGTGGTTACACATGGAGGCGCGACCTGCGATGAGAAAAGCACTTGCGCCGTTGCATCGCTTCATCTGTACGGCATGTGTGTCAACCTACCGCCTCTTTATTTGGCTGGCTACAGACATCTTGCCGGATCACGCCACGATTGCGATAGCGCGTGACGACGATTACTTCTTCGGGGTGCTCCACTCGAAAGCCCATGAAGTATGGGCATTGCGATTGGGAACATTCCTCGGTGTTGGCAATGATCCGCGCTACACGCCGACGACGACCTTCGAGACGTTCCCGTTCCCGTGGCGACCGGGGGAAGAGCCGCAGGATGATGCGCGTGTTATCGCGATTGCGGATGCGGCGCGCGACCTTGTTACGAAACGCGATGGGTGGCTGAACCCGCCGGATGTATCGGAAGCGGAACGCAACCGGCGCACGCTGACGAACCTCTACAATGCCCGCCCGACGTGGCTCGACATGGCGCATCGGCGGCTCGATGCCGCTGTCTTGGATGCGTACGGATGGCCGCATGATCTGACCGACGATCAGATACTTGAACGACTGTTGGCATTGAACGCGGAACGCGCCGTGCCGGATAGTAAGGAACGTTAGGGGGCGGGAAGTGAACGCCATTGCATCTCCCCGACGCGATTTACCGGAAACGTTACAGAACATCCCCGCCGAACTACCCGGCGTCGTCTGTGAGCAATCCGTCCGGCGCGGCAATAAGCAACACGTCTACTACGCGCGGTTCTGGCGCGAGGATGGGCAACTCCGCAAGCAGTATGTCCGCAAGGCGGATGTTGAGGCGGTGCGAGCGGCATGCGCGGCGCGGCGGGAGCGGGAAGGTGAGCGGATAAAGACGTGCGCCCTGATGGTCGCGGCATTCGGCGCGGCGGCCGTGTCGGAGCAGCGGCGGCAGGTCAACGCGATGATCCGGGATGCCGTGGGCGACAACATGACGGCGAACCAGTTGCGGAAGGTACTCTATCGCCGATAGCGACAACCACGCTATGCCGGGCAACGAAAACGGGATGTCATCTATCGCCATCTCGCGCGCCATCTATTGTTACGAGTCCTATGTTGCCATGCCTGGCAGTTGCGGTGCGGTCAGCCGTATCTTGCTCCAAAGCGACGGCAGCGGCTCGTGCCGTTCCGCGCGGTCGCGCTGGATGGCGACGGCTAACTCTTGCACCGCGTCGCTAAGGAACATGGCAAGGCCACCGGGCACGTACTGCTTGCCCGTATCCTTATCGCGATACGCCCAGACGTTATCGACAATGATGGTGAAGCCATCAAAGGCGAACTCCTGGCTGATGGTGATCCGTTCCACATTGCCGGATGTGCCCGCGATTCGATCATCGGGATAAACCTTGATCTTCTCAGCAGTTACCACGACCAGCCTCCTGCCTTCAGCGCCGCTTCGATGGCGTCCTCCACTCGTCCACACTTGGACGATACATCGTGATGACGACCAGTTGCGCCCCTTCCTCAATCTCGACAACGACGTGAATGTACGTCGTGCAGAATTGCCTGTCGAGCGTCACGCCCGATCCGGCGCCACTGAATAACATCCGATCCCGCGTCGAGTATTCCTCTATCACCTCACCGTTCAGCAGTGCTTCGATGCCTTGTCGGACAGTGAAGCCCTCTGCCAGCGTGTGCCCGGTGCGGGCGTGATCGCTAACGACGAAACGTTGCTCCCGGATACAGGTGTGCACGAACTGGACCATCATCGCCCGGTTCAACGTGATGGACCCGTCGTAGCCGCCCGGTCCCGGAACAAACTATATACCACGTCCGAGACCTCCTAACCACTGTATGTACACCAGTATAACGAGGATTGTATGGTTTGGTTACGGCCAATCGCTATTGCGATCCTCCTGGGGATGTGGGAGGCTTCCTACGGTTCCCATTCATCCCCTTATTCTCCCTCGCGTACCTGTCCGCTTCGTCCATCGTGACAAGCCACCGGCCCGCGATCCAGTCCGCTTTCAGCGCGCCGTTCTTCACCTGCCATCGGAGGGTGGAGTGAGACACGCCGACACGCTTCGCGGCCTCCGGTAGTGAGAGTAGTTCCACGTCACCAATCCTAATCGGCATGGGCGACAGTGTACCGCAAGTGTGTAGACTGCGCGCCCAAACCCCTTGACAGTCTACACACTAACAGGTATACTACGAAGGTAGTCGAAATGCAAGCGGACTACACGAAAAAGCCCCGCCGGTGTCCTACCACCGACAGGGCAGCAACCAGAGGGAGTTAGCCCAGTGGTTACAGTCACACAGTCTACCGCATCCCGCACGATCACCGCGAAGAGTGGCATGATCCTGCCCGCGACGATCACCCCGCAGACGGACCTGAACATGCTCGTGACGGCTATCGCCATGTACCACCGCTTCAATGAGCGCAAGGTGGCCTACGACACGTTAGAGAAGGTGATGGAAGCGATGCGCGACAGCAGCGCGGTCGTCGTGATGTACACGGACGCGAAGGGTGAACTCGCCGCCCGCGTGTTGTGGCCGCTTTCGATCTCATTGACGCGGGCGAACGACATCACGGCATACTGCTACTGCACCCTTCGGCGCGAGTTTCGTTCGTTTCGCCTCGACCGGATGCTGACGTGCCACGAGTTGACGACGCCGGACGATTGCGAGACGGCGGCATAGGATAGGGAATCATGGGGCCGGATGTTCCGGCCCCATCATGGAGGGTAGTGGAATGGCAGACAGAATTCAGAAGATCACTGGGCCGCGCGGCACGTCGTACCTCGTCCGCGTCGAATACCCGCCCGATCCGGTAACGGGCAAGCGGCGCCAGCGTTCCAAGTCCTTCACGACCAAGAAGGAAGCGGAAAAGGAACTCAACAAGTGGCTGCATGAGATTGACACCGGCATGGCGGTTGACACGAGCAAGGCGACGATTACCGAACACATGGAAGCGTGGCTGAGTACGGTCGCACAGCACAATGTCCGGCCCACGACCATCGCCCACTACCGCGCCACCGTAAAGAACCATATCATCCCCCGGCTCGGCACGGTCGCCGTACAGAAACTCACACCGGCCCGGATTCAGGCGATGTACAGTGAGATGCTGGCGGAAGGCAAAGGCACGCGCACGGTGCAACTGACGCATCTGCGTCTGCAACAAGCCCTCTCCCTGGCCGTGCAGTGGAACATCATCGCGCGCAATCCGTGCGACCTCGTGACACCGCCACGCACCCAGCGCAAGGAACTGCGGACGTGGAACCGGGAAGACGTGCGGCGGTTCCTTGACGCGGCAACCAGCGATGTCTATGCGCCGCTCTGGGAAATCGCACTCGCGACCGGGATGCGGCGCGGCGAACTGCTCGGCATTCGCTGGCAGGACGTAGACCTTGCGCGCGGCACGCTGACGATTCAGCAGGCCGTCACACTGCTCAACGACAAGGCGATCATTCAGCAACCAAAGAGCGCCGCAAGCCGCCGGACCGTCCGGCTGCCCGCACACTGCGTCGCCGCGCTTCAGGCCCACAAAGACCGCCGCGCATTCGTCACACCACAGAGAATAGTAAGCGACGATGCACGCGACCTCGTCTTCACCAACACGACTGGCGGCATCATCCACCCGCGCAACCTGATTCGCAACTTCGCGCTCATCATGGAGCAAGAGGAAAAGACGCGACTTGCCAAACGACCGAACGACGCGCCGCTCCCGCGTATCCGCTTCCACGACTTGCGCCACACGTATGCAACACTCTCACTCTCAGGCGGCGCGGACATCAAAACCGTATCGGCGCGGCTCGGACACAGCAGTATCGCCATTACCGGCGACGTGTACATGCACGTCACGCCGCAGATGGATGAGCGCGCGACCGCCGTGATTGAGGCCGCGATATTCGGCGTCGCGTGATCGTCCGTGAAGTAGCGGTGAAGTAATCGCCCAAACACGAGAAAACCGTCCTAACGAGTAGGGCGGTTTTTCTTGCTATACAGGGAAAAAGATGGTCGGGGCGAGAGGATTTGAACCTCCGACCCCCTGCTCCCAAAGCAGGTGCGCTACCGGGCTGCGCCACACCCCGAATACGCATCAGCATAGCCTATGCAGCCCCAACGGTCAACCAACAGAATTGTATGATACGCTAGCGTCTGTCTTGCCACACGCCAGCGGGGAGGAACGAGAGGAAATGTTCATGCATGCGGGGAAGCCGATGCGCGGCCAGCCACAGCCCACGCGCGATGCTGTCGCGGTTCTTCCCCAGTTACGGCTGTCGCATCACCCGGTCGTCGCGCACAAACTGACGATCTTGCGGGATAGGACAACGGACAGCGCCACGTTTCGGCATGCGATGACTGACCTAACCGTCTGCCTCGCCTACGAAGCGCTCGCCGCGATGCGGTCAACGCCGACGCGCGTCCAGACGCCCCTGGAAGAAACCGACGGCACGATGCTCGGCGAGCGCTTCGCGATTGTCCCCGTCCTCCGGGCCGGCCTCGGGATGGTGGACGGTTTTCTGACGCTCTTCCCCTCGCTCCAGGTTTGGCATATCGGCCTCTACCGCGACGAGGCATCGCTCCAGCCCGTGACGTACTACAACCGGCTGCCCGCCCTCGCGACGGTGGACACCTGCTTTGTCCTCGATCCGATGCTGGCGACGGGTGGCAGCGCCGTCACGACGATCGCGATTCTCAAGGAGTGGGGCGCACGCACCGTTTCCTACGTCGGCATTATCGCCGCCCCCTATGGCGTCCAGCGACTTGTGGATGCGCATCCCGATGTCTCGATCCATGTCGCCGCGCTCGACCGTGCGCTTAACGAAGACGGCTACATCGTACCCGGCCTCGGCGATGCCGGCGACCGGCTCTATCGCACGAGCGGTGATCTGTCGCCGTCCGCCGAACGCGAGGCGTGAGCGCATCGCGCCGCCCCACACGAAAGGAAAACACATGACCAGTTTCCTCGAACGCGAACAGGCCCAACGACCCGGCACCTGGGCATCGCCGTTCAGCGCGAACATCATTGCGCAGACGCGGCTGATCGGCTCGCCCCTCGCATCGCCCGATGGGCGGTTCGTCGCCTACGTACAGGATTACAACCAGCGCGCCGATCTCTGGGTCGTTCCAAGCGGCGGCGGCATTCCCTGGCTCGTCACCGCCGATGCCCCCTGCACGCCCGCCTTCACCGGCGGTGTCGGCGCCGGCTTTGCTTGGACGCCCGACAGCGCCGCCCTCATCTATACAGCGCCGGACGACGACAAACTCCGCCGCGTGTCCCACGATGGTGGCCGCGCGCAGAAAATCAGCGAGGGTGAAGGCGGCAATGCCTCCCCATGCGTCGCGCCGGACGGTTCGTTCGTTGCTTATCTCGTCGATCGCGGCGATGTGGACGAGCAGATATTCGTCGCCATCCGCGACCTGAATGCGAAGACACCAATGACGCGACGCATAACGCCGGAAGGCGTCTTCGCGTCTGGCCCACAGGTCTCGCCGGATGGTGCGCGTGTCGCCTGCACGATCACCGACACGTTCGGGCGATGGAGTCACGACGCGCAGATCGCGATCGTCGAGATCGCGACAGGGCGAATGACCGTCCTGACGCCAACCGATGATGTCGTAAACAATGCGCCCCACTGGTCCCCCGATGGCACAAGCGTCGCCTTTGTCTCCGACCGCTCAGGGTTCGCGAATATCTGGATCATCCCGGCGGATGGCGGCGAACCACGCCCGCTGGCGCCCGAACCATTCGAGCAGGCCGAGCCATGCTGGTCGCCCGACGGACGGCGGATCGCCTACACACGCAATGAAAAAGCCGATATTCAGATCATGGTCACGACCGTCGAGGGCGGAGCGACGGTGCAAGCCTCCTCACGACGCGGCATACATAATAGCCCGTCATGGTCGCCGGATGGCGAACGACTGTACGCGGCGCACCAAAGCCCGGAGCGCGCGCCGAATGTCGTCGTTTACGCAGTTGGTGGCAATGAAGACGTCTCTCTCGCCGAAGGCGCGCCCGGTGGCCTGGCTGATCCATCAGCCTTCATCTATCCGCAACATGTGTCGTGGCAGTCGTCAGATGGCGCGGAAATTTACGGTCTTCTGATCGAACCGGCGCATATCATCCCAAACAAACATCCCGCGCTGATCCACATCCACGGTGGCCCGACCGCGCAGACGACGATGCAGTGGGACCCGATCTCGCAATACTGGGTGTCGCGCGGCTGGGCCGTGCTGAAGCCCAACTTTCGCGGCAGTACCGGCTATGGACGGAAATACACCGATCTGCTGCATGGCACATGGACCGACCTCGATTTGCAAGACAACGTGACGAGCATCAATGTCCTGCGCGAACGCCAACTCGTGGACGAGCGGCGCGTCGTCGCGTGGGGTGGGAGTGGTGGTGGCCTTGCCACGTTCGCCTGCATGGCGATGGCGCCAGGCACATTCGCGGCGGGTGTGGCGCTCTTCGGCGTGAGCGACTACGTGAACTTTCGCAATCAGACGGATCGCGCCGCCAAATATCTCTTCGATGCCGAACTCGGCGCAATCGAGGAGAACTACGACCTCTGGGTGCAGCGCTCGCCCGTCACGCATGCCGCTCGCGCTGAGGGGCCGCTGCTCGTCTTGCAGGGTGACGCCGACCGGCGTGTCCCGCCCGCGCAGTCCGAAGCGATGGTCGAGGCGCTGAAGAAAGCGGGCAAGACGGTTGAATACCATGTCTATCCCGGCGAAGGACACGGCTGGCGGCAGGTCACGACCATTCGCGACTATCTTCCACGCATGGAGGCGTTCCTGACGCGCCACGTTCTCGACCGATAAAGGAGTGTGTCCAATGGCGGATAGGACAGACAACCGCACCCTGATTATCCGTGGCGGCACGCTCGTCACGGAAACAGCACTCGTTCGCGCCGATCTGCGGGTACGGGGAGAGCGCATCGTCGGCATCGAAGCGGATAGCGGCGCGCATGCGGCGGATCGCGTCATTGATGCGACGGGGCTGCTCGTCCTCCCCGGCGGTGTGGATGCCCATGTCCACGCGCGCGACCCGGACGAACCGCTGATCGAAGGGTTTCATACGGCGACGATGGCTGCCGCTGCCGGTGGCATCACGACGATCATTGAGATGCCGCAGGCCGAGCCGTTGGCGGCGGACGGTGACTCCTTCCGTGTGCGACGAGAGGCGGCGGAGCGGAACAGCATCATTGATGTCGCGATGTATGGCGCGGTCGTTGGTGGGAAGACGACACCGGATGATCTCATCGCAATACGCGCGGCGGGAGCAATTGCCTTCAAGGCGTTTATGGTCGGCGGTTCGGCGGGGATGCTGCCCGTGAGCGACTCGGACATCCTGCACACCCTCGAAGCGCTGCGCGGCACGGGCATGATCTTCACGGTCCACGCGGAGAACGCCGACCTCGTCGCGGACGGTATCCGGCGCATGCAGGAGGCCGGACAGGTCGATCCGCTCGCACACGCGCGGTCGCGTCCGGCTCCGTACGAGGCCGAGGCGGTGCAGCGCGCCATTTTCCTCGCCGAAGTGACGAGCGGGCGGTTGCACATCGCGCATGTCTCCTGTCAGCTCGCGCTCGAATTCATTCAGGCGGCGAAGGCGCGTGGCATCCACGTCACCGCCGAAACATGCCCGCAATACCTCGCCATGGATGTCTCCGATCTTGCCCGCAAGGGTGGCTTCGCACGCTGCGCCCCACCACTGCGCACGCGTGGCGATGTCGAGGCGATGTGGCGCGGCCTTGCCGATGGCGCACTCGACTTCGTCTGCTCGGACCACTGCGGCTACACGATCGCCTCAAAAGAGGCAGGCTGGACCAATATCTTCGATGCGCCGCAAGGACTTTCGGTCATCCAGCATATGCTCCCGGTCGTCTACGACGCCGCGATCAACGTCCGTGGCTGGTCGTGGCCGGACATCGTCCGGCGGACGGCGACCGCGCCCGCCCGGTTATTTGGGCTCGCGCCACGGAAGGGCGCGCTCACCATCGGCGCAGACGCGGACATCGTGCTCTATAACCCAAACGCGGAAGCCACAGTGACGCGAGAGGGCTTGCTGACGCGCCAGAAATGGTCGGCGTTCGAAAGCAAGACGTATCGCGGCCGCGTCGTCCGCACGCTCGTTCGGGGTCAGGATGTGTACGTAGACGGCGCGATCGTTGTGGACGCGGGCAACGGGCGGTTCCTCACATCGGAGTACGCGAACGCCGCCGGGGCAACCGCGTGAGCGCACCGCGTGCCGACGGATACTCGCTGCCTCGCATATGATTGTTGGGTAGATCGTTCATCCAACCGGGCGACCCCGCCCCGGGCTAATCATTGGCCGCACGCGGACTCGTGGCCGCTATCTACAGCTCAATCGCACCGGCAGCCGTGCTGCGCGAGGTAGATGGATGCCCGCCCATAACCGCAACCGAGATCGAGCGCGCGACCGGGCGGCAATTCCGCCGCGAGTGCGATCACCTCCGGCGGCGGCAACGCGCGGTCCCACGGCACCTGCCCACCGCCCCGATACAACTGCTCCATGCGCGTGAATGTATCCATACGCCTCCTCCTACGTTGAATCCCGCATTCGCGGCGCGATTACGCGCCCGTCGCGCGCACCGCTTGCAGGGCCTCGCCCCAGGGCAATCGCATCTCATCCGGCGATGACCTTGAGTAGGTAGCGCTCGTCCCACCCTGCCTTCAGCCGCTTGTTCTTGATTCCGACCTTCGCTGTCCGCTCCTGCTTCAGCAGGTTGAGCGCAAT
>JAABUU010002152.1_pt1 | contig 29080 bp, 34 predicted proteins | sample 5559301 | NCBI WGS metagenome assembly JAABUU01 (sample SAMN10711884, study PRJNA513360) | rock metagenome | isolation source: Antarctica rocks | place: Antarctica: Victoria Land, Richard Nunatak white
AGGTGTCCAACGCCGCATGCGTTCCGGGTGCCAAATGAACAAGCGTCAAAAGCATCCCAATTCAGCTCAGCTCCTCCAGAGTGGCTCGACGAATTGGGTCTCGAGTCCTTAAGTTGGTGCGTATGGGGGTGTCTACTTTATCCCCCCTTTGCAGGTTTGCCCCTCTCTGTCAAACCGCCTGTAGAGCGACTTGCAGGTTTGCAGGTTTCGCAGGTTTCTAAACCTCACTTGCAAGCAAAAATGTGTTGAATGTCTTCATATCGAGAAAGGATCAGCAATATGTTAGATGATGGACACGGCGTCAATGAGTCTGTGCCACCAGACCTTCAAACCATTGGAGACTTGACGTACTCCCCTGGTACAGATATTCCCTTTGGCAAGACGCTGCGTATGGGCGTCACGGAAACGATCATCTTTGAGAGTGCCATAGAAAAAGGCTATCAAGCCGGTATTCAAGCGCATAAGGCATTCATCAAAGAGCATGACAAGTGTTCCCCGATCATGCTGGATGACCACCAGTTTACCCTGGTGATGGAACACTTCAAGCCCTGCGACTTGACCCCGTTTAATGAGGGACTTTGGCGCATGCACTTTATCGTAGGGTGGACATGCCTTTACTTAGAGATTGTCACTTAAATACAAGCGCGATGTACTGATGCCGCTTGACAAGCTTCTTTAAGGCTAGAAAGCGGCTTTTTTAATTGCAGTGTGTTCTATAGCATTCACTTCATGTTGAAGATAGGAGCTTTGCCCATGACAAACGATACAAATAACATTGAGTCAATGCCATACGAGGTAAAAGCGTTGTGTTCGCTACTTGCTCGTATCATGCATCGTTGCCTAGTCGAAAAGGACGCCCGTTTTATAGTTCTCATCTCTGTACCTGTTGTGGTAGTCGAAAATAGCGAGGTGATGCATGACCAAGCAGCATAATAGTTCTCAAGGTTCTAACATCGTGGTTGCTGGCTATGTAAGGCGTTCTAGCCACATGCAAGCAGATAACTATAGCCTGGACGCACAGAAGAGGGCTATAGTCGATGAATGTAAGCGGCGCGATCTTCCCGCGCCGATATTTTACGAGGATGACGAACGGAGCGCAAGAGGTGAACAGATAGCGAAACGTCCAGCGTTTAAGCGATTGCTAGAAGACGCCGAAGCTGGACGTGTGCATATGATCATGGTGCATACGCTTGATAGGTGGTCTCGTAACGTTATGGTGACGCTCCAAAGCTTTCGTATTCTTGCCGATAATCGCACCGCGTTCGTCTCTCTGTCTGAGCATATTGACTACTCATCACCAGAGGGCAAGCTTCAACTCACCATCTTAGCGGCCTTTGCTGCGTACTTCTCTGATATGTTGGCAAAGCATACCAGCAAGGGTAAAGGTGAAAGAGCAGCACAAGGGCTTTATAATGGTGATGTTCCCTTTGGCTATAAGCGTGTTGGCCCTAAGCTACCACCTGAACTAGACCCGATAAACTACCCTGGATTGCGTATGATAGGTGAGATGCGCCTACAGGGAATAGAAGCGGAGAAGATAGCCGATGCTGTAAATGCGGCTGGCTATCGGACTGGCAGTAAGCGATTTGGCGATAGGCTTTTTACGGGTGACACTATCACGGCAATCTTACGCAACGTGTTCTATGCTGCATACGCACCTGATGATGATAGAGGGATTATCAAATATCATGGTGAGAAGCATAGAGGGCAACACAAGGCGGCATTTACCTATGACGAATGGTATCAGATACGAGCGGTTACGCAATCTATGCATCATAACGCGAACCGTCCAGAAACTGCTAGACGTGTTTACGAACTTGCTGGCTACATTGCATGTGTCCATTGCGGTTTAACCCTTCGCTGTCAAGGTCATAACGTGACAGGGCACACGTACTACAGGGATACAGCAAGGACACGGCGGCTACCATGCCCTACGAGCGGCGATTTAACGGTACGCGCTGATCGTGCCCGTATGCAATTTGGTGATCTTCTCAAAGGGCTAACGTTACCTATCAATTGGCGTGAAGATATACGGCAGAAAATGGTAGCGTCGGCAGAAGCGGCAGGTGTTAATACGACAACGATGGAGCGCGAAAAAGAACGGCTCAAGTTAAAACGTAGTCGTATTCTCAAGCAGCATCGTGAAGGCTATATTGATGATGAAGAGATGCAAGGTGAACTTGCGGCGGTGGAGCTAACCTTACATGATCTTGAGTCGCCGGACGTAGACGGTGTGAAGCTTGACGAAGTGATAGCGGCAGGTGAACGTATGCCTGGGATAGCTGCGCTGTGGGATTTTGCAACGGTTGAAGAACGGCGTGAAATGGTGATGTTGCTCTTAGAGCCTGGGGGACTCAGCTATGACCTTGAACAAAAGGTGATAGCTGCAATAAAACCTCGCCCAGCGTTTTTACCTATTTTAAGGTTGCTGGACGAGGTTGTAGAGTTCGACGAAGCCCGAGGGCTTCTCGTGACAAAAAGTTGGCAAGACCGGAATCGACGGGATTCGAACCCGCGATCTTCTGCGTGACAGGCAGACATGTTAGGCCACTACACCACGACTCCTTTTATTGTACGCTTCGGAACTTTTTTGTCGTACCTTTGCGTAGGTATGATAATATCAGAGTGCCTCTAACTTGTCAAGCTTTTTTTGACTAATTTAATCTAAAGGCCAGGATAGAGATGTATCAAGTATTGAAAATGATTGTGTTTTGAGGTGAAGAGATAGATAAAAAAGAAAGTTTTCATACTATGAGTGAAGAAGATATTATTCATATGACTCCAGTTCCGCGAACTCGCGAAAATCTGGTCCATGATCTCCGTCAATTAGGAGTAATCTCTGGCATGACGCTGCTAGTACATTCGTCGTTGCGCTCACTCGGTTGGGTGAGTGGTGGCCCCATTGCCGTTGTGCAGGCATTGATGGATGTCGTGACACCTGCTGGCACCATCGTTGTCCCCACACATACAAGTGGCAACTCAGACCCCGCCAAATGGGAGAACCCCCCCGTTCCTAAAGCGTGGCTACCAGTAATCTATGATACCATGCCTGCGTTCGACCCGCTGACAACACCCACCTATTTCATGGGTAAGATCGTAGAGGCGTTTCGTACCTGGCCCGGAGTGATACGTAGCAATCATCCAACAGACTCTTTTGCCGCATGGGGCCGACACGCCGAGTTTGTGACGGCACATCATAACCTCGAATATGGATTGGGGGAAGGGTCGCCACTTGCCCGTATGTACGAACTGGATGGCTGGGTGCTTTTGCTCGGTGTTGGTTACAACAGAAACACCTCGTTTCACCTCGCAGAGTATCGTGTCCCTCATGCTGTACAAACCACGTTGGGGTCCCCCATCATAGAAGATGGGAAGCGTGTCTGGAAACACTTTCAAGATATTGAGATCAATGCCGATATTTTTCCTGATATCGGCGACGATTTTGAGCAAGACACGCGGCTCGTCAAAATGGGACACGTTGGCTCCGCAGATGCGCGGCTCTTCCCACAACGAGCCGCCGTAGATTTTGCCCAAAGATGGTTAACTCAGAAGCGTTCGTCACAAGCATAGTGCTACTTGCTTGATGGTATATCGTGCAAACTGTTCGAGAGTTCTATAAGTCATTTTCTCGGTCAGAAGCTTAGAGCTTCTGACCGAATGCGTCGTCATACAGCAACAAACTACGTTAGAACTCAGGGCACGAGTACAATCTTGCCCTGAGTATGACGTTGCTCTAACTCGCGATACGCCTCTCGAACATCAGCGAGGGGATAAACACGGGCAATCGGGATTTCCAGTTCTCCTTGGTCGATACGCTGGGCGAGATCAGCCAGTACCGAGGCACTGGCCCCTTGAGCGTTGCCCTCGGCCTTGACGCCATACTTTGTTACAGCCTCATAGTTAATAATCGTATCGATACGTTCCGGTCGGACGCCAAGCTTGAGTGCAAGTTCGACGTAATCAGCACCGAATGTATCGATAAATGCGTCGAGGGAATCGCCAGCGGCTGCACGAATACGCTCCTCGACGCCCTCACCGTAGGCGACTGGAATGACACCGCGGTCGCTCAGCCATTGATGGTGAGCCAAGCTCGCCAAGCCAATCACCTTTGCACCTTCTTTTACCGCCAGTTGCACCACGATTGAGCCGACTCCACCTGCGGCACCTGAGACCGCAAGAGTGTCTCCTCTTTTAAGCGAGACGGCACGAATGGCTGCGTAGGCTGTTGTCCCAGCGACAAACAGCGAGCCAGCGGCTTCCCAGGAGACGTTGTGCGGACGATGAGTAAGGTCGCTGGCCTCTACAACGACAAACTCTGCATGGCTGGCCCTCTTGTGCGTGAAACCGATCACCTCATCGCCCACGGCAAAGCCCTGCACTCTCTCACCAATAGCGGTAACAACGCCTGCCAGGTCACTGCCCTGCCCAGAGGGAAATGTGGCAGGCCACCTATCGGCAAGCAAGCCTTTACGGATGGATGCCTCACCTGGATTAATACCGGCTGCCTTGACATTGACAAGTACTTGTCCCGGACCCGGCGCAGGTTGCTCAACATCTACGACCTGCAACACGTCGATCTCGCCATACTGATTAAACCTGACTGCTTTGGACATTCTCTCGCTCCTTCTTCTCATTTCTCGTCTAATTTTTTATCACTCTCTCGTACATTCTCAAAAATTCTTTCGTCTCGTTACGCGCACCATTTGATTTCATGGGTAGAAGAGTGACACGTCTGTTCTTCATGGATTTTCTCTAAGATGAGTGGATGGCATATCACTTGTAGTTACTATATCCGAAAAACTTGTATCTTGTAAGAAGGAACCAAAAGGTGATAGAGTTACCATATGGAAACTAAACAGCAAACATATCCTGATATTTTTCGGGCTACCTGCCTTTCGCGGCAAGTGCTGGCACTGATCGCTGATCAGTGGACGCCCCTAGTCATCTATGTATTGGAAGAGGGCACGATGCGTTTTGGTCAATTGCTCAAGCGGATCGATGGCATCTCGAAAAAAATGCTGACCCAGACATTGCGGGCGATGGAACGCAATGGCTTGGTACAGCGCGTCGTCTATCCTGTTGTGCCTCCAGTCGTAGAGTATTCTCTTACGCCATTGGGACAGACGCTGATAGAACCAATGAAAGCGTTAAGGGTTTGGGCATACGGGCATTTGCAAGAAGTCGCGCACGCTCGAACGACGTATGATCAACGCGATCATACGAAACTCCAGGAAGAAACGGCCTCCCTTGTTCAACAGCGAGATCTCTCACTCTAGCTATCCTACAGCCTAATTATCGTGAAAAGAAGGATGTAGACAATGACCAGTCCAAATAACGGCAATATACTCCCTCCGAAAGCGCAAATGGTGATGGCACGCGATTTTGGAGTTCGGCGTTCTGAACTCACCGTACCTGGGCACAACCTCAAAATGATGACGAAGGCAGCAGCTTCAGCCGCCGATCAGGTGATGTTCGACCTTGAAGACGCATGCGCGGTCTCACAAAAAGTTGAGGCTCGTAAGACTGTTATCGAAGCGTTGAATACGCTGGACTTCGGCGGAAAAATCCGCGCCTTCCGTCCCAATAATGTTCGTGCCAAATTCTTCTACCGCGACCTGATCGAAGTCGTCGAAGCGGCTGGTCAGAATATTGATGTGATTGTCATTCCTAAGTGCTACGGCCCAGAAGATATTCTTTTTGTTGACCGCTTCCTCTCGCAAATTGAGGAGAATATGGACTTTGAACTTGGGCGTATCAAACTCGAAGTGCTAATTGAGTCGGCTGATGCAGTGCTGCATGCGGAACAGATCGCGAAATGCACGCCACGTGTTAGTGGACTCATCTTTGGTACCATCGATTTCGCGGGCGATATTGGAGCGCAAGAGTTGGGGGCGGAGCAGTTTTTTTACTACAATTATGCAAAAGCGAAATGCATTGTCGCGGCACGTGCAGCAGGTTTAACCGTCGTTGATGGTGTAACGCTCGCAATACGCGATAACGAGGCATGCCGACGTGATGCGACGACAGCAGCACGCATGGGCTTTGATGGCAAATGGGCAATTCATCCAGCCCAGATTGACATTATCAATACTGTTTTTACTCCTACTGCCGATGAGATCGCGAAAGCCAAACATATCATCGACGAGTACGAAAAAGCCGATGTACAGGGCGGTCTCGGTGCCATCGTCATCGACGATCAGATGGTTGATGCCGCCTTGTTGCGAGTCGAGTGGAAAAAGCTGGCAATTGCTCAAAAAGCAGGACTTGTATAATTTCTTGACATTTCATTATGATTATCTTTCCCTTTTCCCTCAGCAGCAGACCACCGCATCCTCACCAATACAACAACTCCCTTCATTTTGTTTGTAAGCAAGCACTCAAAAGGTGGGTCTGTCTGCATTCATGCCAAAACACGCTGTTTTCCTTGTGACAAGCCATTCCTTGCTGACTGCCTGAGCGAAGCTAGAACGAAGTTTGTTGGCAGTCTGAATAGCAAGCCCGTCTATAAACTTGTCCTTGACCTTATACAGGGTCAATGCGTTTGTTTTGTGCATACTTCATAGCCAGACTCGATATCTTTGAGATGCTCGCGCCACCATAACCATAGAAAGAGTGCATTTGTAACGCTTCAATCGTATCGCCGCTGACGACGATTTTGAGTTAGTCCTATCGCTGCCCATACTCCTAGCGCGTATGGGAAGTGGCAAGAAACAACCGTTTTGGGAAGAGGATTTAGAAGAGTTGCAGGCGGTCGAATTAGATAGAATACTGGATTGACCGGTATTCGTTTAGATGAGGGAGCGGCGACATTAATTTCGATGTCGCCCTCCCTTTTCTCGAAAGCAGTGTTTACTTGAGATGATCTTTCAAGAAGTTGACTGCGAGCGGCCATGCTTCTGATGCCGCCTGCTCGTTACCTGCGCCATGAACAGGGTTGATAAAGGCGTGACCCGCATCGTATACCTTGACGGTAATATCTTTACCCGCTTCCTTATACATCTGCTCAATCTTCTGCCTCTGTTCGGGGGATACGCTATCGTCCCGACTACCGTAAAATGCTAGTACAGGAGCGTTCACCTTTGCCACATCTTCGGGAGTAGGATCGTATCCTGCGCCATAGAAGGGAACAACAGCCCCTAAATCAGTATAGCGTGACGCAACGGTATAGGTCATGAAGCCGCCGACGCAGAAGCCTATAAGCCCAAGTTTCTTTGGCTCGACGTTCGGCATTGCCTTGACGGTATCGAGCGCACCGATGATCTCGCTCGCAGCCTTATCGACATTACTCTGAATCATCATGACCATTTTCTGTGCGTCGTCCGGCTCGGTTGCGACCTTGCCATGATAGAGATCGGGCACCGCCACAGCAAAGCCCTGTTCCGCAAGCTTCTGTGCCAGGTCGAGAACGTGTGGCTCGATGCCCCACCATTCCTGAATGAGTACTATACCAGGGTGTTGTGCATTATCATCAGGCTGAGACACGTATGCGTAGGCATCATCGCCGTTTACCTGTAAATCAACCTTCGATGTACGTACTACTGACATTTCTATACGCTCCTTACAGTATACTCAACTATTTGTGCTAGAGGGCACCTGCTGTATTATACCTCACAGGTTTACGTCTTTGTTGCCTTGAGCGAAAATATGAGAACACAAGGAAAAGGGACGAGCGATTATTTACCCGTCCCTTTTCCTTGTGTTGCTGTGTAAAAAGCTAGTTCTCTATTACCTGAGAGAGCACAACTTAAACGCCGAAACCACTAAAGCTTACAGTTACCACCCCACGACCATCGTCACTATTGATACTCCAAACGTCTTTGAATTCCTTTTTCGACGTTGGCGTAAAGGTCACAGTCTCCACAACCTGTGCCCCCGGTGCAATCGTAGTACCCTCTGCTAAATTTGAGGTAGCTACGAAAGGACCTAAGATCGGTGGCTTGGAGCGGGTAATCGTCAGTGGGCTACCACCTGTGTTAGCAACGGTGAATGTGATCGTTGCCGTCGTTCCTACAGGCACATTGCCGAACTTGTTTTGTTTATTTGTGATCACCATCTTTTGTCGAGCTGTTCCTGAACCAGTGAGTGGGAGCGTGACCGTTCCTGCTGTACTTGTGACCACAATAGAGCCAGTGTAGGCAATGGACTTTGTTGGCGCGAAACCTACCGATATCGTGAAGTTGCCGTTAGGTGGTAGCGTCAAATTCCCTGTTGGTTGTCCCGAAATCGAGAATGGCAAATTTGGTGTGCTTATTCCCGTTACCGTCAGTGGTGTAGCACCTACATTAGTGTACGTCTCCGAGGTGGTTATGGCAGGATTGCCAATCGCAACAGGCCCAAAGTCCAGAGGATTTGGAGTGACAATCAAAGTGGCAGTCGCAGAGACGCCATTACCAGACAACCCGAAACTGATCGGACCTCCAGAAGTTGTCAGTTTTAGCGTCGATGATACGATGCCTGGGGTCGTTGGCGTAAACGTGATTGGTATCTGGATAGTCTTGCCCGCCGTAAGAGTAGCAGGGAGCGCAGGTGTTGACGTACCTAGTGTAAACGTAGGATCAGTGCTTGCTATACCAGAAACTGTTACATTGGTGCTGGCTGTCAATGTTTCCGTTTGTGTGGCGCTCTTGCCAACTACAACCGTCCCCATATCGAGTGGAGGACCACTGAGTACATTGTTGACGGGCGAACCGAAACTCATAATATGTCCATCACGAGTACCGACATAGACGTGATTGTTGTAGACACCAGGAGGAGTGAATTTGTTCGCGGTGCCAATCGGAGCACTATAGATCAATTGCATCTTGCCTGCAACTGGTATGGCATTGTATGCACGCAATTGACCGCCTACGCCTGTCTGGTCAGGTTCCCACGTCGTCCAAACCACCGCTGATCCCTCTGTTACACCGTTCGAGGTTATGACGGGGGAACTTGAACCGAAACCGAAAGCGTCGGACGATGTTCCTGCTGAACTCAAGGTTGGTTTTCCTGTACCGTCCAAGCCATAATGGTAGGCTTTGAGGGCACCGCTACCCTTACCACCTTGTGCCGTAGTCGTGTAGATATAACCGCCGCTACCCGGCCACACTGAAGGCGTACTCCAGAGACCACCATTAGGCCCAATGCGGTTAATTACTGTGTCAGGTCCACTTGCTGGCGCACGACCACTCATATTGTCGGCGTTGATTATATAAATGTAGCCCTTCTTACCATCTGCGATCATGAGATGGGGATACGTAGGAGTGCCAAAGTACTGCTGTGGTAAACCAACAGGTCCACCAGAGCCAATGTCAGAGTCGTTAAGGTTAAGCACATCTGCATCATAAGGAGAGAAGAAATCGGTGTTTTTCAGCGAACCATCTGGTTGTACTGTCAAACGAACAGCAGACTGGCCCAGGTTGGCTGCGCTTGCTGTACCTGCTGCAGGAGGAACTCCATTCGAGGTAGAGAAGACAATTTGTCCATCGCCATCTGTGACTAAGCCACCACCCGATTGCCAGATACCACCACCACGATTAGTCGCCACATCCGTACCTGCTTGATCAGTCCACATTGTTGTGATATGACCTGCAGTAGAGACACCAACAATCCAGCCCTCATACGGCTTACGATCACAATGTCCACCAAAGGCCGCGTAGACTACTCCATTCATTAGCAATAATGCTGGTCGTTGCAATTCATATGTTGCATTAAAGGTGTGACTTGGCGCGTTAGCAGCCGTTCCTTGAATAACAACGGGAAAACCTGGCTTGTCTAAGCCTGTTGCCATGTTAATAGCGTGCATGGAGTAGTTGGTAACACCACTAACAGTAGTAACGCTTGTGAGATATGCGATATTATTGGTCGCGTCAATGGCCGGCGCACTTGTAATACCAATTGATGGATTGATATCGGCACATTGAAGGACTGATGGGTCGAAAGGTGTACCAAGATTTTGAGACCACTTTTGGCTCCCAGTAGTGGGATCAATACCATAAATGTTGTTACTTTCGGTCGCAACCAGGAGGGTGTTATTTACGACTTCAGGTGTTGCATATACCTGACCCACGACAGCGGTGTTGAATTGCTGACCGAAGTTTCCAGCAGAGACTTGCCCCGGTGAGAGATTAGGCTGGTCCCCATACCAGCCATCGCGTAACTGCTGTGGCGTGGGAGCCACACCTGTTGCATGAGTAGCACGAAGATGCCCAACCGCAAATGTCATGAGCGGTACAAGAATGAGTAAAGCGATAGCACTTACGAGCCACCAACGTCGAAGGCTTCTTTGTTTTAGAAGTGATCCTATTTTCGTATATGGCTGAGAGGAAATAGGCTCCATGAAAGCTCCTTTTTCGTGTCTTAATTGTTTTTTTATGGTTATATAGGATGTCAGCGCAAATACACAGAAAACTTCTACGTTTCTATCTATAAGAAAGTAACGTTACAATAATATTTGACCAACTATCTAATATGAAATATAGGAATTTATCTATGCAAATAGAATTTAACAAATGAGAGAGTGGAAATGGTTAATTCTGGGTTAAGATATGGTGGAGATGTCCCTATGTAAGATATTTTTTCTTCTTTGTTTTACACCTGTCAAAAATACGCTGTTTTTATTACTCTTTTTAGATGAGTGTGATGGAGACTTGACAAATCACAATGCTTACCTGTACACTTATTCAGAACAATATAAAGCTCATTTTGAGCTTTTTACAAAAGCTCATTTACTTCTAAAGGACTGTGATACCCATGCAAGACAGGTATGTTTCTTCTATTGCTATCATGCTCACCCGTCGTTCCTATATGCCAATGATGCACATGGCATATAGTCAGGTGTCGCTGCCCGCTTTTCATCCACGAACAATGCTTACATAAGTAGCTACAAGTATACGAGGGGCGCAGGTGACACACCTGCGCCCCTCTTTTTTATTCTCCCAGTTATATAGAATAAGAGGTAGGACATGATTTCTAAAGATGACGATAGTACGCAAAAATACTATCTTACAACGGCAATAGATTATCCAAATGCACCACCGCATATTGGTCATGCACTGGAAAAAGTCGCAGCCGATGTAATCGCACGCTATCATCGTTTGCTAGGACATGATACGTACTTTAGTATTGGCCTCGATGAGAATAGCCAGCACGTGGTACGTGCGGCAAGCGCAAATGGGCTGGACCCCTTCTCATGGGTACAACAGATGGACGAGGCGTTTCGTTTAGCGTGGTCAAAGCTCGATATCTCGAACGATTATTGGATGCGTACAACAGAAGAGCGACATATTCGGGCATCGCAAGAGATGTTTCAGCGTGCATGGGACAGAGGCGATATCTATTCATCGGTCTATTCTGGTTGGTATTGCCCCAATGATAATACCTTTTATACGAGCGAGGAACTGGTTAATGGGCACTGCCCAAATCATCCGTCGATAACTCCTGAGTGGCTAGAAGAGGAAAACTACTTTTTCGCGCTCTCGAAATATACGGACCGTTTGCTGGCACACATCGAGGCGCATCCAGAGTTTATTATGCCTGCTAGTAGAGGGGCCGAGGTGGTTGGTCTCTTGAAGCAGGGCTTACGAGATTTTTCGATCTCGCGTCTCGTGCGTGCAGAGCTTGGGACTTGGGGCATTCCTGTACCAATCAATCCCAAACACATCATCTACGTGTGGTTCGACGCACTAATCAATTACCTGACGGCTGTAGGTTTTCCCGATGACGAGCAAAAATTCGCACACTATTGGCCTGCCGACGCCCACGTAATCGGTAAAGATATCACACGCTTTCACTGTTTGTACTGGCCTGCGATGCTCTTATCTGCCGATCTGCCGTTACCAAAGCAGGTCGCTGTGCATGGCTTTATTACTCTAGACGGACAACGTATCTCGAAGACGACTGGCAACACGATAGACCCCGTAGCACTCGTTGATGAGATCGGCGTCGATGCAGTGCGCTACTCGCTGCTACGCAATCTTTCGTTTGCTTCCGATGATGACTTTTCACGTTCTGCATTGTTCCGTCACTACAATGATGAACTAGGCAACGATCTGGGCAACCTGCTTAACCGTGTCGTCTCAATGATACAACGCTATCGTGGAGGTACTATTCCAATACCAAAAGCCAATACACAGCTAGAAGAGGACTTACGAGGCATGGCAACTGAGACACGGCAAGCAGCAGCCAATGCATTAGAGGCATGGGATATTGGAGGTGCTCTGAATACTACCTGGAATCTAATTCGGCGAGCAAACCAGTATATCGAGCAATCCGAGCCGTGGAAACTGGCACGTCAGGCAGAGCAGCAAGAGCGGCTCGATACTGTCCTCTATTCTGCTGCCGAAGTATTGCGACTCATCGCAGTATTGCTTGCACCGTATATTCCGACAACAAGTAACGGCATCCTTGCCCAACTAGGTATAGATGCTAGTGTACGCTCAGGTGCATGGATACAATCCACTATCTGGGGTAACATCACTTTGACAAAGGTTGTTCCTGGCAACATCTTGTTTCCACGTATTGAAGAACGCGTCTTATCGTAAGTGTTCCACGTCTAAATAGGTCCATACAGCACAAGGAGAATACCAATGGCAATCATTGAAGTGGACAATCTGGCAAAAACATTTAGCAGCCGTGAACGTGCGGCAGGACTTGGTGGCAGCCTGCGCTCGTTAGTGGCACCGCGCTATCGCAAGCGAGAAGCTGTGAAGCATATAGGCTTCGCACTCGACGCTGGCGAGGTGTTGGCCTTTATCGGACCAAATGGGGCTGGCAAATCGACCACGATCAAGATGCTCACCCGAACGCCGACATAATCTCAGGCGGTGATACCTCTATATCAATGAGTGGAGTATGATCTATACGGTAGAGAATTGCCCGAATGCCGAGGTAAGCGAGTGCCTCAACTTTCTTCTCATACGGTGCCTCAAAATCAGGATCGTCCAACTCGTTGCGGTGGCGATCACACCATGCTTTAAACTGTGCAATCTTTTGTTGTGCCTCACTCCATTTTGCTCGTTGGCGTGTTAAGCGGTCAATTTCTTCTTGAAACAGACTGTGCTTACTTCCAAGTTCTTCGAGTCGAAGGGTCAAGAGTCTGGTTGCTTCCCCTGCCGGGGTCATGCCGATTGTTTCCATAATATTTTGTATCATGGGAGCAAGTTTTCGCATACCCTCTTTCGCCGATTCGATTTGGTCTGTGGTCGGATCGGCAGATTGCCGTTTTGCGATTTCTTGTTCAACAAGTGAGGGATCACGAAGAATCTCGACTGTCCGTTTCCATGCTTCACTATCAGCAGTATCAACACGAACAGCAATACCGATACACTGATGATGTCCTCTCTTGGCGCGTGGGCAAATGTAATAGGCAGTGTTACGGGTGTGATTTCGTTCAATGCCTGCATTGGTACCACAATACGCGCAAATCGCATGACCACACCGAAGAAGACTTTCGTTAATATTTGGATTATTGCGTGGAGAATACTTTTTATTCGTGCTCAGTCGCTCCTGTACGCGTATGTACACTTCTTCACTGATAAGTGGTGGACAAATTGACGGGGGGAGCGCAACCCATTCTTCTTCTGGTCGGTACTCCCAATGGATAGAGCCGCCTTCCTGTGCTGTGTATTTCCGTTTATTAGCGTATACTCGACTGATATATGCAGGGTTCTTTGCAATATCGCGAACGGTTTGATGCCACCATTCGACTTTTCCATCAGGACTAGGAATACCTTTTTGTGATAAGAGAAGGGAAATCCGACGAAGCGGCAGCCCTGCATCAATTGATTCAAAGATGAATATAACAACCCTCCATTCCGTCCATGCGTTTCCATCCTTATCCCAAAACACGGTTTCATTGAGGATATACGACGCTTTTGGAACAATCTCCATCTTCCCCTTCCGCTCGACTTCTCCGTCCTGCCACGAGTAGCCATAGAGCGGACGACGACCAACAGGGAGATACCCACTTTCATAGCGGTCATGCAGTCCGTCCTGACAGCGTTCCGTGATTTTACCCAGCTCTACTTCAGAGAATGCCATAACAAGTTGCTGTGCAACTTTCTCAAACAGCGTGTCACCTTTGGGTTCAGTCGGATCAAGAGTAACAATTTTTACGCCGTAGAACTGAAACAGTTCGCTAAGTATTATCTGGTGTTCAAAACTTCTTGCTAAGCGGTCGCGTCGATAGAGAACGAGGACATCTACTTCTTTGCGTTTTGCGGACTCCAGCAAGGCATTGAGTCCCTTGCGGTTACGCCAATACTTACCGGACTTTTCATCACAAAACAGCATGTCATCACTAAACGAAACATTTTGTTCCATACACCATTGACGGATTTTCTTTTCTTGGAGATCAAGGGAAAACAAACTCTGGTCTTCGCCGGATATACGCAGATATCCAGCAGCGCGGGTTATTGTGTCTTTTGGCATGAGGTATTTCCACTCCTGTTGAGTGGGTATAACTGAGAGGTAAGGCAATGTGTAGCTCCATTTCCTTGATTGAGCTACACAAGTGGATAGACTAGCCCCATAGTGATATAATGAGACTAATCGTACTTCTCTGGTAGCTCAGAGAGTCGGGAGGGCTTGGGTGTGTATTACCAGTACAACTCAAGTCCGCTTTCATTTTTGGTTGTTCTCTCAGTATAACCCATAATAGTTTCAGTTGACAATATCGAACAAATTTACTACGATTGCACTACATAGACCCTGCTTGCCGAATTGTCACCGGACGGTGCGCGTTCCATATCACGTATGGATAGGAAGCAGGGTCGAACTTATTTCCAGCCCCTGTCAACAGTTATGTAGCGTGGTGCAATTGGTCTTGGTGTTGGTACGCGCACAACATCAGGTGTGTAGTCTTCCGTGTTGCGTCCGCCAACGTTCCGCTCTAATCGCCTGATACTGCGAATAATCGGTGCTAACTGACTCCGAAGCATCAAATACGTAATGCCGACCGATATCCAGAAAATGACAATCACACAAATTGCCGGAAGAAGAAAGGTCAGCATAGTATCCTCCCCTGTATCGTATTCTCTGCTTCCTCTGCGGTTAAGAGTCCAGCGTCATAAAACCGTTTCACGTCATTAATCGCTTCTTTGTCCGTGTGGCAGGGGCAATCACGATCCCAACAAAAGGGATGTTCTAACGTGTGGTACGAATAGTCTACAGGGATGACAGGAATAAAATTGTCGCCAATTGGTTGCATGTGCGCTCTTCCTTTCACTTTTGCGCTGTATGCGTTATTATCGGAACTATCAGTAAGTATGCGTGATTTAGATTGATTTGTCAAGCTAATCAGTAGATTTGACAAAGGTTACTCTTTCGTCGTAGAATCCCAAGAAAACGAAGAAGGTCAACTGTATGGAAAATGCGCTCCTAACAACGAAAGAGGTCGCCAATGAATTGAAAGTCAGCGAACGGTGGGTTACAAAGCAGATACAAGACGGCCGGCTGCAAGCAATATCACTTGGTAAGTCGTACCGTGTATATCGACAAGATTTAGATGCATTTATAGAAAAGAGACGAACACAGCAGAAGGAGGAATGACATGACAACTCCATTGGAATACGCAACGAATGTCAATAAATCCATGAAGAAGCAATATGTGGTATACGAAGATGGTATGCCACTTGATGCCTCCTTTGTGGTAAAAGCGCGCGCCCGTGACGCATTCAATTACATAGATCAGATGCCAAAGGAATATTTGCAGCAAAAGACATTCAGGGACGCGGTGAAGAATACTGATGGTCTACCCGCAAAACATCATCAGGGATTTGTCAAATATATCCATGATGAGTTTGTAAAACGAGGATTAGAAAAGTGACCATTCTAGGCCGTGATATCCATACAAAGAATGAAGTGTGGATAGGCAAAGACACCCGCTTGAGAGGTATCTACTGTATTGGGAAGACTGGCACGGGTAAGACTACGCTTGTGTCAAATCTTGTTGTTGACTCCATGCAGCAAGGAGTCGGTCTGTGCCTGATTGATCCTCACGGTGACGTGACTGAGGAAGTCGTGAAACGTTGCCCTGAGAATCGGGTGAAGGATATTATTCTCCTTGATCCGATGGATACTGACTTCCCCTTCCCTCTCAATCTCTTCTCCTGCCGAAACCCCAATGACCCAAAGATTGCCGAAGCAACCGTTGAACAGATTATCCAAGTGTTTAGTAAAGTCTTCGGTATGTCCTCGGAAACACCACGATTAAACCAATACGTGCGGAACATTGCCTATGCACTGATTGGTACACAGTACACCATGTGTGAGATACCAGTGTTATTGCAAGAGAAAGCCTTTCGTGCTAAAGTTTTAACTCATGAGAGGAATACTGCCTTTTGGAGAAGTTACGATAAACTCCGCGAATCAGAACAGTTGGACCGTAGCGAAAGTACCCTTGATCGTATCGACTCCCTTATTTCTAATTCGATCATCCGTAATATCGTCGGACAATCCAAAACCATTGACTTTAAAAAAGTCATGGACGACGGAAAAATCCTCCTAGTAAAATTGAACCGCTCCTATATGGATATGACACGACTGCTTGGAAGTGTCATTATTGGACAACTTCTTATGGCTGCTCTGTCTCGCCGCGAGAATAGAAAACCCTTCCATGTGTATATAGATGAATTTCAACTCAGCAGTACACCAGCCGCCTCAGAGCTGCTAAGCGAAGCGAGAAAATACGGCATTGCAACGATGGTGTGTCATCAGTACCGCGATCAACTCGACGAGAAGAATCAGGGTGGTACGCTCAACACTGGCACACTGATTAGCTTCGGTCTGATTGGTAAGGATGCTGACGAACTCAGTATGGAATTTAATAGTGCGCCAAATGCCGCCGATGAACGCGAAAAGACACTCCCCGGAAAAGTACTTGAGTCGCTTTGGCAACATCCGATGAAAGAGATAAAAGACTTTGACCGTCAGTTCGTCCGCAAATTCCTCCAGGCCAAAGCTATGCAGGTAAAAGAAATACACACTACCGATTCGCCAGATATGTATAAGCGTGAGCAATGGACGAAAGAATTTCCTCAGTTTGCTTTTGACGACGAACCCGTTGAATTTCATCCACAGGACTTAGTGGAGTTTCTTGATGTATTGGAAACATTTCTTTTTGATACGATGCTGAGTCGTGACATTGATATGGAAGAGAAGAATAACGTCCTCCTTGCATGGACGTATTGCTGTAGCGGCGCATATAGCCCTGACCATAAGCATAGGCATGACTACTCGCTGAGTGAAACGTCGTTTCGTATGCCGGAGTATACGGAAGAAATCAATAGGAAGGCAAAAGTACGCTTTGAACGCTTCCAAGAAGAATTATTGCGTACCGCAGTCATCCTAAAACTTCATCCCATCTATGTGTATCCCAATACCAAACCAAATGAGAATACAACGCAAAGAACGTTTGCTGATAAAAGAAACGAAATAGCTAATGAGTTAGTTGCACTGAGTCAAACAATTGGACGGGCAAAGGTGAAAATCAATCACGGCGAATATACCATAGACACCATTTGGCCGGGCAAAGTCCAGAGTGACCCGAAGAAGAGAACACAGGTGGTGGAGCAGACACGCAGCAATTACTGTACACCACGTCACGAAGTCGAAGCGGAAATACGAGAGAGACAACGAACTGACAACGATCAGCCAATGACCAAACGTAGAGGTTGGGTATAATAGGGCGTGAAAGCATTTACCTTTAATCAGCGCGATATAGATATCCTCAAAGCATTCCTGATCTTCCCGTACCTCACGGCAGAGCAGGTGTGCAGTCTGTTCTATAGCCCGAACTCTCTTAAATATGTCATGGCACGGCTTCTTTGGCTGACAGAAGAACGATATCTGAACCGCATAGAACAACCGCTACAGCCGTATTGGTACTCATTAGCATTACGCGGTACGCGAACCATTGGTGATCGTCCTGTATTCTATCCACCGCAAAAAGTCCACATCATGCACCACAGACATTTTCTCATGACGAATGAGGTGTTAATTTCCGCAATCAGATTACTCAAAGTTCGAGACGATATTACTCTCCATAAAATATTGCATGATTTCAGCTTAAAGCATATGCTCAAGGGTGTGGTTCCTGATGGCTACGTTGCATTGAGTACAGATGGTGAACGAGTACCGATTGCGTTCGAGGTGCATATTGATACCAAAGAGCAGAAGTTCAGGGAAAAGATCAGGGGTATCATGCAGACAGTCAGTGGAGAATTCCGTGAGAAGTTTCCCGTCGTAGACCCGAAGGATAATAAGCTGTTTCTCACATGGTCATTTCTCACGCCAATTGAGCGTCAAGTAGATGAAATGGTTGCATGGACAGAGAGCGAATTGACGAAACTAGGGAAAGTGAAAGAAGCTGACTTGTTCAGATTTGCCTATGTACCGGAGAAGGATATAGACCCATTGGAATTGTTTACCAAGGAGATACACTGCGTACCGTTTACGAAGATGTATACATTCTTGATATAAGTGGACTAGAGGTAGCAAAGAAGCCATTTCATAAACGCCTAAACCTTGTTTTAGAAGAAAAAAAGGGTAGGCTATAAATGCCTACCCCCTGTACCTCATACAATAAAGATGATCGTCAAGCCCTCATCAGGCATGTGCCGATTCGGTAAGCGTTTCACTTCAGTAAGCTTCATCGGTTTAAAGGTTTCGTCAACCTGAAAAGGAAGATATGTACTCTCCTCAACGGATTGGAATTCTGCCGTCGAAAATGACCCTAATTCGGCTTCAAATCCTCTCACCAGACCAAAAAACAGCCCTTTATCTAAGTCCACTTCTAGCGGATACCAAAACCAGTCCGATGATGGATGGAAAATCCGAACCGTCACGATTGGGTCATCTACACCGTCCTGTGTATAGAGTGCTGGCAAAGCCTTCACCAGTGGATGATCGAGAATGTTCATGAAACCTCCTACTTCTTCATGGAAGCATTGACTTGCTTCCACGCGTGGTCAATAACAATAATCCGTCCATTGAGGCAGTCGTAGTACTCAATCGGCCCCACGATACTGCGTTCCTTTGAAATGGTGTGAACGCATCCATCAGGCAACTCAATCTGATACTGCTTGTGTACCCTTGCTCTCGGCTTCAGATCAGTCACCGTAAAGTGTTCTCGTACATCATCAGTCAATGCTTGGACAATCAGTGTCCTTGCTTCTTGTACTGTTGTCTGCTCATCCGTATGTGTTTGTGCAAAGCAATCAAACGTTTTTGTTGTCCCTCGCATGACGGTTTCCGCGTAGGTGTCACCAAATTCGCCTTGCGGCGTCATTGGTGAGATGGTGCAACAATACCAACGGTCATACTCGGTGGTAACGGTTTTCTTGTATTTTTTGAGCACAAGATATTTCCATTCCCCGTCTGGTGACTCCCATATTTCGTATGGGTTGTCTTTGGTACGCATCTTCGCGCACTGATTATTCGCCATCCTGGTTCTCCTTGTGGTTGCCATTTTGCAAGCGACAACTTACGTCATACAAAGCTGATTCAAGCTGAGAGACAAATTCGTAGGTGTCTACTTCATACTTACTGACATGAATATAGCCATTCACATGGTATTGTCCTTGCGAATCTTTGGTCGCTTCAACTAATTGGTCAGCGCGAGTGTACACGTCGCTTCGTTTCTGAAGCTCCTTGCTGCTTCCGTTCTTATAGAGCAAGAACAGCCCTTTCACATGTTCACTGTGATGATGGTAGGACAACACGATTACTGATGCAGTAGGCAGATCACCATAGAGACTGGCGTAGCACGTATAGAAAGGCACTGACTTCCCGCGCCCCTGAATAGTCGCTGGCGGTGTAAAGCCATAATACGAAAGTGTGTCCGTGATGCTCTTATTTGCCTCATCAGAGCTGTCTTCCGTTGTGGTATAGACATAGCCTTTCCGATCAACAAAGCGGTAGACATGCCGTCCTTCTTCAGTTACTCGTGGTGAATCAAGAACGGATAGCGTACTCTGCTTTTTCAGCAAGTGCTGTAGACAAATGCCTTTCCCGACACACGGATTATCCAGTGAATAAGCGTGGCGATCCTGATGGTCATACATACACAGCTTTCCAGCCTGTACGAGTAACAGAATTGTTTCATACGACTCATCGTCCACAACATACTCGTTGTTCTTGTAATCCAAGTAAATGTATTTCACTGCTGTTCTCCTGTTCGTATCATTTCACGACTCTCTTTCTCAATAAAGTATCGTGCTACACTTTCAATAAACATCCAGTCATCAATTGATGCTGGTGGGATACTGCGAGGGTGATCGAAAAACCAATGGCATGTTGGACATAAGGGTATCAGATATGCGTCTTCACGCATTTCCTCACCTTTAAACACATGGGCAATATGGAGAAAACACATGGTTATCCGTCCGTTGTGATAGTAGATTTCCCGATCCTGCAAACCACATCGCAAACACTCCTTCCCGAATTCGGCAAAGACCTCTGGTCTCCTATACCGAAATCGCTTGTGGTATCTGGAATGATTAGTCAAGCCTGATTTCCTCCTCTCTTTGTAATTTGAAAAGGTACTTGGTGAGGATATCAATCAGGCTATCTTTTTTCAATGTCTGAAATGACAGGTATATCATGGAATACAGGCAGAAGATGTGTTATTATCATTTTCTGATCGGAACCATAGTACAAGGAGTACACATATGGCACTCTCTGAATTTCCAACGACCCAAGAGTTACAAGAACTCGCCACGAAATATGCGAATGTTGAAATCACGGTATCTGACAGCATCGCTGCGGGGAATTGTGTTGAGGGAACTGACGAGTTCATTGAGGAATACTTCGAGGGGCGTGAAAGCGCAACGGTTTCTGAACTCATTCAGTACATTGATGCTATCTCAGGAGTACGCATCGTACTCACCCATAAGTTTCGTATTCTGGAAGATGCCGAGCCAAATCTCGACGCACATCCTTTTTAATTTCTGAGAGTCACATCATTATGGTGTGGCTCTTTTTCTATGACATGTAACGGTTACAGAGACAAAGCAGTTCCTATGTAAAAAGATGTGAGGATTACAGAAGTGGTATAATGGATGGGATATGGAAGGAAAACACGAGCTATCTAAAGAAGGAAAAGTAAAGATGATATTGGAAGAAATGATGCCAATACGGGGCGTTCTGGAATTCAGGGGATATGAAGACTGGATAACCACTATAGAGTATTATCGAAATAGAATTATGGATGTCTTTGAGAAATGAGAGGGGGTTTGCTGAGTGATTTTTTAGGTCACTCAGCGATTTGCGAGGATATACGTTTCTGTTCCGCACTGAATATCGTGATGCTCTGCGCTTCTACTTGCAATAGACGGCGAAGATGCTGACTTCAGGACGTACTAAGAGAGTATTAAGCAGCTTTCTTCTGTTCGAGATCGAACAATGTTTGTTGGACTTTTTCTTTGTATGGTTCTGGCAATTTGTTGATCTCGTCTTCGGTGAGGTCTTGTGTTGGTTTTACAAAACCCATCGGACGATCCAGGCCATACAAACCCATATTGAGACGAGCCATCTTCACGCAAGTTAGATCAATATCCATCCCGTAAAAAGCAACTCGACTTTCATCAATAAAGCCTCGCGGAAGAACTGATGCTGCTGCTAAAAGCATCACTCCTGAACCACAACACGGGTCACAAATGGTCATTGGTCGCTGAGGCGTATACGTCTCTAAATCTGGTGTTCCGATGGTAATTGATGCCATCATCTGCGCTACGTGCCAGGGAGTAAAGAATTGTCCAAAACCTTTGTCTGAATGGCTTAGTTCCATATAGAGGTCGCCGATAACATCGCGATAGGTTTCCTCTGGATAGAAGTTCTTTGCGAGAACAGCCCAGCCTTTGACAAATTCTTCTTCCACTTTTGCGAACTCACCGAGATCTGGTCGCCATTTTAGGTCAAACATTTTTAGTCGTTGGACTGCTTCGAGTGAAACATCCAAAAACTTATTAAATGTCGCCCAACCACCTTGACCTGTCTTACTACGAATACTACTAAAGATACGCACTAACTCTTTCACATCTTCCATAGATTATATTTGTTGTATTTTCACCTCTCTTTCTCCAGTCAGTTTGACTGGCTCCGAGGGACTTGCTATAATCCCCCGTAGGTCAATCCCTGACTACTTGTTTTCCAGATCGTCCAATCTGGTAACGAATTGTGCAATGACTGCTTTGAGTTTCCAAAGCTCTATTTCTAGTGCTTCGATCTCTCGTAGCATTCCATCAATTCGCGCTCTGCGTTCTTCATTCACCATAGTTTCGGCCAGATGCCACCATGCTTTTCTGGGTCAACCACAGTAAATTTTTCCGATTTGAGAAAGAGCAGTTGGAGATTTTTCTCTTCTAATTTCGAGATGATCTCTTGTGCTTTATCCTCACTTTCGGCGGATACGACATACGTTTTGACAACTTCATACATCATCTTGCTACTTCACCACCTTCTCCGACCATAGTTGATCGGCTCCTGGCAAGGATGTATAATCCTTACCAGTTTGCTAACCAGCTAGTAGTCCTCCGGCAATAACATGGTAAAAGACTGACCGTCTTCAATCACCCAGATGTCCTGACCGTTCATCTTGGTAACGAATGTCTCATCATCGTCATACTCGTCTTGATGAGAAACTTTCGGTTGCTTTCTCCACGCAACGAACTCATTCCATATCTCAAATAAGCCTGCGAGACTCACTTGATTGAACAAATTCGATGTTGCAATGATTGGCTTCCCGCCTGAGAGTTGTTCCCAACGGTTTTTGAACACCTCAACAAGGACACCATCTGCAATTGCCTGAGCCAGAGAATATTCCGCAATAACTGTTTCATCCACATAAACCACCTCACTTCCTGTGACACAGTTTCGTCACACTATATTTACGTTTCTGGAAATAAAAAAGTTGTTAGTCATAGGATTTTTTTGACAAAGGGGTGAATGCCTCAGCAGAGGGGAAAGGTCAAAAAAATACCTTGTTGAGGACACGATCATCGAAGCAGATCACTAATGAAACGTAAGAGATTGTCGAGGCAAGAGGGCTGGTAGTGTTCGGCAAAACGGGCAACGTTTTATGAGCCGCCGAACACTACCAGTCCTCCTTTCCCCTAAGCCCCAACTACTCCGAAGGAGTAGCAGAATAGAACATGTGTTTGCGAATTGGATTAGGACATATGTTCGCAATGTCTGTCCTAATGCTGGACGATGAGCCGGAATAATTGTTAGGACTTTGAAGAAGAATAAAAATAAGTTCGTAGAACGCTTGTGTATATAACAATAAGGCATGTACTCATTGCCGAGACACAAGCGTAGGCAAAACTTGTCAGACAACAAAGACATTTCCGCGTATTCGCGTTTGAATACGTTTCTGACCTCCCTGCGAACAAGTGAATGCTCACAGGAAAATCAGACAGATTTCCCCGTAGTTGCGTGTCACTACGGTTCCCTGTCAGTCTGCATGGAGCAAGTGAGATACAGAATAAGGGAGATTTATGTGAGTTATGTAAGTGTATAAAACAAGGTCATGACAAGCCAAAGCATATGGTCAAAGACAGTAAGATATTGAAAAAGCATTTTCAGCAGAGCAGAAGAAAATTAACATAGTTCACGAAGGAGGAGTACAAAATATGGCAGAAAATCGCAAACAGAGGGAAAGGTTGCACTTTGAAGTTGTATAGATATCTCCTGACTCAATAACATGCCCGTAGAGAAACGAACAGATGCAAACGAATACAATGCTAAGGAACGGGCGAAAACACGCGTAGAAGGCCATGTTTCTGCGCGTAAGGACGATTAATCTCTCTCTTGTCTTTCCTGTGTTGGTTTGTTAGGGTAAGTGCAATGGGAAGAGATACGAGTATCGAGGAACTACAAATGGAAAGACAACAGGTAGAACAAAAACAAGACTTTACCATCAAACCACATCATACCCGTATTCTCACCGCAATATTTCGTCACCACATTATGACTGCTGAGCAAGTGACCCGCTTGCTGTATAGTCACGGGTCACTCGCCGATGTGCGAAAGCTACTTCGCGCATTGGAAAAAGCAGACTATCTAACCGTTCGCTATCTGCATCGGACAACACCAGTCGGTTCCCTTCCCAAATTATATACGCTTGATCTCAATGGATACAACTTCGTCAAGAAACAAGGACATGATATGCCTCCCCGCTTTCGACGTTTCGATGATAAGGAAAGTGCGTCAACATTTTTGCCACACACTTTAGCGGTGAATGATGTGTTGATTGCTGCGGAAACTGTGCAGAAAGCATTTCCTGCAATTTCTCTCTATGGATATAAGCATGAACTCGATCTCAAACGGGAAAAGGCTATTGTCGTAATAATCGAGAAAAAAACAGACGCGGGAAAAGTTGAGAAGGAAACAATCAAAGTTATTCCTGATCTGTTCATGGATTTTCGTATTCAGCAACCAGAGCGGGAAAAGCCGTATCGCTGCTGCATGTTTATTGAGATTGACCTCAATACCGAAGGGCAACGGAAAATACGACAGAAGGTACGCGCATTTTTAGAATTTGTCAAAAGCGGCGAATGTTTACAACGGTTTGGTACGAAAAATCCAACTGTCGGCTTTATGAACTTTGATGGTGGGGAGAAACGGCGAGAGGAACTGCAAACATGGGCAGAAGCAGAACTGAAAGCAACAAAAGAACCACATTTCTGGACAGATATGTTTGTGTTTACTGCTGCTTCTGAAAAGCCTACTGTGATACGTGGCGAGGAACTGTATCTTATTCCTGTGTGGTATACACCGTTTAGTCATAAACCAACATTAATAATGAGTGCTGGTTCAAGATCATGAGCGCCGCCGCCGCCGTGCCTAGATGGGAATAGTTGTCTTATTGTGAGGATGCATGAGGGAATGAGCGACTATAGCGAATGAGTGAATAAAGACAAACAATGGGGCAAGTTAGTGTCAAAAGATATGGGAATTGATGATCGGCTATGCGGTGCGTAGTCGTTTTTTTTGTGGCTAAGTGGCTCATATAATGAGATTGGACAGTAGGTATGTTCGAGGACGAAACGTGTGCTGGAAGTACGGGTGGCTGGGAAACACAGGGTATGGGCGCAGGGTTCCCGTAGCCTGTGTGGGTGGCAATTGCGGTAGCAATTGGTCGGACGAAGCATGAGTCCGACGGAAAACTGTTGGCAATAGGAATGTGAGCGGGCGCAGTCGAGGGCAAATTGAAGCTAAGAAAAACGGTTTGGGAAACTGTTTTTGAGCGGAAATTAGCGAAGCGGTGAACTCGACTGCGCCCGTGTATCAACCTAAACGGGGGCGGGGCGGATACGTAGATGTTCATTTTTACTAACACCTGTTCCATCACCTACAGGCTATGTAGCCGAATAGGTGTTACTTTTCCACGACAAGAGTAACCCCTTAGTCCCCCTTAGAGGCTCCCCTATTCTCCTGTTGCTTCTCTTCGTTTCCTACTGCTCTGCTTACCGACGCAAGCGTCGAATTTTTACTCACCATTTTTGTATTCGACACCTGCGGCTCTGTCGGTGAAGTGACTCAGGATAGTAAGGCTCTCCCCTACTTCCCTAGTTGACAGACTGTCAACCCGTTTGCACTGAGGTTTTCCGCGTCAAAGTTTCCAGGCCAGCTAGACTACTTTCGTAGTACGTATTGCTACGCTCCGTTTATTCTCCACGAAACCACACTTACATGTGGAAACGGCGGTTGCTGTATCTCATGGCGAGGTAGATATATATACTGCGATTTTCTTGGAGGTAGTGTGATATGGTTGGGCAAGTCATAAAAATCTCTTCGGCCTTGACAAACTCAAAGAGATTTTGATACGCTCGTCTTGTTCAGGGAAAAGCGGTTTCAGATAAATCTTTTGGTTTGTTTGTAGCCGTTTTTTTGTGCTTATTTACTAAACATATCTATTGATAACATTACTTTATATTGTTGTCTAGTCCCGTTGCTACGATGTCGCGAGCGATGCATCGTTCGTCCGAACGCCCGTTCGATCTATCTTTCAGTTTTTTTATCATTAAAATAATTGTCTATTGCCTCTCTTACCATTTTGCTCATGCTACCTACTCCACCTTGCATTTTTTCTTCATATGCAGCACGACGTAAGCTGTCCATCTGATCTTCATAAATCTCGAAAGAATTGCGAGTTATTATTCTGCGAACGATAGAACGTTCGGGCGATGGAGCGTTCGGGCGTTCGGGGGGTAACGGATTATTTTCTTGTGATATTCTCGGCTTTTGAATAGTGGGAAAGTTGTCCATAGGACTCCCAAGAGGAGGTATAGGTTTAGAATTTGGGTCAAAATCAGCAATTCTAGGCGTTTTCATAATTTATAAGCCAGTCAGCAAAGACATCATATGCAATTGTGCCAGGATGTTTAGGCTCTAACAGCGGAAGCGGGATTTTCTGGTCATAAGATTTACTAAATGCTGTCGTATGAGGAATTTTAACAGTAAGAATATTATCTCTCCAAATTTTTCGAGCATTTGCTACAATTGCGGGTGATTGTGAAGTGGTTGATCGGTACATGGTAAAAAGAATACGCAACTCCTGATGGGATAAAGAATATTTATTCCACATAATACGCTGTACATGAGTTATAAGATCAGCAACTCCATCAACTGCCATACGTTCGGCAGAGGCGGGGATTATAATTAAGTCAGCAGCAGCAAGGCCATTAAATGTAAGCATCGCTTTTCCTGGGGGAGTGTCAACAAGAATATAATCATAGCTAGGTTTCAATGGATTTAATATTTCCATGAGCTTAAATTCGTCTCCTGGTTCTAACGCTTCTTCAATTGCAGCAAGTAGAACGTGGGAGGCAAGGACATCAATATTAAATTTCGATTTGCGTACCGCTAATTGGGCTGGTTTTGTTCCCATGAAAACATCATAAAGATTAGGGGATTGATCGGGGTCAAGATCGAGGTAACGTGTCGCGCTAGCTTGTTGGTCAAGGTCAACTAATAGAACTCTTTTCCCCTTTTTCATTAGCGAGGCAGCAGTGTTAACTGTACTTGTAGTTTTACCTGTGCCGCCTTTAAAAATAGAGAAGCTAATGACTTTCATATTGTTTCAATAACTCTTCGCAGGATGTCATAGGTATACGCCATTGTTGAGTGTTTTCAGGACGCACTACCCCCTTAATAACTCCTTTCTTAATCCACCTCGTAACTGTTGCACGGTCTACATTTAGAATACGCGCTGCTTCGGAAGCATTGAGATATACCTTCATATCTCTACAATATAAAGTTCGTAATCTGTTGTCAAGGGATAAAATGTTGCATTTGTTGCAATAAGCGAAGGGATAATGGAGAAATACATATAACTACGAGCGGGAATTTGACGAATTGAACGACTTGCCATATTTCCTATAACACAACAAAAAAGCAATTATAGGGTGTATAATTGCGAAGCTAATGTAGGAAAAATAATATATTGGAGTACTAGCTTATGTGGGTATCAAGTATCGTAATAAACAACGTAAAGAGCTTTGCGGATATAGGGGTTATTAACCTAGATAAGCGGATAAATATCCTTATTGGGCCAAATAATGCGGGGAAATCAGTAATTATAAATGCACTTTATTTACTACAAAATCAGTCTGTACTCACAGGTGGCGATATTAGAAAAGGAACAAGTGAAGGGAAAATTATTATTGGATTAGAGGATATTAACGAAGATCGTTATGTTGCTGCCTATCAACAAAATAGCGGCTATATGCCAAAGGTGCATTTTAGACTTGCGATGAATGGAATACAGGACATGATTGTTATAAACCCACATGGAGCATCCACTGGTGCAGGAACACCATCTAGTACAGAGCCAGATAACTTCATTTATCCATTCTTCGCAAAGCGAAAGGTAGTAAGTTACACTACTACCATAAACAGTGGTATTCAAAATGCTGTAGTTGAGAACTTTCAATTTCTTCCTGCAAAAATTAGTCGTATATCTAACCAACACTATGAACTCAATGCAGAATATGAAGCTGCCTGTAAAAGTATCATTGGCTTTTCATTATCAACGGTTGCAATAGAAAATGGTGAGATGGTTGGTGCTTCCATTGGCAAATTTGGCAGTATTCCAATAACAGCAATGGGAGAGGGAATACCACATCTGCTAGCATTAATCAATGATCTCTGCCTAGCAGAAAATAAGCTGTTTCTGATCGAGGAGCCTGAAAATGATATTCACCCAAAGGCATTGAAACACTTATTAGATTTAATTATCAAAAAGTGCGATACCAACCAATTCGTTATATCAACTCACTCGCACATCGTCATGCAATATTTGGGATCGGTTGAAAAGAGCAAGATACACTACATTAGCCGCAATGAAGAACAGAAGATACCAACCGCAAACTATCGAGAAGTCGGTGATGACCCAGAGGAACGCATAGCAATTTTAGAAGACTTGGGCTATGAAATGACTGATTTGTATGCGTGGAAAGGGTGGCTCATCTTAGAGGAAGCATCTGCTGAACGAATAATCAACGATTTTCTCATTCCCCAATTTGCCCCTAAACTAAAAGGATATCTGAGGACAATTGCCGCTCGCGGGATAGACAAAGTGCCAGTGAAGTTTGAGGATTTTAACAAACTTTTCTTATATGCCCATTTAGCTCGCACCTATCGAAATAAAGCGTGGGTAGTTGTAGATAATGGTAAAAGAGGACGTGAAGTTATAAGGGTATTGAAAGAAAGATATGTCAAGGAGAAACCTGATAGCTGGCATGATGAACAATTTCAAGTATTTTCAAAAGATGATTTTGAAGAATACTATCCAGAGGTCTTTCAAGATAAAGCTAAACTTATCTTGCAAAAACCTGATGGGCAACATAAGCAAGCTGAGAAGACTGCTTTACTCGGTGAAGTGTTGAAACATGTCCACGAAAATCAACAAAGAGCACGCGACGAATTTGAACAATCAGCAAGCGAGGTTATCAAAATACTGGAGTCAATAGAAAGGATACATTATAATATCCCCCAGAACCTGGACACGGCAATAAGGTAGAATGACTGTATCAAGGAAGACTCTTGTGAGGAGAAAATGATGGCAATGCCAAGAAAACGATACAGTGCTGAGATCAAAGCA